>Ga0209007_1000176_pt1 | contig 35771 bp, 40 predicted proteins | sample JacPinW_OM1H0_O2_FD_187961 | JGI IMG/M metagenome (GOLD analysis project Ga0209007, IMG submission 187961) | Forest soil microbial communities from Algoma, Ontario, Canada - Jack Pine, Ontario site 1_JW_OM1H0_O2 (SPAdes) (version 2) | ecosystem: Environmental > Terrestrial > Soil > Boreal... | reverse complement strand
GCCGATCCCAAAGAGTGCGGCACCCGCAGGTTCAAAGGCTACCGACGGCAAATCACTGTAGCGTTAACTACCTCAGTGGTATCATCCGCTGTCGTTAGGGGTCAAGAACAAGAAAGTGCGCCGCGAACAGGAGGCTGGAAACGAGGCCAATGCGAAGGCTCAGCACCCGCCTTTGGAGGATCGCTTTGAGCCGAAATCCGGTTAGCCTCGTAGTTGTAGTAGTCATGGTGACCATATCGTTTGCGGCCTCCGGATCAGAGCGGTTAAAATCAACTGAGTTAGACGGCGTCGTTACAGACTTGAATGACACTCGGGTCCTCATGGCAGAAGTAGAAGCCGTGGACACGAAGTACAAGAAGTTTGTAACTGAAACCGATTCCGAGGGTACGTTTGCCTTCTTAGTTCCCCCAGGTGTTTACCGCATCCGCGCGGCCAGAGAGGGTTACTGCGAGTCGCGTAGGGCACCCGTCGCCGTAACGGGCCAAAAAAGTCTTAAATTCAGTTTTCAATTAATTGGTTGTCCAACTGTGGACTATAAACCTTCGGACGACGACTTAACCAATTACACTCCCAGGCCGGAGCCTTCCCCTCGATATCATTACGACGACGTACGACCGGTCACTTCCGATGGACTCTGGCCGGTAGTTTCATATGGCAAGCGAGAACCTGAAGGTACTTCGATCCGCTATTCAAGCCTAGTCGTCGGAACTCGGAAATTCCCAGTGATTTATACATTTAACATGTTGACTGTCAAAGCCGATGACATGGTCTACTCAACACTGGACAGTTCGATTCACGCCACGGGTCATGTTGTTTGGGAGACCGATCGGACATCACAAAGCGGATCAGCAATAAGAATTTCCTTCCAAGGCGATAAGCCTAAGGTCAATCTTGAGGAGTAACCGAAATCTGATGGAATGAACCATCCCGGTTTTTCCCGCGTGATCCATTTGATGTAGTGGAACAGGCTGATTAGATGACGTTGTCGGCTCCTTCCTCCGAGTACACTTGGTAGCGGATGGACGACCAAGGCTCGGAAGAAAGGAGCCGAGCGATGATAATTATAGGCTGTGATTTTCACACATGCTATCAGCAGATTGCTGAGGTGAGTGAGGTATCTTTTGCGGGTGCCGCACTCTTCCGTTTTTGAAGGGTGCGGTTGTTGACCTTGTCCCGTTCACCTCCGCCTATAATGGCTGCACCCAAGAAAGCCTGAGCGTCACCGCTCTTTCGAACAACCAACTCTCCGCTAGAAAAGGTTCGTGCCTTGACTTTTTTGACTTCACGTTTAAATCACTCTTCGAGCTTCTATCGCAATTCCCAAAATGGGTCTCGCTGCCTCCGAGTACTAGCCCGTCCACACACACGACTCCTTGTTTTTCGTAAATCAACATGCTACCGTTCCGCGTGATTCAAATAGAACAGCATCGGGCCCTTCAACAGAACGTATCCAGACCATTCCTTCGCAGCTCTTCCGAGTCTGTTTCGCAACTCCGATTTTCGTCAGGGCACGACTTTAGTCGTGCCGTAATCGACCCAAACTCAGAACGGCTTCAGCCGCCGAGGGACAGAATTCACGATTTCAACGCAGGCGGTTCACTCCTGACTGAGCCTCCCTCCGACCGCAATTTCGCAACACCAAATCGCCAAATTCCAGACCTCTTGCCAGGCCCAGATTTCGCGAGCATTAGCTCTCGAAATACAGGCTTGAGGCACAAAAACGAGAGTGTTTTTGCAAAGTGGGCGCCCACTTCTAACCGGTTTTGGGTCAAAAACAGATGTTATAGAAAACAAACGACTAGACCCTGTCTAACCGGGGCTAGAACACACATTAAGGTTTCGCTAAATTTCACGAGAATCGCGCAGGATTTCGCCACCTTTGAGTCTCAGAATACCGTGCTCCCGCTGTGGAAACAGAGGCGTTTTTTCCAAGCTTATCGCCGACTTCTACCCGGTTCTGACAAGAATGTAGAAAAGCGAGGTAACTCAAAGAAAACAAATGACGGCGGAATTTCTACCCGGGGCCACAACCACACATCGCCGCTCACCAGAATTTCACAAAATCGCGCAAGGATTCGATGAGTTACATCACTAAAAACCTGGTCCCCGGCGAGACGCTGCTTTTTGAAACGCGCCACCACTGGATCGTCCTGCTGGGGCCTTTACTCCTCAGCCTGCTCCTGGGGATTCCGGGCGTCGCCCTGCTGCTCGACGCGGTCGCCGCAAAAAACGGACACGGCGACATACCCTCCCTTGAGTCTTCCCTCGGCCCCGGCGGCATGACGATCTTTGGCGCCGTCCTCGTGGTAATCGCGCTGATCATCTTCGCGTGGGGCTTGGCAAAACGGAACGCCACGGAAATGGCCGTCACCAACCGTCGCGTCCTGATCAAAACCGGAATGGCCGGCCGCAGAACGCTCGACCTCATGCTCACCAAGGTGGAAAGCATCGGCGTGACGGAGACTTTTCTGGGCAGAGTTTTTGGCTACGGCTCGGTTGTCATCCGCGGAACGGGCGGCACTCCGGAGTCATTCGTGATGATCGCCCATCCTCAGCGATTCCGACAAAGCGTCCAGGAGCAAATCGGTCGCCGCTAGGAGTCGCCCAAGAACAAAAGGTCCCCATATGTCTCAGCAGCCTGTTGCTCTCTACTCAGCTATCAGCACTGAGATCCCTACCGGAATGAGTGTATTGCCCGATGACGGCACGATTGCTAGATTCATGTTCTTTACTGTCACAGAGGTCGGCATGCGAAATTCACGGGAACTAGCTGGGCAGGCGCCAAACGAAAAGCCTCAAAAATGGGACGGGCTGTTAGTACCATAAACAGTGTATTGACAATCAAGCAGGCAACTGCTACAAATATAGTGTACATCTAACTGAGGCGGGGGGAAGTGATGAAGAAGTCAATGGTTATCTTGGGTTTAGCGCTTGCCTGCCTCGGCCTCAGCGCCACCGTCTCACGTGCCGACGAACCTGTCCTTTCCGACTCCGGTAGGTTCATGGGTCTGCCGTCCAAGGCGGCTACATTTACGGACACCACTTTAGTCCTGGATGCCAACGCGACACATGAAGTCGCCTCTAACCGAGAGAGCTTCAATAATGCGGACCGTCGATTCACGGGCCACTACGAGTGGTTCAACCGACTTCACAATGGTGTTTCCACCGCTTCGACACCCGTACGGGAGCCATCTGCGCTTCTGTTGCTGATTTGCGGGTGCCTGGGTCTGACTGCTCTGAGCCGCAAGCTCGCAAACTCCAACTCGTAATTCGCGAAGAAGCTTTCTTCATCTCCGAAGAGGCTTTCTTCGCCTTCAACCACTAGCCAGCGCCAATAATTTAACAAATATTTTCCATTTGCCCGCCCGCCGGAGCATCATAATGCTTATGCGGTGAATCAAGTTCCCCGGGCCGCATGAATGGAGACGAACATGATGAACTGTTCCAAGCTGGTGGTCGCACGTATGGTTGTGGTGCTCGCAATACTGGCGGGTTTGCTAGGCCTGGGTTACGTCAGGCTGCAGGCGGCGGGCGATAAGGCCCCTGCGACGGGAGCGGCCGCGCCGGACTTCACCTTGAACTCCCAGGAAGGCACTCCGGTGAGCTTGCACGAATATCGCGGCAAATGGGTGGTGCTCTACTTCTATCCCAAGGATTTCACGAGCGGCTGCACCACGGAAGCGCATAACTTCCAGCGCGACCTGGCGCAATATCAGCAGAAAGATGCGGTGATTCTGGGGGTCAGCGCCGATACCACGGATTCGCATCAGAAGTTCTGCGCCAAGGAAGGCCTGAACTTTAAGCTTCTTTCCGACACGGACCACAAAGTTTCTGAAGAGTACGGCTCGATCATGAACCTCGGAGTGAAAAAACTTTCGGCGCGGCACACCTTTCTGATCAATCCTGACGGAGTGATCGTGAAGGAATATCTCGACGTGGATCCGAGCAAGCACAGTGGAGAAGTGTTAGTCGCATTGACGGAATTGCAGAAAAAGTAGTCTTTCGACTGGAATGTTACAAGGAATTGTTCAAGAGAACGGCCACAAATTGGACGAGGCAAGTTTTGCGGCGAATTACCTGACGCAAAGCTTGCCTCGATTTGGACTGCCCAAAAAGCTGGAGCTAGTTGACGTCAGGCAGATTCACTGAGCGCCGCTTCAATCCCAGACCAACTGCAAACAGACCCGCTAACAACATAATCGTAGTCGTAGGTTCCGGCATCGAAGCCGGCACCGCATTCGCAGTGAGGGTGTAGGAAGCTCCCGTCTCCAGGTCGTAGAGACAGAAAACTCCGGTGAGCAAAGTGGGATCGGACTCGCTACCGGAATAAAGCTGCGGCCCGCCCAGATCCGGCAGGGCGTCGAAGATACTGTTGAGCCCGCCCAGATCGTCCAAGTTGAAGAAGACCACCATGTCGCTCATCGACGTGCCGTCAACGACGAGGTCGGTGGGCTGGACCATAAAAAAGTAACTCTGTCCGGAAGCTTGCGGCGAAGGACCCAGTGTGACAGTGAAAGTTGCGTCCGTCGCTCCCGTGAGCGTGTAAGAAACTGTTTGGCCGGAATCAGCCTTGACCGTAGCGACTGATAGCAAGAGGAGAGCGGCCAACGTAACAAATCGTGTGACTATCTTCATAATGAGAACCCCTTAGTTCCGCCCCCTCTTTGCGGCACGATAATCGTGCTCGCAGGCGTTACACAGGTATGGCAACTGGGACTCCAAAGTCAGCCGCCCGCAAATGATTGATATGACTGTAATTAGAGAATGCCAAAAATAGCACGTAGGAAGAGGTTTTCACATTCAGTGCCTTGCCTAGGGCAAATTCTTCCTCTGTTTCGCTCCGGAACACGCCCGCATGGCGCTGAGGTCCCCGCTCCAAATTGCGCTCAAGACAGAAGGAGGGACTCAGATTCTTGGGCTGACATTTTGCGAGGCGGCCAGGTTTACGGACGCCACCTCGACGGATTGCACTACGTAATGCGAAACGGAACCCGGGGACGATGGAAACTTCTAAGCGATGGGACCGCTTATTTTCTTGGCAGCTTCACCATCATCAATCGACACACAGTGACCGCAACCGTGTTTGCGCATTGCGAGCTTTTAGGCAGAGAGCGGCTTACCTATCGCGGTGGCGACTTCGTTGAAAGTTCAGGTCACCGGCGCAATCAATTACAGTCTTCTGCGAACTACATCTAGAGTTTTCTCCGGCAGTTTGTGGCATACGCGCACGGTCAGGTGACGGATCAAAACCTTTCGCGAAAAAAATTTGCTCAAGGTGCGGATTTCCCTTGCATCGCCGAAGAATATCCGTATTCTGCGAAATGCGAACTCGCTCCAAACGCGCCAGTGAGAGAGCGAGGGTCGCTGAGATGGAGGACGCGACAATAAATTGAGCACTGTATCCCTCCCAGCCCAATTTCCCACCCGGGCGATTCCCCAAACAAGACGCACTGCCAAGCTGACACTCTGGCCGCTAGTGGCGGCGACTTTCTTCATGGTGTCGGGCGGAACGTACGGCACCGAAGACATCATTCACGGCGCAGGCTACGGCTTGGGAATTTTGCTGCTATTACTGACGCCGCTGATTTGGAGCCTGCCGACTACCTACATGATTGGCGAGCTTTCGGCGGCGCTTCCCGCAGAAGGCGGGTTTTACGCCTGGGTCCGGCGCGGTCTGGGAAATTTCTGGGGATTTCAAGAAGCTTGGCTCTCGCTGGTCGCCAGTATCTTTGATATGGCGATCTATCCCACGTTGTTCGTGGCGTATCTTTCAAGACTGATCCCCTGGTTCGGCGTGGGACATCGCGGCGTAATGGTGGGCCTGGGTGTGGTGACGGTTTGCGCGCTGATGAACATTGCGGGAATTCGGGTAGTAGCGACGACTTCGCTTTGGCTGTTTTTCCTGCTGTCGGCCCCCTTCGCGCTGATCATTCTGATCGCGCCGACCAAAATCGGGGCGCTCTCGGGTGTGACCACGACACCGACAACTTCCACGGTGGGTCTGGTTGGAGGGCTGCTGATCTGCATGTGGAATTACATGGGATGGGACAACGCTTCGACGATTGCGACAGAAGTGAAGCGGCCGCAGAGAACGTATCCCAGAGCGATGCTGCTGGCGGTGGCGGTCGTTTCGCTGAGCTACGTCTTGCCGTTCGCGGCCATGTGGCTGACGGGGGTGCCCTCGTCGGCATTTGAGACAGGATCGTGGGCTGACCTCGCAGGAATGATGGGCGGATTAGTAGGCGGCCCATTGGTCGCGCGCGGGTTCCGTGTGGCGTTGGTGCTGGGCGGAATGATGAGCGCTTTCGGAATGTTCAATGCGCTGGTGATGAGCTACTCGCGGCTGCCGCTGGCGATGTCGCAAGATGGGATGTTGCCGGCGGTGTTTCAAAAGCTGCATCCGAAGACGCGTGCGCCTTGGGTGGCTATCGTGGTTTGCGCGGCTGGTTGGGCCATGTGCCTGGGCTTGGGATTCGAGCGACTGGTGACGCTAGACATTTTATTATACGGGATGAGTCTGACGCTGGAATTCGTGGCATTGGTCGCGCTTCGCATAAAGGAGCCGAATCTACGCCGGCCATTCAAAGTTCCGGGCGGTCTACCGGGTGCGATATCATTGGGAGTGTGCCCCGTGTTGTTGTTGGGATTTGCGATGGTTCACGGCGAATCCGAACATATCTTCGGGATGAACGGGCTTTCCTTTGGATTCCTCCTCATTATCGGCGGATTTTTGACTTACTGGGGGAGCGCCGCTGTTAAGAAAGACGGGTGGGTCGCCACTGCCATCAAGCAGCGCAAAGCTGCTTAGCATTCCTCTTACTGCGGCCTCGCGAACTGACCTCTTTGTAAGTTGCTGCTGCGGATTTTCTCCCAATCGTTTAACCTCGCCGCAGGCGTGACGAAGCATACAAATACTTACGATTACATCATCGTTGGCGCGGGGTCGGCCGGGTGTGTTCTGGCGGCTCGACTGACAGAGGATCCGCAGGTGCGCGTCCTGCTGCTCGAAGCCGGCGCTCCGAACACGCCGAGAGAATCGCGGATACCAGCAGCCTTTTCAAAATTATACAAGACTGCCGTGGACTGGAATTATTCCACCGAGCCTGAGCCACATTTGAATGGACGCCGGCTGTATTGGCCACGCGGGAAAATGCTGGGCGGGTCGAGCGCGATCAACGCCATGATTTACATACGCGGGAGTGCGCTTGATTACGACTATTGGAAAAGTTTGGGTAATGCAGGCTGGGGATTTGCAGACGTCCTGCCGTACTTCAAAAAATCCGAGAATCAAATGCGCGGCGCGTCTGCGTATCACGGCACCGCTGGTCCAATGGACGTGACGGATTTGCGATACGTAAACACTCTCACCCGCGCGTTTTTGACTGCCGCTGGTGAGCTTGGAATTCCGAGCAATCCGGACTTCAACGCGGAGAGCCAAGACGGCGTTGGTCTGCACCAAGTGACGCAGCGGAACGGCAGGCGTCATGGCGCGGCCGACGCTTATCTGAATTCAGCTCGCCAGCGCGCGAACCTAACTGTATTGACTGATGCACACGCAACGCAAGTGTTGCTGGAGAAAGGACGCGCGGTGGGAGCCGCTTATATTCGTGATGGCGTTTCGAAGGAAGCGCGCGCGGACGGCGAGACAATTCTTTCGGGCGGTACGATCAACTCGCCGCAACTGTTGTTGCTCTCGGGAATCGGGCCAGCCGATGAAATCAAAAGAGCCGGCATACAACCGGCTTACGACCTGCCCGGTGTGGGGAAAAATCTTCAAGATCATGTGATGGTTTCGGTTGGCTATCTTTGCACCAAACCGGTGTCGCTCGCCAGCGCCGAGTCCGTGCCGAATCTCTTGAGGTATTTTTTATTCAAGCGCGGGCCGCTGGTATCAAATGTGGCGGAAGCAGGAATATTTCTGCGCACAAAGAGCGAATTGGTTGAACCGGATCTACAACTCCTGTTTGGCCCGGCCTATTATGTGAACCACGGACTCACACCGCGAAAAGAACATTGTTTTGGGTTCGGGCCCACGCTGATTACGCCGGAAAGCCGAGGCGACATTTCTCTGCATTCGACGAATCCGCTGGCACCACCGGCAATCCACGCGAATTACCTCTCTACCGAAGCGGATATGCGGGTCGTCGTCCATGGAGTTCGGCTTTCGCGGCAGCTCGCGCACTCAAAAGCGTTCGAAGCTTACCGCGGGGCCGAGTTGCACCCCGGCACAAATGCGCAGACCGGCATTGAAATCGCTGAATTCGTCCGGCGGGAGGCGGAGACGCTTTATCATCCGGTGGGAACTTGCAAAATGGGAAGTGATTCCATGGCGGTGGTGGATGCGCGGCTGCGCGTTCACGGAATCGAAAAATTACGCGTGGTGGATGCCTCGATCATGCCGCGCATTATTGCGGGGAACACGAATGCTCCGACAATCATGATCGCGGAGAAAGCTGCGGACATGATTCGAGAGGATGCCTAATGGTCAACGAATTCCCTTCTTGGTGGCTGGACACTTCTTCATTTCTGCTATTCTCTCTTGCGTGCGAAATTCATTTCTATTAGTGGCAATCATTTCCGTCGCGAGCGCTTTTGTTCTAACCGCGACACCGCGGCCGGCTCCGGAAGATTTGCAAGCTTCTGCGCCGTCCTTGCTGCAGCAAGGACAGCCAGCAACAAACGTGCCGCCGCAACAAGGTGCTCCGCCTCCCGGCGCTCCCGGACAAGCGGCTCCACAACCGCCAGTGCATACCGGGCCTGTTATCGTAATCGATCCAGCGCATGGCGGAACCGATACGGGAGCGCGCGGACAAAGCGGAGTAATCGAAAAAGATATGGTCCTGCTGATGGCGCGAATTACGCGTTATGCGCTGGAGCACGAGGGATTTCGTGTGGTGATGACGCGAAACGATGATTCAAATCCGTCATATGATGACCGCGCGGCCATCGCTAATGCGTATCGCGACGTAATTTTTATCAGCTTTCATATTTCTTCGACTGGAACGCCGAACACGGCGCGAGCTTATTTCTACCAATTTTCCGAAACGCCGTCGAATGCCAATGCGATAGGCGGCAACACAAACTCGCTTCCGATCACACCGGCCAAGACAACCAACTTGCTGGAGTGGGGGGACGCTCAGCGTCCTTTTGCGGATGCCAGCCATCATTTAGCAGATATTTTGCAAGCCGATTTGACGCTGCGGTTTTCGGGATCGCCGGCGGCATCTTCCGGGGTGGCGGTTCGAGGATTGCGTTCGGTGGCAGGTCCGGCAGTGGCGATCGAGCTTTCGAACGTGGCGGTTTCGGATCCGAATCAACTGGTGGCGATGGCGGAGCCGGTCGCGACTTCTATCGTGCACAGCATCACCGCGACGCGGCCAGCCGGCGGGCCATCGGGAATTCCAGGGACAAGATAATGCCTCGCAACCTGAGAATCACTTTGGCGATTCTGGGCGTGGCGGTGCTGATCGGCTTGATCAGCTTGCGCAGCCTGCACCGCCGCATCAAGGGGCTGAAGGAAAATCCAACGAGCGAGGAACAGGCCAGGCGCGAACTTCTGGCGACCACTACTTCGGCGCCAACGGACGCGAGAACCCAGGCAAGAATTTTTTGGGCTGCGGGACCGGATAAGATTGCGCCTGTTCAAGTAGCTTTGGCGCTCTCAGCCGATCCGGTGAAACGCGGCAAACAAGTGTTGAACGAACTTATTACCGACGCACCAACCGCGGACCAGCGCACGCTCCCCACCGACGCGGTGGTGCTTGGTTTTTACATACTGCCGGACGGAACAGCAATTGCAGATTTTTCTGAAGCGCTGGCTGCAGAAATGCCGTCGGGAATATTGAGCGAAGAAATGGCCGTGGATTCGATCAGGAACACTCTTGAGAATAATGTGGCGGGGCTCAGCCGCCTGAAAATATTGATACATGGGCAGGAAGTGGAAACTCTGGCAGGCCATGTGGACCTGACGGGGTTCTTCGATCTAAATCCTCCGAGCACGCAAAGTCCGAGCGCGCCGGCGGCAAACCCCACTCCGACCGGGCCCAAAAAGTAATTGGGACTTTTCACTTTTACGATGTGTTGACACCTGCGGCCGTAGTCGTCACACTTGACAGCGAAGATTGAGCACGCCAGTTTTAAATCAAGGAAGGAGTTTTATCTTGCGAGCAGACGGACGCGCGGCCGATCAACTGCGGCCAGTGAAAATTACGCCGGACTTTATTCCTCATGCGGAAGGCAGCGCATTGATTGAAGCAGGACAGACGCGCGTGATTGTGACAGCCACGCTGGAAGATGGAGTGCCATCATTTTTGAAAGGTTCGGGCAAAGGCTGGGTAACCGGCGAATACGGGATGCTGCCGCGCTCGACGGAGAATCGCACGCCGCGTGAATCGAGCCGAGGGCGCCAATCCGGGCGGACGCTGGAAATTCAACGCATGATCGGAAGGACGCTGCGGGCGGTGACAGATTTGAAAGCGCTGGGCGAGCGAACAGTTTGGATAGACTGCGACGTGATTCAAGCGGACGGCGGCACGCGCACTGCCTCCGTTACGGGAGCTTTCGTGGCGCTGGCGCTGTCACTCGAGCGAATGGTTGCGGGAGGAATGCTGCGTCGAGTTCCGCTGATCGATTCCCTCGCGGCTATCAGTGTGGGGATTGTGAAGGATGAATTGCTGCTCGATCTCGCCTATGAAGAAGATTCGCGAGCGCAAGTGGACATGAACGTGGTGATGACGGGCAGCGGAGAGTTTGTGGAAGTGCAAGCGAGCGCGGAGGGGCGGCCCTATACTCAGCGCGAACTGGAATTGCTGCTCGCGTTGGCGGCGGGAGGAATTCGCAAGCTTACGCAGGCGCAGCACGAATTGCTGCACATGAATTTTGTGAGTCACGCGCGGTAACAGGGCCGATGCGGAGTATCGCGCTACATGAAACTGCTCCTGGCGTCCTCTAATCCTGGCAAGCTGCGGGAATATCGCGAGCTTGCCGGCGAATCCGGAATCGACCTCGTCGGGCCACCAAATTTCAGCGAGATGGAAGAGTTTGAAGAAAGGGCTCCCACGTTTGCGGAGAATGCGGCGGGGAAAGCGCAGTATTACAGCAGATTCACAGGCGAATGCGTTTTGGCGGACGATTCGGGCTTGGTGGTTCCTACGTTGGGCGGCGCGCCGGGAGTAATGTCCGCGCGTTACGCCGGGGTGAATGCGACAGATCAGGATCGCATCAACAAGCTGCTGCGCGAGATGAAAGATAAGAAGGGCGACGAGCGGCGTGCGAAGTTCGTTTGCGTTACTGCTATTGCGGGGCAGGGACGTGTGCTCGCGGTGACTTCTGATTTCGTGCAAGGTGTGCTGACGGAAGCGCCGCGCGGCGCAAATGGATTTGGGTATGATCCGATTTTCTTGTTCACGGAACTGGGCCGGACCTACGCAGAGCTTACCAACCAGGACAAAAATCTTTATAGTCACCGCGGCAAGGCCTTTAGAAGTATGCTGGGGGTCCTGGCCGCTCAATAGTTGCCACTTTTGGGCACCTGACAGCGTCTAATCCTGTTGCGGCCCTCTAGGCTCTTGGCTTCCGCAGCTTGAGGGCTCGCGTTACTTCCTGGGTGGATTATGGCGACCGCGCGCACCGCGATTGTTTTACAACCATCACTGCTTGCCCGGTTGGACGAAGCGCGCGCGCGCACGGATAGTCTTTTTAATCTTCTACCGCCCAATTCCTTTTACGACCGGCCCATTCCTGAAAGACATCGGCTTATTTTTTATTTGGGACATTTGGAGGCGTTTGATCGCAACCTACTTAGCGCTGCGCTGGGATTGGAATCGCAAGAGACGGCGCTGGACAAACTTTTTGCGTTTGGAATCGATCCGGTGGATGGCGGTTTGCCAACGGACGTTCCGAGCGATTGGCCAAACATCGGCGTGGTGGAAAGATATAAACGCGACGTGCGCGAACGGCTGGATTCTAAACTGCACGACCGGAACGGCGTGAGTTCGCGGGAACCGGCGCTGCTGAATGGGACGCTGCTGCAAGTTGCGATCGAACATCGATTGATGCATGCGGAGACTCTGGCTTACCTGTTGCACAATTTGCCGGTTGACAGAAAAACGCCGCAGCCTTTGCCGTCGGCGGATACAAGTCCGTCGCCGGAACGCAAGCAGGCGCTGATTCCTGCGGGAAGGGCCACGCTCGGACAGCCGAGAGGGGCCGATAGAGCATTCGGGTGGGACAACGAGTTCGGAACGGAGGAAATTTTTGTTCCGAGTTTCTCGATCGATGTTTTTCCGGTGACCAATGGCGAGTATTTGAAGTTTGTTCAGGCCGGGGGATACGAGGATTCAAAATACTGGACTTCGGAAGATTGGGCTTGGAAAACTCAGCAGAGGCTCGATCATCCATTTTTCTGGTCACGCAAGACTGATTCGAATTCGTCGAGTGCGTCCGCGTCTGATCCTGCGATGCAGTGGAACTATCGCGCGATGTTTGGAACGATGCCGCTGCCGGAATCCTGGCCCGTTTACGTGAGTCACGCGGAGGTTTCGGCTTTTGCGCGGTGGGCTGGGGAAAAATTGCCGACGGAGGCGCAGTGGCATCGCGCCGCGTACGGTACGCCGGAGGGCGGCGAGCGAATGTACCCATGGGGCGACGCGGCGCCGGAAAGCCATCACGGAAACTTTCATCATCAGCGTTGGGACCCCACTGCGGTAGACGCACATTCGGCGGGAGCTAGCGCTTTTGGCGTTTTCGATCTTTTGGGGAATGGTTGGGAGTGGACATCCACGCCGTTCGGCCCGCTGAACGGATTCGAACCCTTTCCCTTTTATCGCGGATATTCCGCGGATTTTTTTGACGGCAAACATTTTGTTATGAAGGGCGGCTCCGCGCGCACAGATTCCTGCATGGTGCGGCGATCGTTCCGAAATTGGTTTCAACCGCATTATCCGTACGCGTATGCGACGTTCCGTTGTGTGGAGGAATAGAAATGGCAACCGCTCCGCGAATGGTGCCTTCAACTTCAACGGTCGCAAGCCAGGCCTTGGCTGAATTTTCGTCTGATGTAATCGTGGGACTTGGGCAGCCGGGGCAAAAAGAGCTGCCTTCAAAATATTTGTACGATGAGGTGGGCTCTGCGCTTTTCGACGTAATTTGCCTGCTGCCGGAATACGGATTGAGCCGCGCGGGGATGCGTTCTCTGAAGCGCTATGCGCCCGACATCATCAATTGCCTCCATGGGCCATTCGTGGTGGCGGAACTGGGCAGCGGCAGCGGGCAAAAGACGCGCTTTTTGTTGGAAGCGCTTTCGGGGCGGCAGCGCGTGAACTATTACCCCATCGATATTTCAGGCAGTGCTCTGCATCGTTGCCAGCAGGAACTCGGTGAGATGGACCGCGTAAGCATCGTGGGATTCGAGCGCGCGTATCTGGACGGTTTGCAGGAAGTGGCGGCACGACGGCACGAGAGCGAGCATCTTTTGGTTCTCTTCCTCGGCAGCACAATCGGAAATTTCGACCGGCCGGCCGGCGATCAATTCCTTCGCGAAGTGCGCAAGATTCTGGTTCCCGGGGACGCGCTGTTGCTGGCCACCGACCTGGAAAAACCGACACCGCAATTACTGAGGGCTTACGACGATGCAGCGGGCGTTACCGCGGCATTTAACAAGAATCTTCTCGCGCGAATCAATCGTGAATTGGATGGAAACTTCGACCTTTCGCACATCCAGCATGTCGTGCGCTACGACGACGCGGAACGGCGTGTGGAAATGCATCTGCGTTCAACGAAATGGCAGCGCGTGACGCTTCGCAAGGCTCGATTTAGCTTCCTTTTGCGCGACGGCGAAACGATCTGGACGGAAAGCTCGCATAAATACGATCCGCAGGAAGTTCCGCAAATGGGCGAACGCACTGGCTATCGCTGTGCCGGACAATGGTTCGACACGGAGTGGCCGTTTGCGCAGAACCTCTTTTTCGCAGTGTAAGCTGCGATACTCGCACCGTTTGTTCCCGGAAAGAAACCGAGTGCGGGTGGAAGGCTAGCCATCCATGATATAGTTTTTCGCCGGATGCAGAAAAAGGTAAAGAAAATTGCGAAGAAAAAGGCCGCTGGGGACCGAGGTGCAGGGAAAGCTGCGTCCGCCAAGGCATTGGGACGCGGCAGCGGAATGCGCGGCACCAATCCGGAGCGCGTTCGCCTGATTCTAAAAAAACTCGACGAGGCGTATCCGGATGTCACTTGCGCTCTTACCCATGAAAATCCATTTCAACTGTTGATCTCGACGATTCTTTCCGCGCAATGCACTGACGTGCGCGTGAATCAGGTGACCGAGACGCTTTACAAGAAATATCCGAACGCGAAAGCGTTCGCCTATGCAAATCTGGCAGAATTAGAACAAGACATCCGACCCACAGGATTTTTCCGCAATAAAACGAAATCGATCATCGGCGCAAGCAAGCAGATCGTCGAAGAACTGCACGGCGAAGTGCCGAAAACGATGGAAGAACTGCTGAAGCTGCCGGGCGTGGCGCGGAAGACCGCGAACGTTGTGCTCGGGACAGCATTTGGGATTGCTTCAGGCGTGGTGGTTGATACACACGTGCTGCGGGTGTCGCGACGGCTGGATTTGACGAAAAATGCGGATCCCAAGAAAGTCGAGCAAGATTTGATCCAGGTGATTCCCCACGAAAAATGGATTTTGTTTTCTCACCAGTTGATTTGGCATGGACGAAAAGTATGCCAGGCGCGCAGGCCCAAGTGCCTGGAGTGCAACCTCGAGCAGATCTGCTACTCGAAAGACAAAACTGTTTGAGCCAGCTCGTGCTGGGATTCGTGCTTCTGTGCACAGCGGTAGCATGCAGCGACGTGCGTATTCGCACGCATCAGGAAGATGAAATGAGAAAACGTCGGTTGGCTTTCGGACTGCCCGCGCCTTACGCTAAGTGAAATTACCAATCGTGGCCTGCTAGCAAGATTACAAACTCCCACTTCTCGAAATTTCGCACGCCAACAAAGTTCAATCGGACTTCTTTGAGTCGGATGATCCGTCGTCTCCCATGGCTTTTTCTTCAGCGGAAATCTCGACCCGCTCGCGTTTCACGTCGAGGCGAATTCTCGCGAAGAAACTCATGTAAACGTTAGCAATCCAGACCAGCGCGAAGCCGGAAATTAAATAACCCCGCCAATCGGTGAATAATAATTTGAACCGAGTGACTATCAGAAAAAAGGCCGTGACCCAGTGGCTGAAGCAGTATTCACACGTAAAGAGGTAGAAAAACTTGCGCTGCAAAAGCGTGCGACATTGTTTGCTGTTTTTTTCGCACCAATGGCGGGCTTCGCTAAATACTTCTTCGTGGGTAATGGTCCAGGCGACCGACGCAATGGGGATCGCGAGGATCAATAACCAGAACAATTGCGCCGACAGTGCCATTGCTAATTGTTGCTCCCGAACGTCCGACGACTGGAGAGTATCCTATAGGACTAACCAAGCGCTATTCGGTCTCCGCCAGATTGCGCGAGAAATCATGACACAATATTTGGAAGAATCTAGGGACTTCGCTGTATTGATGATGGTTGGGATCAGCGTAGCCTCTTAAGCTGGATGAAAATGTGCAGCGTGATGGGCAAAGTTCGCTGCCACAATGCTTGGGAGGTGAGAATGACCGACAGGAAAATGGCCGTTTTTGGCGTGTATTTCAACCGCGAACAAGTGGGCCGGGCGGTAGAACAATTTCAATCCGCTGGCTTTCGTGATGCGGACATCTCCGTGGTTCTGTCCGGCGAACAAGGGGCAACCAAACTCCAGGAAGTACAAGCACGAGAGCCGAAGAACGTAAACGAAAAAGTGAAAGACCTCACATCCAAAGATACCAAGGATATTAGTTCGGGAAGATCGAAGGATGTTGATGCGAAAAATACAAAGGTTCCGCAAGCGGCTGCAACGGGAGCAGGAATTGGGGCTGCTTTAGGCGGATCTCTCGGTCTGGTGGCGGCTCTTTCAGCGATTGCCATCCCCGGTATCGGGGCGTTGCTAGTTGCCGGACCTTTATTCGGAGCATTCGCCGGCGCTACGGCGGGCGGGGCGGTCGGTGTTCTGGTCGGAGTCGGAATTCCGGAGGATGAAGCAAAGCTCTACGAAGACCGACTGAAAAAAGGGGGATTGCTGGTCTCCGTTCATACGGAATCACGCGAGGAAGCGGATCGCGCGCGCAATATTTTTCAGCAAACCGGGGCCAGCGATATTGCCGCGACTCACGAAGCCAGGCCCGAAACAGTCGAAACGAAGGGAATTCCTCGGGCTGCAGGCCGTTAATCTCTGGTTGGGTGACGGCGGGAAGAGCCGGCTGCGTTCAGGACTTCGCGGAATCTTGAAACGCTTCGGGAGGATCGAGAGAGGACGCTTTCCAGAAGGCGGCATCAGACATCGATCCGTCCTGGAGTGCTCTCAAGTTTTCCATCGTCGCGGCGATTTGACCGCCATCCGCGGAATCAAACACGACTACAACTCCGTAAACTTTTTGATCGGATGCGCCCATATCTTTGTAAGCTTTAAGCAATTGGTATTTCGCGAACTTTCGTTTCTCAGCAGGACTGGACGAAGCTCCCTCCACCGGCTCAACCCAAACGACCCTCACTGTTTTTCCTTGCAACGGATCCCACTTGCCGCTGAAGGTGTTGGTCTCTTCTCGCGCAACCTTGAAAAGATCGGCGGTCGCGGGCGACGCAGCAGCGGCGGCCTTCGTTCCGCCGGACCCACCGTACGTTGACGGCAATTCCACTTGGGAGCGTCGCATCCAACCTCGAGACGCACCGGAAATCTCCACGTGGACCCAAGCGCCTTCAAGGCCAAGAATCTGAAACTCGTCTTCTTGCTCCGCGTTGAACAAAACTTGGGCGCCTTCTTCGGGCTTGGAGAGAATTGATACGCCCGGCTTATTCACAATCACAAGATCGACCGGCCGGACCTGATTTTGTTGAATCTCTTCCAGGCCTTTGATGTCCGCGCTGATCTGGCGTGCTCTTTCTTCCGCGATTGCACGGCGAGCTTGTATGGACTCGATACTTTCTCCAGCGGCTGCGTTCGCGGGCGCTGCCGTGGGTGTGTTGGCAGCACGACCCGGCAGCGCAGACACTGCGGGCGCGTTTTTGTTTGACGATGATTCGCCATTGGTAGAGGCAGGCGAACTGTCAGCCGCGGGTTGAGGAGTGGCCGGTGCAGCGGCCGTACCTGGAGTTTTCGAGCTGGGCTGGTTTGCCGGCGGAAGCGTGTACAGCGGGCCGACTGGAGGCACGCGTATGCTGGAACCCGGGGCCTGCGGAGTGGCCTTGTGCGCCAAGGCGTCTTCAATGCGATCGAGCAAGTCGGTCTCGACGTGGCCGTTGGAATTGAGTTCACGATAACCGGAGCGCGCCGATTCCGGGTCAGTGTACCAGGCGGTTATTTTGGAGGTGATTTGAACTGTGGCGCCGCCTTTCGCCGCGGGGAGCACTTGAAGAGTGCATACGTAGTAGCCACGTTCGTAACCCTTCAATGGTTGGTCACCCACATCGACAAAGCCTTCAAGGATGGGAAGACGGCCGCTGGATGAAGACTTTACATCATCGACCACCTGCTGAACCTCTGAGAGCGGATTGGAGAAGGTCCGCTCAACAGGTTTTGTCTGCGCGAAAGCATGGCCGGCAACCAGTAGGATGGCAAAGAACAAAAGCAGAACAGAAAACGGGAATGGAAAGAATTTTTTCACTGTAAAGGCTCTACCTGATCTTGCCGCAGCCATCCGCGCTGTCCCTGGTCCGTTTCCACGCCGTACCAATACGGCGTGATGATTTCGATGACAACTTGCGTGCCTTCGGTAAGAGATTGGAGTTTAGCGGCACGTTGGAATGGAGCGGCCTTGAGTTCGGTGTTTGGATTTTTGACTTTCACCTCAACATCGTGGCGGAGCTGGTGCGCGCGAGCTTGCAGGTCTCGCAGCGAAGCTTCCGCCGAGTTCAGGCGGGCCAGTTCCTGATCGCGCACTTTTGCGGCGGCGCGCGCTTCGTCGTCCTTTTGTCTTTGTTTTACAAGTTCGGCGGTCTCTTGTTCTTCCTTATGAATCTGAAGCAGGCGCGCATTGATTTCGGCGAATTCGCTGGTCTCGACGGTGGTGTCAGAGGGATGTACCTTGTGCATAGCGTCTTCTACAAATACCGCGTCAATCTGCAAGTGAGTTCGATTAGCTGAAACGGCCTGGACCACATATCGAACAGTGATGGTGCCCATATCGTTAGGGTTCTTGAAGTGTTTCGGGGAAAGAGCTCCGCGGCGAATTTTGTAGAAAACGCGGCCGGGGCCTTGCCAGGCTCCGTAGTATGCGGACGATGTGGCGGATTCGGCTTCTGTCAGGTTATCTTCGCGCGCATATACCGAGGTGCCGTGAATCATCTGATCTTCAACGACATACTGGACCGCTCTGATGACATCTTCTTCCGTCGCTTTCAAATCAATCGCAAAACCTTCCAACTCGGACGATTTCTGACTGGAAAACAGCGAAGGATTTGCATGCGTCATGACCGGCGCCAAAAAGACGAGCAAGAAAAAGATACGCCAATAAAAGCGTTGTGATGATTTAGTCATTCGATCTTCAAAGTTCTCCGTCGACTCGAGGCAACATCGCGACGACCCCGGAAATTTCGTAGACGCCTTGGCATCCTATCGCCGTTTACGTGATTCCGCGCTATTGTATCTGAAAGTTTGTTTAAATGAGCCGCAACGATCGGACTGGCTTTTAGCCCAGAGCGTGAATCAGTGCGCGTTCGGCCAAACAGTCCGTGGCCCGATGAGGTAAAATTACGGTGGGAACCGCGTGGAATCACGCGTATAGACGAGCGCCGAATCCAGTGGTCGAACAGCTTGAAATTGAAAAGACGGCGGAATGGCCAAGCCCCCGCATTTTGGTGGTGGACGATGACGCGGAGCTGTGCGAGCTGGTTACCGAGTATCTGATCCCGGAAGGATTTCGAGTGGATTCGGTTTACGACGGTGTGCAAGGCTTGGACCGTTCTCTTTCCGGAGAATATTCCCTGGTTATTCTGGATGTGATGCTACCCGGCCTCCAAGGGTTTGAAGTGCTGCGGCAAATTCGGGCGAAGTCGCGGTTGCCCATTATTATGCTGACTGCGCGGGGCGAGGACGTGGACCGGATCGTGGGCTTGGAGATCGGAGCCGACGACTACCTTCCGAAACCATTCAATCCGCGTGAACTCGTCGCGCGTATACAGGCGGTACTGCGGAGAAGTATCCAAGTATCGCCGCCGATCGCCGACCGGATAGTTCTGGGCGACCTGGATTTAGAAATTCGCGCGCGCACGGTGCGCCGTGGGAACCGCGAAGTGGATTTGACTTCGCTGGAATTTGACATTTTGGCCGCATTTCTGAGAAAACCCGGTCAGGTACTTGCGCGAGAGGAGCTGGTAAAAAGCGCGTTGGGGCGCGACTTCGTACCGGTCGATCGAAGCATCGATGTGCACATCAGCAACCTCAGGAAGAAATTAGGGCCTGCTCCTGATGGAGGCAATCGCATACGTAACGTGCGGAGTGTGGGGTACATTTACGCGATCCCCGGCGCGTCCAGGAAGCGCTAAGGCAAAAAGAGAATGCGAACCTTATTCCTGAAGATTTTTCTTTCCTTTTGGCTGGCCATGGTTCTGGTGAGCGGCACGCTGATTTATTCGGTGGTGACGACTCAGTCCGTTTTTACGCTAAACCGCTCCGAGCAGTCGGACAGGACGTTGATTCCAATTGTGGCCGCGCGCGCCGCGGACGTCTTGGACGATCACGGCATGGGAGCATTGGCCGATTATCTTACGTCCCTGCAAACGACACTGAGTTGGCAGGCTTTTCTATTTGACGATGAAGGCAAAGAAATCCTATCGCAGCCCACGCCCGCAGAGGCTGATGCCATTGCGCAGAAGGCTCTGCAAGCCGGCGACACGGAATTTTTTGTATCCCACGGAATTAAATACGTGGCGAGAAGAACGACTGGATCCACGGGGACTCGCTATGTGTTCGTGACGGCGATGAAGGTTGAATCCGTGGCGAGCGTTTTGCGGGCGCCGTTGGGAATTCAAATCCTGCGCGGCGCAACAATTCTTTTGATCGCGGGACTGGTCTGTTTCTGGCTGGCGCGTTATATCACGGCGCCGATACGACATCTGCGTGCCGCGACGCACCGCCTGGCAACCGGCAATCTTTCCGCGCGTGTGGGTGGCTACGATGAAGGACGCAGGGATGAACTTGCGGATCTGAGCCGCGATTTCGACCACATGGCAGAGCAGATAGAATCGCTATTGAAATCGCAACGGCGGTTGATTTCCGACATCTCTCATGAGCTTCGCTCGCCGCTGACGCGGTTGTGCGTGGCATTAGGGCTTGCGCGGAGACATGCCGGCCCGGAATTTTCCAGCGCGCTTGACCGGATCGATCTGGAGTCGGAGCGTCTGAATCATTTAATTGGCAGCCTGCTCGAGCTGGCAAGACTGGAAAGCGGAACGGAAGTTTTGGAAGGAGAGCCGATAGAGCTTCGATCCCTGCTACAGGAGATCGTGGCCGATGCGGATTACGAAGCGCAGAGCCGAAATCGGCGCGTCCTCATTTTGTCCGCCGACATTTGCACTGTTAATGGAGACGCACAGTTGGTCCGGGCGGCGGCGGAGAATGTGATTCGCAACGCGCTCAGCCATACCCAGGAAGACACCTGTGTGGATGTTACTCTGAAGCTCGTTTCTGGATCTCATGGCGGAACGGCGGTGATACAAGTGCGCGACCGAGGTAAAGGGGTCCCGGAAGAGTCTCTGGGAGACATCTTTCTTCCCTTTTACCGGGTAGGAGACGCCCGCGAGAGGTCCGCCGGCGGTTCAGGACTGGGGCTTTCAATCACCGATCGCGCTGTACGTCTGCACGGCGGAAGCGTCAAGGCCGAGAACTGCAAAGATGGCGGCTTAATGGTCAAACTGCAATTCCCTGCGGTAGCAAGCGATAAGGAACCTGCGCCGGATGCTATGCCTTTGACCTCCCAGGCTTGAACTCGAACCACCCCCGCCAAATCCGCCCGCTTCCCCCCGTCCCTCTATATAAGGATCCAACCCTCCAAAGCATTTCCAACACTCCGTCCTGAGCCCCATAGCTCGTTAGAGTCCCTCGGTTGGCGGGGGTACGGTGGGAGCGTTTCTACAGGGTTTCCTGTATGTAAAGAAATGTTAATTTTTGTTCTTGTGTTCTTCTGGCTGAAAGAGTATTTTCTAGGCGTTTTGCGGAATCTGAGGGGCGCGCTGTTGCTCGACCATCTTAAGAACGCCGAATCGATTCATGATTGCACGCAGGGGCAAGAGTATTTCTCGAAGTGCGAGCTCATCTCCTGCAATTGTCCTTCCTCACTTTCTCCCGAATTCAACGATGCAAATTACAACCATTCTGACAGCTTGAATAGGAGGCTGTATGTCTAAGTGGTTTGCAAATGGTGTGGATCGCACCCGGAACTCATGGGTACGTCCTTTGGTCACCTGCGCGCTGCTGATGCTGGCAATTGTGATCGGCGATTGCCGGACGGTGAGCGCGCTGCCAACAAGCAAAGTGATGGCGATTCCCGCTTTCGCGCGGAAATACGGATTGCCTTGTTCCGCGTGCCATACGGCTTGGCCGGAGTTGAACAACTTTGGCATGGTTTTCCGGGACAACGGCTATCAGTTGATGAACGATCGCGACTCGCTCATTTGGCAAAACCCATCCTATTTTCCGATAAGCTTCCGGATCACACCAAACTGGCATCGCGAGAGCACGAGCGATCAACAGGTTGACTCGACGCCTAACGGGACCGGTCCCAATAATGTCACTGTTTCGCGTAACGTGACACAGGCGGCGTTCGATCTCTCAGGAATGGACCTTTGGTCGGCGGGAACAATCTACAAAAACATCTCCTTCGTACTGCTTCCCTCCTCAGACCCGACCGCTGTATGGCACTTCGAGAGCGCTTTTCTCCGTTTTGACAACATAAAAGGAAGCTCGTGGCTTAACTTCAAATTCGGAAGGTTCGAACTCGACAATCTAATTTCCGAGAAGCGGTTTCTGTTCCTGTCCGCCAACGGTGGCATCTATCAAACTTATCACTTTAACGTCCCGGGGAGCACCAACGATTTCGGGATTGGCGACAACCAAATTGGGGTGGAGTTGATGGGGCACAATGTGGATAGTTCCACACGATATTCCATTGCCCTACTTAGCAGCAACGAAGGCGGAACGAATCTAACGGAATCCAACCTTCCGGGCGGTCTGCCGTCAAACCGAAGCTTCGACGGATACATGGCCTTCACCAAGTCCTTCAACGCTGGAAGCTGGGGGTACGAAGAATTTCAAGCTTACGCCTATGTCGGTCAGAGAGGCACGTATTACCAGACAACCTCTGCGAGTGGCACTCCTGTACCGCTGGTCGCGTTGGGAAATGAACCTTTTTATCGCGTAGGTTTTGCCGGCCAACTTCATTTCAAGAATCTAGAGTTGCTGCCCTACTTTATGCACGGCCACGACAATGCATATCTAGGAGCGGGCGTACCGGATACGATGAGCCTGCCTGTAGGAGCAAAGGCACCGACGTTTAATGGTGGTTTTATTGAGGGACAGTATTTCGTGAACCCGCAACTTGTTTTCTTCGGACGCTTCGAGAAGATAGATGTAGGACAGCAAGCATTTGTTAATGAAGGATCCGTACCTGGCAACTATGGCGATGTGACAGCCTACTCCGTTGGTTACCGGTGGTATCCGATCATGTTTAGCCGTGGCGGCGTCGCGTGGCACAACGAGTATTCCATAACCAAGTCCATCGGAATCGTGCCTTTGAGTGCTGATGGTTCTGGATTACCTCCGCTTCTGCCGACCGATGGTGTTTGGAGTAGCAGCGTATTTATTGGATTTGACTTCGACTTCTAGGGACGAGGCCCAAAATGACACTAAAAAACTTTGCTGTGACATTTGTTTTGGGGTCGATGGCTCTGGTAACAGTTGGAGCCACATCCATGCGTGCGCAGTCGCACGTAAACTCACCTGATCCCGCATTAGGGGCGCCCAGCGTTGATACCGAAGAAAGCCACATCGGCAATCTGACCGGGCACGCTGCAGCGGGCAAAATTCTCTATCGCCGCTTTTGTATCGGCTGCCATGGGCCGGACGGCAACGGCGAAGGCATGAACGCCCAGTGGATTGATCCGAAGCCACGGGATTTCACCGAAGCGACGTTCAAGTGCCGGTCAACTCCGACGGGCACGTTGCCCACTGACGATGACCTATATAACGCCATCACGCGCGGTTTCGTGACAACGAACATGCCGTCGTGGAGGCCTTTGACGCCGCAGGAACGCGCGAATCTTGTGGCGTTCGTCAAGACCTGGTCGCCGCGCTGGGCCAAAGAGAAACCGGGTACCCCGCTGACGATTCCGCCGGAGACGGCTATCACCATTGACAGCATCCTGCGCGGACGCCAAACCTTTCAGCGGTTGGAATGCTGGAAGTGCCACGGTCCGCAAGGGCATGGCGACGGTCCTTCCGCTTCGACGCTTACGGATGATAAGGGCAATCCAATCCGGCCATACGACTTCTCTTCGGGCTCGCGCTTCATGTGCGGTGTAACTAATCAAGACTTGTACCGCATATTCATGACCGGTCTCGACGGATCCCCGATGCCTTCGTTCGCGGATGTTGTGAAGCCGGATGAAGCCTGGGACTTAGTCCACTTTCTGCGAACTTTGCAGCCACTGAAGACGCAGGAAGCGGCCCTTTGGCAAACATATAAGGCTGCGCACGGCGCCGACATCAAGCCAATCGGGCCGGATCCTGCAACAGGCGCGCAGTAACTTTTTCATTTCCTGGAGGCTATTCATGCGTACTAAGTATTTTCTCGCTCTGACGGTTGCTGTTTTGCTCGGCGGCGGAATGTTGCTGTTTGCAAACCCACCGGCGGGTTCCGGTTCAATCAGCGGAAAGATCACCTATACCGGAACACCTCCCAAGATGAAACCGATTGATATGTCCAAAGAACCGTCGTGCGCAAAGCAGCATACGACGCCGGTGTTGACGCAGAACGTGACCACCGGGCCCGGAAATACGCTGCAGTGGGTGGTGGTGTACATTTCAGCGGGCGAACAGGAGGCTGCAGCGCCTTCGCAGGCCGTGCGCTACGATCAGAAGGGTTGCGAATACATCCCGCACGTCCTTCCCATGCTGGCGGCTCAAGAGCTTCAGATTTACAACGACGATCAGACTTCGCACAACATTCACCCGCTAGCAAAAGTAAATTCCGAATGGAATAAGTCGCAGCCGCCAGGCTCCCCTCCGATCGACACAAAATGGGAGAAGCCGGAATTCATCCCGGTGAAGTGCAATATTCACCCGTGGATGCACGGATATTTCGTGGTACTAAAAACCTCACACTACGCCGTTTCCGGAGAGGATGGCTCGTTCGAGATTAAGGGCCTGCCTGCTGGAAAATACACCGTGACGGCCTGGCAAGAACAATACGGATCACAAAACCAGGACGTAGTTATCAGTGGAAGCGAAAACAAAACGGCTAACTTTGCGTTTAAAGTTCTGCCGTACTAGCCGAACGGCTTGAATCGCGGTGCCTGATTCTGCGCGGGAGTCAGGCACCTGACTTCACGTCTCGCAATCAGCGCTCTCTTTCGTGGCGGAGGTAAATCAGATGGGCAAGGTGTTCGCAGTCGCATTAATAATAATCACGCTCGTTTCCGTTTACCCGATTTTTGCGCACACGTGGTGGCCTCCTCCGACGATTTCCACGACCGGTCCGGGTGTTGATCACCAGATGGACGAGACATTGGCGGGCACCGGCTTTCTCTTTATTTCATCCCAACTCATTCTAGCGGGATTCGTGTGGGCCTTCAGCAGTGGGAAGGGAAAGATCAAAACCTGGCCCGGCGGCGCAACACCGGTAGTGGCCTTCGGAATTATTATTGTGGGCCTCGAGATTTTGAGCCTCACGTTTGTGGGTTCGAAAGTGTGGGCGTCTATGTACATGGTTCCAGCAAACGAGCACGCGTTGCATGTGGACGTGCAGGCCGAACAGTTTGCTTTCTTTTTCCGTTATCCCGGCCCCGATGGGGTGTTTGGACCGATCCATGCGGAGAAGATCAGCGACGGGACGGGCAACTATTTCGGATTGGATCCCGCGAACGATGTTTCCGCCAGAGACGATGTTGTCGTTGGCAGCTTGACGATTCCGGTCAACACTCCGATCCTGCTTACGCTACATTCCAAGGACATGATTCACAATTTCTATGTCCCGGAGCTGCGCCTCCAGCAGGACATCGTCCCCGGCCTCGATATTCCGCTGCACTTCACGGCAACAAAGGCGGGCAGGTATGAAATTGTTTGCACGCAGCTTTGCGGACTGGGCCATTACTCCATGCGGGCCTTTTTGGACGTGATGTCACAGTCGGATTACGACAGCTGGCTGAAGCAGCAATCGGGCGATTGATCGTCCAATAGAACCGGCTTCTCAAAAAGTCAGCAGGCAGGCGACGATTTCTTGGGAGACATATCGATGAGTGACACATCAGCACATTCAGAGATTCACCACCTTGCGCCGCCCACGGGCTTCATTCGCAAGCATGTCTTCAGCTTGGACCATAAGGTCATCGGTCTGCAGTACTACGGGCTGGCGCTGGTAGCCGTTTTCATCGGCATGGTTTTGTCGTGGCTCTTTCGCATCCATTTGGGTTGGGCCACCGCCGCCATTCCCGGCCTACAGTTTCTGTCGCCGAACGGAGCGCCGGGCGGGCTTATAACTCCCGAATACTATCTCTCGCTACTGACCATGCACGGCACCATCATGGTCTTTTTCGTGCTGACCAACGCGCCGTTCGCGGGCTTTGGAAACTATTTCCTCCCAATTCAGATCGGAGCGGAGGACATGGCTTTCCCAAGATTTAACATGATGTCGTTCTGGACCACCTTCGTCGCATTCCTGGTGATGATGGCAGCTTTCTTCGTCCATGATGGCCCGCCGATTTCCGGCTGGACCGCTTACGCGACGCTCAGTTCTGTCGGTAAAGACGCGGGGCCGGGCGAAGCAATGGGTCAGAATCTTTGGGCGATTTCGATCGCGCTTTTCTGTATCGGCCAGTTGCTCGGCTCGTTGAACTTCATTGCCACCACGCTGGACTTGCGGACAAAGGGTATGTCTCTGGCGCGCATGCCGCTCTCGACCTGGGCTTGGTTTATCACGGCCTGCATCGGCTTGCTGGCGTTCGCAGACCTTCTGCCAGCGTGCATCCTGCTCATCCTTGATCGCACGGCCGGCACCAGCTTCTTCAATCCCGCTGGATTAGTCGTCAGTGACAATCTGCAACCGCATTCCGGGGGTTCGCCGCTCCTGTGGCAGCACCTCTTTTGGTTCTTTGGCCACCCGGAAGTTTACATTGCCATCATCCCTGCGTTTGGAATCGTTGCGCACATTCTCCCCGCATTTATGCGCAAGCCGCTGCTGGGCGGAGTGCGCGTGATGGTTGGTTGCTTAATCGCGGCCGGCTTCTTGAGTTATATGGTGTGGGGCCACCACATGTTCGTTAGCGGGATGAACCCGTTCTCGGCGCTTCTATTTTCGGTGCCGACGCTGATCATCACGATTCCGTTCACCGTCTCAACGCTAATGTTTCTCGGGTCAATCTACGGCGCCCGTTTGCGATTCACTTCCGCGTCATTGTTCTGCCTCGGCTTCATCTCAGTGTTCATCAGCGGTGGTATTAGCGGATTCTTCCTGGCCCAGCCCAGTCTGGACACTTACCTGCACGCGACGTATTTCGTGGTTGCTCACTTCCACTTTGTTATGGCGGTGGCCGCGATCTTCGGGATATTTGCGGGGACGTATTTCTGGATGCCTAAGATGATCGGCCGGATGATGAACGAAACTCTGGGGAAGGTGCATTTCTGGCTTACCTTCATCGGAGTCTATTGCATCTTCATGCCCATGCATTATCTTGGCCTGGCCGGCAACGTCCGTCGATATTCCGCATTCACGGACAACTATTTGATTCCGTTGATTCCGGTACACAAATTCATTACTGTGGCCGCGCTGCTGACCGGCGCCGCGCAGTTTATCTTCTTCTATAACCTGTTTCACACCCGGTTTTGGGGTCCCCTAGCACCGGACAACCCATGGGAGGCGACTTCGCTCGAGTGGTCCACAACCTCTCCACCTCCCTTTGATAATTTCGGCGGCCGCCACATGGTCGTTCGCCAGAACGCTTACGAGTACGGCGTAGAAGGAGCCGCGACGGATTACATCATGCAGACGGCAACGGACACCATCGTAGAACACTGATCAGCTCGACAAGGACACCATGTCAACAACAACCTACGTTCCCGCCCGAACACCCGGCAGCCGTGCCCGAATCGAAACGCCGGTAGTCTCCGCAGCGAAGGAAACTGCTTCGCACACTGGTGTTTGGGTGGCAGTATCCGCCATCGCAATGTCATTTGCGGCGCTAACCAGCGCTTTGATCGTGCGACAAGGCTCAGGCTCCGATTGGCAGCGATTCGTGCTCCCGCGGATCTTGTATCTGGATACCGTCATCCTAATCGCCAGCAGCTACACGCTCGAGCTGTCTCGAAAGCGCTTTGCGGCAGCTTCCAGCCTGCGCGCGGTGACGCCTGAATCGGCGCCTGTCGAGAAGGCAGCACTCCGGTCAAGCGGCCTTTATTGGCTGAATATGACCCTGACGCTGGGGTTGCTGTTCGTCGTGGGCCAATTCCTCGCTTGGCGCGGTCTGGCCTCGCAGGGCCTGTTTCTCGCGACCAGTCCGAGCAGCTCTTTTTTTTACGTTTTGACTGCGATGCATGGTCTACATCTGTTGGGAGGCGTTCTTGGCCTTATTTACGTGGGCTATCGGTTGCGTCGGAACAGACGCAATGCCCAAACGAGCTTAGGGACTGCGGCGGTGTACTGGCACTTTGTAGATTTGTTGTGGGTCTATCTTTTAATGGTGATCGCTATTCGGATGTGATCAATTTATGGGAGGCGTTGTGAGTGATTCAGAGCTGACAATAGGAGCAGGACACGGCGCCGTGCTGGAAGCGTCCCCTTACGGATTGCAGTCCAAAAAGCTGGCGATGTGGTTGTTCATCGCCTCCGACGCGGTGACGTTTGCGGCTGCCCTGGTGGCGTATGGCTTTCTTCGCATCGGGAGTCCGGACTGGCCAAGGCCATTCGAGTGGCCGAGCATTGCGAACGGCCTGGTAATGACTTTCGTCCTGCTTTCAAGCAGCCTTACGATGCTGGTTGCCGTGCGCGCCGCAAAAGCCGGCCAGAAATCCAAAGCCATCCAATGGCTTGGATTCACAATGCTTCTGGGAGCTATTTTCGCGGCACTCCACCTTCGCGAATGGTTTCATATGTTTGCCGAAGGCTGGGGGCTGAACAAGAATCCGATGGGCGGGCCGCTCGACTTCGGCGCCGCCTTCTTCAGTATCACCGGGCTGCATCTTTTGCACGTGATCTCCGGAGTTATCGCCCTGCTTGTAATAACCATCGGCTATAAGTCAAATTGGCTGGATGACAACCATGTGGAAACAACGAGTTTGTACTGGCACTTCGTCGACATCGTCTGGATGTTCGTGTTCCCGCTAATGTACTTGATGAACGCTCGCTGAGCGGACTGAACGGGAGGAATAGAGCAATGGCAACCGATCGCGACCCTAGTATGGCAACCTACCTTGGCATCTGGGTGGGACTCCTTGCCATCGTCGGCATTGAAGTAGCGGTCACCTACCGGCACCCCGCAACAAAGGATTTGCTAGCTGTCCTGCTGATTCTGGCGTTTATCGAGGCGGGGATTGGGTTACTCTATTTCATGCACATGAAATACGAACGCAAAATTCTCTTCTGGACCGTAGTGCCTATTACCCTGTTCGTTCTATTGATGATGGATCATGTGTGGGCGGACGCGTTCCGCATGTTCAACCTGCGCTTAATCCAATGAAATTGCGCGATTAGCGAGAGATATTGATTCGCGGCACCATAACCGGAACTGCACAGAGATGATATGATTTGCAAGATGATCACAACAGCCCTGAAGCGAGCCGGTGTCGCGATTGCGGCCCTTCTGAGTCCTTCCGCGTTATGCGCGCAGGGCTGCGCGATGTGCTATCAGAGCGCGGCAAGTTCGGGCCCCCAGTTCATTCAAGCTCTTCGGCACGGAATCCTAATCATGTTTATCCCTCCGATTCTCTTCATGGCCGCGATTTTCTATTCCGCTTACCGCAAGCGGAACCAGTTTAATACTGGCGGTGAAACGGCAGCCGACAGCGGTTTCGACCAGGATCCTTTGCCCGCGTGGACTCTTGAGGACGAAGCGTATCTTCGCAAGCTTGTAGAGGACGAGACGTAGGCGAGTGCGGAGCCGGCAGTACCGAACGCGCAATAAATTCAACGAAATTTATCCATCCTACTGCGAACCCTGCATCCGGCAGCGAATCTTTCCCTACCGCAATTCGTTTTGAAAAGTTTTGGAAAAGCTATGTCGATTCGCTAAGGAGAATTTCAACGTACGGCTTCGACCAAGCCTTTTTCCAATATGCCTGCTTTAAGCAGCTGCGCGAATTGCTGCGGCGGAACTGGAGGACTGAAATAATAGCCCTGGGCTTCTTCGCATTGATGAACCTTGAGGAAATCCAGTTCTTTTTGGGTTTCTACACCCTCGGCAACGACCCGCAACTTAAGGCTTCGTCCCATGCCGATCATGGCTGTGACGATGGTTGTGTCATCGGGAGCCGTGGTGATCTGGCGAATAAACGATTGGTCGATCTTGATGGCGTCGATGGAGAACTTTCGAAGGTAGCTCAGACTGGAATAGCCCGTCCCAAAATCATCCACCGCAAGCTGAATCCCTTTCGCTCGCAAAGCGTTCAGAATGGATTTCGTGGATTCAGCGTGTTTCATCAGGACGCTTTCGGTCAATTCTAATTCCAAATACCTTGGGTCCAGGAGGGTCTCGTCTAAAACTTTGAATATGCCGGAAAGGAAGCGGTCGTCCCTGAATTCCATCGCGGAGATATTTACCGCCATAGTACCCAGAGGCAATTTTGCGTCCATCCATGCCCGCGCTTGTTTGCATGCTTCACGGAGCACCCAATTGCCAATCGGAAGAATCAGGCCGCAGTCTTCTGCAACCGGGATAAAACGTGAGGGAGAGATGGCTCCTTGAGTCGGATGAGTCCAGCGCAAAAGCGCTTCCGCGCCGCTAATCCGCCCGGTTTGGATATTTATCTTGGGCTGGTAGTGCACCGAGAATTCATTTCGTTGTAAGGCGGTACGCAAACTTTCCTCGATGGATTGTCGTTCCACGGCGCGAACATTCATAGCAGGCTTGAAGAATTGATAACTTTGACGCCCATTTTCTTTTGCCTGATACATGGCGGTATCCGCGTTCTTGATCAGGGTCTCCGAATCCATGCCATCGTCGGGATACACGCTGACGCCGATACTCGCAGTTACGTGGAGGTCGTGTACTTCTACAGAATGAGCCTTGGCGACAGCGTGAAGCATTCTTCTCGCCGTGATGGCGGCGTCTTCCGATTTTTCCATTTCTGAAAGCAGAACCACAAATTCATCACCGCCCTGCCTGCTCACCGTATCGGCCCCGCGCACGCAATTTACCAGCCGCTTTGAGATAGATTGAAGGAGCTTGTCCCCCACCGCGTGTCCCAATGAGTCATTAATGTGCTTAAAGCCATCCAGATCCAGAAACAGAACTGCCACTTTTTTCAAGTGGCGGGGGGCAACGGCAATGGCCTGCCGGACACGATCGCTAAAGAGCATTCGATTCGGGAGACCGGTCAGAAAATCATGCTGGGCCAAATGGGCCATCTGCAATTCCATGGCACGCGTCACGCTTACGTCGCGGAAGACGATCACGGCTCCGGTCGATTTTCCTTGCCGGTCGTGAATGGGGGCGACGGAATCCTCAATGGGAATCTCGAATCCATCGCGGCGTATGAGAACGCTGTTCGGCGGCAGATGCAGAGATGTTTTTTGTCCCGTCTCTATTTCCATCGGATTGGAGATGATCTCTCGGGTAACAGCGTCCACGATTCGAAGAATTTCCGGCATGGGATGGCCAATCGCTTCCACTAGAGTCCACCCCGTCATTTTTTCAGCGACAAAATTGAGAAAGCTGATATTTCCGGAGATGTCCGTGCAGGCTACGGCATCGCCGATACTATTGAGCGTGACTTGGGCACGCTCCTGCTCGACGAATAACTCCTCCTCCATCGCTTTTCGCTCGACGGCATAGCGCAAGGATCGCAAAAGAGAGCGGGCGTCGATTTGGCCTTTGACCAGATAATCCTGGGCCCCATCTTGTAAGGCCTGGGTGGCGAGCGACTCATCGTCCAACCCGGTCAACACTACCAGGGGCGTGCGTGGAGCGGCTTTGCGGACGCGCCGCACGGCCTCGAGCCCTTGAGCATCGGGCAACCCCAAGTCGAGCAATATGATGTCAACTTGATTGTCCTTCAAATGCCTCTCGGCATCGCTCATGCATTCCACGTGTGTAAATTCGGTTCTGTGTGCTTCTTGTTCGTCGAACATCTCGCGAATGAGACGAGCGTCTCCGGGATTATCTTCCACCACCAGGAGCATCTTAATCGACTTATCGCTCATGCCCCCGTGCCTCTGCCGTGGCAACTCAGCCCTGATAAGCCAAAAATCAATGATGCTTTTACATTGGTAACTTGGAAAGCTTCCTGTGTCAGCCGGACGTCCGCGGCACTGTCTTCGACCAGCAGCAGTGTACTTATTGGTGCAGCGCTCATACAGGTTGCCGTTGTTGTGGCAGTTTGGCCTTCGTCAGCCAGAAATCATCGATGCTCTTCACAAGACTCTCGAAGGCGTCCAGCTGAGCGGGTTTGGTCAGGTAGCAGTTCGCCTGAAGTTGATACGCTCTGACGATGTCGGCCTCCGCGTCGGAAGTGGTTAGAATCACCGTAGGTATCGTCTTAAGATCCTCGTCATCCTTTATGTGTGCGAGAACTTCGCGGCCATCCATTTTGGGGAGATTCAAATCCAGCAGAATGAGATCCGGTCGAGGGGCTTTGGTAAAAGCACCCTCGCGTCTTAGAAACGCCATTGCCTCCACGCCATCGAAAGCTACGTTCAAATGCACCGAGGTATTTGCCTCGCGGAAGGCTTCCTGAGTGAGACGCACGTCACCAAGACTGTCTTCCACTAATAGAACTTGTATGGGCATTCCGTCTCCTCCAATGAATTTCATGCATTGCTCTCCATACGGGCCAAAGCGAAACGAAAGGTTGAGCCGTGTCCAACTTGGGATTCGACTGAAATTTTGCCGCCGTGACGTTCGACAATTTTCTTGCAGATCGCCAGTCCTATGCCCGTACCAGCGAACTCTTCGCGTTTGTGGAGGCGCTGAAACATGCCAAAAATCTTCTCAAAGTACTGAGAATCGATTCCCAGACCATTGTCTTGCACCGAAAATGTGTATACCTCACCGCCATCCGTCACCGCGGAAACGTGCACCCTGGGAGCGCCATTCCTCTGGTACTTGATGCCGTTGCCGATCAGGTTCTGAAATAATTGAATCAACTGCGTTTCATCAGCCAGAACGGCGGGTAACGGATCGTGGGTCACTTGCGCACCGCTTTGTTCGATGGCTTCGCGTAGATTAATGAGTGCTTGCTGAAATGCTTCTTCACTGGAGGTAACCAGGAGATCTCTGCCTTTCGTTCCCACCCGCGAGAACGTCAGAAGGTCCTGGATCAAACGTTGCATGCGTGCCGCTCCGTCCACTGCGAAGGCTATGAATTCGTCGGCGTCGGAGTCCAGCCTTCCCTTATAACGGCGCGAAAGCAGCTGCGTGTAACTCGCCACCATTCGCAGAGGCTCCTGCAAGTCGTGCGAAGCTATATAGGCAAACTGCCCGAGTTCCTCGTTCGAGCGGTTTAATTCAGCCACCTTCTGCAGGAGATTCGCTTCGGCTGTTTTGCGCGTTGTAATATCGCGAATCGCTGCGGTAAGCAGAATTCCTGTGGAGCTCTCCAGCGGGCTCAGCATGATCTCAATCGGAAACTCACTTCCATTTTTGTGCCGTCCGGACAATTCGATGCCAGTGTCGATCTGTTGCGCTAGCGCGTCTTCGGTGGAGCGAAGAGCTTCTGCAATCAATCGTTCCGCGAAACCCTCGGGAATGATGTTTTTCACTTTCTGCCCAAGCAGTTCATCACGGCGATATCCGAACTGTTTCTCCGCCTGCACATTCAGAAAGACAATCTCTCCGGCCTGATCCACCACTGCCATCGCATCAGGAGCGGCTTCGAGTAGCCCGCGATAGCGCCCCTCCATCTGCGCCAAATTTTGTTCCGCGGCTTTGCGCACGCCGATATCGCGAATCGCAGCGGTCACCAGAATTCCTTCAGCGCTTTCCAGCGGGCTCAGCATGATCTCAATCGGAAATCTGGTTCCATCCTTCCGCCTTCCAGAAAGTTCAATGCCCGTGCCGATTTGCTGCGCTAGCGCTTCGGCTGCAGAGCGTGTGCCGTCCGCGATCAATCGCTCCGCGAAGCCTTCCGGAATAATGTTTGTTACCTTTTGCCCTACAAGTTCGTCACAGCGATATCCAAACACCTTTTCAGCCTGAACGTTGAGCAGAACGATCTCTCCGCCCTGATTCACGACCACCATGGCGTCCGGAGCCGCCTCTAACAGCGCGCGATACTTGGTGCCTGATTCTTTGCTCTCGCTGAGGTCGCGGCTGATCTGAGAGAATCCGCGAAGATTCCCAGCCGTGTCGCGCAAAGCCGTGTAGGTCACGCTGGCGGAGAATCGTGACCCATCTTTGCGAACGCTCATGCCTTGCTCTTCGTGTCTGCCTCTTGTCGAAGTAATTCGGAGGATTTCGTCCGGCCGGCCGCGTTTAATATCTTCCTGAGGAAAAAAGCAGGAAAACTTGCGTCCAATAATTTCTTCCGCTGTGTAGCCTTGGATTCGTTCCGCGCCGGCGTTCCAACTGACTACCTGGCCTCGCGGGTCCAACATGAAGATGGCGTAGTCCTGGACTCCGTCGAGCAGCATGCGGTATTTTTCCTCGCTGTCGCGCAAGGCTTCTTCCACCACGCCACGTCCGGAATTGTCCCGCAGGACACTCCACCCCGCTGAGAGGGCAATCAATAGCCCCAGAACGGTTCCGAACATTAAAATAACTTTGGTTTGTTCCACACGCCGCTTGGCATCCGCGTCGCGTAATTTCAACAATCGAAGCTCTTCGTCGCGCATTGCGCCGACAAGATTTTCGAACTCGTCGGTAACTTCTTGGCCGTTCGAAGCCTGTATGGCATCCGCTGCGGCCTGTAAACCGGTGCCGCGGCGTAGATCGATGAGGGCATCGACGAGCTGTATTTTCCGTGCGGTCAGATCTTCTAGGCTAGGAATTTGAAGCTGCTGGTTGGGATTATCCGCGGTTAGATTGCGTAAGGCTGTTTCATTCTGGCGTAGTCTCTGCACCGCGCCACGATAAGTATCGATATAGGATTGCTGGCCGGTCAATATATATCCGCGAGAACTCGATTCCAAAGTTTCCGTGGCGGAGAGTGAATCTCGTAGATTTGCCAGAACTGCATGGGCGTGTGAAACCCATTGATCGCTCGCGCTGGTTACGGCGACGCCGCGATAGGAAAGCACTCCAACGACGATTAAGGTCAAGGTGGCGGAACCGAACGCAAGTCGTACGTTCCGGTTCAACAAGTACTTGGTCTTCATTTTGACACCCGATGGGAATGAAAACTCGATTCGGACACGACACCGAGGGCTGAAAGAGGGCAGCCTGTAGCCGCGTTCGATTTTGTGGAAGGGAGCTTAAGCTTATACGAGGCTTATCTCAGGACAAACCTGATTCGCGAGCAGGTGTCGTATAGACCAAGAGCCGCCGTGTCTCCGAAAGTGAAGTTTTCGCGAATGACGATTTCGTTCCAGGAAATGGTCGGGGCGTGGAGATTCGAACTCCAGACCTCCTGCGCCCAAGGCAGGCGCGCTACCAGGCTGCGCTACGCCCCGACAGTGACTGCTTTATTCATTCTAAAGCACTTCCCAACTTTGCTCCTAATCCATACCATCGTTTTTACCCCCGACTGTGCACGAACTGTGCACGAATGGGTCATTGCACCGTGACTGTGCACATTGGAGCCGCCATCAGAGCATCAGCGGCTACCGGTGCCATTTCGTTGGCTCGACGATTGAGCTTTACCAGTGCTTCGCGCTTCATCTGCAACTTCATTTGCGAATACTTCTTGAAGACTTGCGCGTCGCTCTGGCGGAGCATCTGAGTCACCCACTCATCGGCTACGCCTCCGGCACTCAGCCGTGTGGCATAAGTGGAACGAAGATCATAGATCCGAAAGTAGGGAATCTTTGCCCGTCGAAGAGTCTTTTGCCAAACAGTCTTGAGCGCCGTTTGGTGCCCGCTCGGATTCCGATTGCTCGGAAACAGAAACGGTCCCTCACCCGAAATTGCCATCTGACTCTTCAACGCTTCGATGGCGAGCGAGGTGAGTGGAACTTCGGCGATACCATTCGGTGTCTTTGAATCCGGTATCCAGACGACCGCGTTGTGCAGGTCCACTTGGTCCTTCCTCATCGGAGTCAGTTCCTTGTAGATCCGCAACCCGGTCTCCGTGATGATGCGAACGATGTTCCGCAAATGCTGCGGACCATGGGATTCGATCTTTA
>Ga0209007_1000175_pt1 | contig 35986 bp, 36 predicted proteins | sample JacPinW_OM1H0_O2_FD_187961 | JGI IMG/M metagenome (GOLD analysis project Ga0209007, IMG submission 187961) | Forest soil microbial communities from Algoma, Ontario, Canada - Jack Pine, Ontario site 1_JW_OM1H0_O2 (SPAdes) (version 2) | ecosystem: Environmental > Terrestrial > Soil > Boreal... | reverse complement strand
GACGGTCAGGACGCGCTGGAAAAAGCCCGTGAACTAAAACCAGACCTGATTGTCATGGACGTAAGCATGCCAAGGCTGAACGGGCTTGAGGCAACTCGTCAAGTTCGCAATATGCTTCCAGAGTGCGAAGTGTTGATGCTCAGCCAGCACGAAAATCCAGAAATGGCTCGGCAGGCTCTAAGAGTGGGTGCACGCGGCTACGTCGTCAAAAATTCGATCTCCAAGGACTTGCTCACTGCTGTCAGGAAAGTATCCCGTCGAGAATACTTCTTCGACCCCGCGATTCTCGACCAGACTCCTTCCGCTCACACCGATCTTCAGCAAATCTTGGAACGTAGTGCAGCGTTCGAGAAGGCGCTTAGAGAAAGCGAACAGCGGCTTCGGAACCTAGTGGAGTACCAGTCTGCCGTGGTGAACAACATGGCAGAAGGATTGTATGCGGTGGACGCAAACGGTCTCGTCACTTCGATCAATCCGGCTGGTGAAACGATCCTCGGATGGACGAGAGAAGAGCTATTGGGAACGAAGATGCACGATGTGACCCACTACAAGCACCCGGACGGCAGTCCCTTTCCGGCGAGCGAGTGTCCGGGTTTACAAGTGGTGCAAAAAGGCATCGCGCTCCGAGAGCACGAGGACTTTTTCATCCGCAGGGATGGCAGCTTTGTGCCCGTGGTTTTTACTGCCTCGCCATTGAAACAGGATGGGAAGGTAGCTGGTGTGATCGTCTCGTTCCGCGATGACACCCAGCAGCGACATGCAAGAGAGGCACTGCGCGACAGCCAAAAGAGGCTTGCTCTCGCCCTTGAATCGTCCAGAACTGCCATGTTCGACTGGGATGTCATCCAAAGGAAGGGGGGATGGAATTCTCAGATGGCAGCGATCTACGACTTTCGTCCCAAGAATGAATACATCACCGCCGAGGAGTGGACCAGTTTGTTTCATCCTGAGGACCGAAGCAGGCTAGTTCAGGAAGCTGAGCAAGTGTGGAAGGAAGGCAACGAATTCACTTTTGAGTTTCGTAACGTTCGTCGCGATGGCGAAACGAGATGGATTTTATCGCATGGGCGGATCGTGAGGGATGTAGAGGGCAAGGCTATTCGCATGATTGGCACTCATACAGACATTACGGATCGCAAGCGGGTTGAACAGGCGTTGCGGGAAAGCGAACAGCGTTTTCGGGTAATTACTGATGCTTCGCCCATCATGGTATGGATGTCAGGTACGGACAAGCTTTGCTATTACTTCAATAGGGGCTGGCTAGACTTCGTCGGGCGAACTCTAGAACAAGAGTCGGGCAATGGCTGGGCTGAGAATGTACATCCCCAAGACTTCGACCGCTGCTTGCAAATCTACGTCAGCAGCTTCGATGCTCGGCGTCCATTTGAGATGGAGTACCGGATGCGGCATCACACTGGGCAGTACCGTTGGATTCTCGACCGGGCAGTACCGCGCTACGCGGCTGATGGAACGTTTGAGGGGTACGTTGGAGGCTGTCTCGATATTCATTCCCAAAAAGAAGCGGCAGAAAAAGTCCGGGTCGCCGACGAGACCGTGCGGCTGATGAAGATACAGGATGAAGAACGACGACGCATCGCCCGCGAATTACACGACAGTGCTGGCCAAACCCTGACTGTGCTTGAGATGGGTCTCGCGCAATTGGTTCAACGGGCGGACGTGATAGCACCTGAGTTGGCAAAAGAAGGAAAAGAGATCGAGGAAGTGGTGCAACAACTCAGTCGCGAGATACGTACTACGTCTTACCTGTTGCATCCCCCTCTTCTGGACGAACTCGGTCTTGCTTCAGCCCTTAACTGGTATGTTGAGGGGCTCTCCCAACGCGGCGGCATAGCGATCACGCTGGACATTGCCAACGACTTAGGAAGGCTTCCTGGCGACATGGAACTCGCAATCTTTCGGTTGGCGCAGGAGTGCCTGACAAACATCCATCGCCATTCGGGAAGCAAAACTGCGGCTATTCGGATGTTCGTTGAAGCGGAAAGCCTCCGCGTTGAAGTGTCGGATCAAGGAAAAGGAATATTGCCCGAACGCCTCGCCGAAATTCGATCAGGTGGGTCTGGCGTGGGTATAAGGGGAATGCAAGAACGCCTACGTCAGTTCGGCGGCGTGATGACTGTTGAATCAGATGGTTCGGGTACATCTGTGAGCGTCAGCATCCCACTGCCCAAGGAAATCCATGCGACCGAGGCAGAGCCATTTCAAGCCGCAGTGTAGAGCATTCTCCCCAATCAATTTGACGTACGCTCACCGCCGTCGTTTTGCTTCCCTGTCGATCCGTATAATAGACAGAAGCACCTACACTGCGCTGGTCAAGCGCTACGGTCGAATATGAGCAAGCCTTCAAGAGAAGTATCACAGTTACCGATCGAGAAGCGGGCCGAAATTGCCTTTAAGGTCGCAGTGGCTAAGGCCATCGACGAGCACACCCGCTTGGGCCTCTCCGTCTACATATGGCGCAACAGCAGGGTCGTGAAATTGTCTCCGAACAAGACGAGTAATTCTTCCAGACGACGAAAGTAGCAGGCCCCTGCATCCCTGCATCCCTGCATATCCATGCAATCGCATTGTCAGACCTCCCGGATTTATGGTGCTTCCGCAACGGTTCGGGTGACCAGCATTTTTCAGACGGATTCAACGGGAAAAGATCACACGTGGCGGCGTGTTATCTCGGCCACTCGCCCGACACCCTATTGGCTCCGGCCGCACCTGTGTGGTTCGGCCCGGAGGAAGCGCTACGGATTGGGTTAGTTCCAGGCGCCGCTCCGCGGGGCGCCTCGAATCTTCTCTAGCTTAGAAGCGGACGCGGGCGCCGAGTTGGATGTTTCTCGGCTCTGCCTCGCCATTGACTCCGATGCCATTGTCTGGTGCTGTATTGTACCCGAGAGCGCCAAAGCCGGCAGTGTTGTAGAGACCGAGGTAGTTATCGGTCCACTGATTATGGTTCAAAACGTTCGCGAAGACGCCCTGGAATTCCAGGTTGATACCCTCAGCAACCCGGATGCTCTTCTTGATGCTGAAGTCCATATTCCAGTAGGCCAGCCCACCCAGAATTCCGGAGCCGCCATCCCGAGTATCTATCCCAAGAATTGGGTTGCGCCAGTTGTTGGCTTGGGCAACCCCGTCCGGAAAATAATTTACCGGGAACCCGTTGGTTTGACCTGAGCAGGAACCGCAGTAGTAGGCATGACGGTTGGGAACGGGGCCAATGGGCACGGCATTTTCCATGTCGTAGTCACCGCAGCCGATGCCATCGCATGCACCAAAGCCCTGGTAATCTGAAAAGGTCGTGCCGACCTGCGTCGGAACACCGGATCCGGCAGCGAATATTGAAGCGAACGTCCAGCCGCCCAAGGCTCGTCCAATAAATCCGGCCTGTCCCTTGAAGAAAGGAGGTTGATAGACAAGGAACACGTTATAGATGAACTTGCGGTCCCATGCCTGTCTGCCATACTGTTCCTGCAGATTGAAGGGATCGAGGGCAGTAAGTACGCTCGAGGATTGCGCCTGCGCTCCCAAGCCCAGAGCCTTCGACCAGGTGAAGTTGGACTGCATGGTCAATCCGCGCCAATCGGCCATCTTGACGGAAACGAAACCGGCGTTGTAGTTGCCGTAGCCGATGCTGGCGTTCAGAAAGGCCCCGTCGGTGTACGAACCGGTGCAGCCGTTATTCCCAAGCCCGCCCTGGCCCAGTGCCGCGCAAGTGGCGGGAATTGGCGTGCTCTGCAGGCTGCGCGGGAAGGCGAATCCGCCAACATTTCCAACGCCGGGCAACACAGTACACCCGCCCGCCGGGCATCCCACGCCGCTGTCCAAATCACTCCAGATGCCCCAGACCTGCGCGTTGTTAAGGTTACCGGTGGCGATATTAACAGCGGGGCAAATAGCACTAGGGGTACATCCCGCACCGTAGGCGACTCCCTCATTGGAGGCCACGGCCGCAGTGCAACTCGTGAACCCATTGCAGTAGCCCGTACCCTTAAGCGCGGTCTCAAAGAAAGGCTGCGGGGTGACGGGGGTCGGACCGGTCGTGCTTGCCCCCGCGCAACCGCCGGCAGCGAGCCCTTTGAGACCGCCGCAGTATTGCGTCACTAGATTGGCGTAGGCTTGCTTAAACTGCTGTCCGCTCAGCGTCATCATATAGGGAACGGGGCTAAGTTCGACGGGCTGGTACTCATGGGTAATTCTGCGCCCAATGTACCCGACTTCCAGAGTCACTCTGCGGCTTATCTGGCGCTGGATGGTGAAATCGAAAGAGTCAATCGCGTTAGCCCGGAAATTCGGATCCAAACCCTCGGGGTTCGAGGAGAACGTGTTGTTGAACCCAGGATAGGCAGGTTGGGGCAAGGTCGCGCTCACATTCGAGACTAGAGGCACGGTCGGGCCTCCCGTGGAAGAAACCGCTGACCCCACGCGAAATCCGTTCGAATAAGTGCCCGCAAGAGAGCCTCCGCAGGCCCAATTCCCTGGCGAACCGACACTGGCGAGGTTCGAGTTACACGCTACGGGTTGTTCGAGGCCGAGTCCCAGCAGCGGCACCAGCACCTGCACCACGCCGTTGGTCCGGCCATAGACGCGGCCATAGCCGCCGCGGACTACTGTGCTATCGTGCCCGAAGAGCTTCCCGCCGATAGAGTCGCTGTCGAAGCGGGGGTTCCAGGCCACGGCCACCCGCGGGCTGAATTCCCCATAGAACGGGTTATACGGATACTTCAGCCCATTCGAAGTATTACCCACCAGGGCAAACCCGAGTTCGGGATTATATACATTGCCTTGCAGCGCCGCGTTCTTGACATTGGCCAGGTAACCCAGCGTGGTAACCGGCTGATTTGCCGCGTCTACCAGCACTGCCTGTTTTCCGTTGGCCTCAACCGGCGGCATCTCCAGCGCCCAGCCCAAACCGTAAGTGAGGGTCAAAGTCGGCTTCATGTGCCAGGCGTCGCTGAAGTAAACGTTGTAATAAGGAATCGTGCTCTGGTCGAAGGCATTGGAAAGAGGAGGATCCAAAGTCAGACTCGCGCCACTACGCGCGAACATTTGCGACGCGATGGAAACGACTCCTAGCACGGTGGCGTAAAGGGAATCGCAGGTTTTCGGAGTCGTGGAAATGGTAGAGGTCGTGGCGCAAGGATATGCGAGGGCGCCCATGCCCGATCCGTTAGTTGTGTTGCCCAACTCATACACCGGAAAAGCGTTGATGGTGCCGCCACTGTCGTTGCGTTGATGGTAATTCCAATTGTGCTGATAGGTGCCGCCAAACTGGAACAGGTGGTTGCCTTTCAGCATGGAAATGTCGTCGCGCAGCATCTGATCGTGCCCATCCCAGAAACGGCGGCGGATTTGCTGATTGTCGACGTTGTAGGGGCCGAGATCCTGGGTCTCCGACTGGCCGCTATCCAATTCGAGCGCACCGCCGAGCCCCGGGATCTGTGGTGGAGCTCCGGCCCGTGCCCAGGCCCACCAGTTGCGCAACCAGCTGTAGTGGATATCGTTGGTCGTGTTGCTGGTGATGTTGGTGGTCAAGCCCGCAACCAGATACCAGTCTCGGATCGGATTGCCGGATTGAGAAGCCGGCGTCCCTAGTGTGTCTCCAGGGAAAAAGCCCCCAATGTCAACCTGGGCATCGGAAGCAAGGTTCATTCTGTAATAACGCCAGCTAGCCATGAAATGGTTCTTGGAACCGAAATCGTGATCGATACGCGCTACGTCGAAGTTGCTCGTAATCGGCAAACTCAGGTTAGCCGCAAATCCTAGAACGTTCGCGTTGTCACACAGGTACTGGCCGCCCGCGCAAGTGGAGTTTGACTGGGGTTCGTACTTATTCCATATCTGGGAAACTAACGGGTTCAGACCGAGTCCAAGCGGATCGCATTTGCCGCCAGGGGCTCCGGCACAGCCCATATTCGCCGGGTAAGTGACGCCGTTGAACTCCACCGGAGCGTTGTTTAGGTTGTAAGCGATCGTGCCGGTGGCGGCGTTAGTTAACAGCCCCAACCGCAAGGCCGGCGAGGGAACGTTTCTGGTGATGGTCTCAGAGTTCGGATACCGGAAGCCTTCATAATTGTAAAAGAAGAAGGTTTTGCCGCCGAGAAACTCTTTCGGAGTGAGCGGCCCTCCGAGGGCGCCGCCAAAGCGGCTGTAATGATACGATGGAAGACCGATGTGCCCACAGTTAGGCGCGCCGCACTGGGCTACGCCCTCCCAATTGTTTTGGTTATTCGCCCAGGCATTCGATGACCAATTATTGTCTTTGTAATACTCGTAGGCGGTGCCGTGGAAGCTGCTGGTCCCGCGCTTCGTAACAATCTGTATTTCGGCGCCGGCGGAACTGTTGAAGTCGGCGGTCTGCCCGGCGGTGTTCACCTTGAACTCCTCGACGCTGTCGGCTGGAGTGGGCAATACGCCTGAGGGGGCAGAATAGGTAAAGCTTTGAGTGGACATGCCTCCAGTCGGATCGCCGATCACGAGGCTTTGCTGCCCCGACGTGTAGACGCCGCCGCTGCCGTCCATATCGTTCGTGTTGTTGCCGCCATCCAGCGAGAAATAGCTTTGGTCGTTCACCGCACCCGCAACGTCACCACCGGCACTTACGCCCGGTTGCAACTCGATGAAGGTGTTGACATCGCGTCCGATGCTTGGGAGGTTGTCGATGGCGATGCCTGTGACTGTGTTGCCCACCGTGGCATTCATGGTCTGCAGCTCCGTGCCCGTGGCCGAGACTTCCACGACCACATTCGCGCCGCCCACCTGTAGGGACAAATTCAGCGTTATACTCTCGCCGACTTTTACCTCCAGTTTCTCGGTCTTGATGGTGGCGAAGCCCGACTTCGTGACCGAAATGCTGTAGACGCCCGGGGTCACATCCACGAAAATGTACCGCCCCTCTTTGTTGGTGGTGGTGGTTCGCGCAATGTTGGTCGAGCTATCGGTCAGCGCAACCGCGGCGCCTGGCACCACCGCGTTCGACTGGTCAGTCACTGAGCCGGCAACCGTGCCGGATGAGGTTGATTGTGACCACACGGGCAGAGCACCGCCCAAACAAACCACCAGCAGGAGAACCAGAACCAACTTCAAGCTGCGGATTTGCATTGCTTCCTCCGACCAATAGATTGAGTGTCGCGACTGACCAAGAAAAATGATGAGTCACTAAACACTCCCACCGCGTTGAGTGTTAGCAACCCGCGAACCAGAGTGTTGTCGTCGCGTTTTCAATCGGTTACATCAATGCTCGGATCTTTGGTTATGAAATGCGGGATGCCAACTGCACTGTGCTCACGGCCAACGTCCGGCGCGTGAGGTCGTGTGTCTGTCTGACTGTGACGGCGGCCCGTCGGACTACTCCAAACAGAAGGTGAATTTCCAAAAATCCAGATTTCCGGAGATTGTTCGCGAGCGTGACTCAGGTAATTCGCATGCACATTTGATATCCCAAGCTGCTGTGCGATGAGAGGTTCACTCAAGGCCAGTTAAGCACGAACTCACCGAAGCTGACGTTACCTTCAATTCCGTTGAGTACGGATAACACAAACCACCCGCTGCGAGGAAATCCTGCGCATACTACTGTTCGTAGGGGACTGGGGCAAGTTTCCTTGCCCCAGTTCCGACTGGTGGAGATCGTGTTGATGAGACTCACAAAACTGAAGAGGAATGGAACGGAGCGGGAACTTTTGGCGTTCTTGTGACATTAAAAGTATGACGATGTGAAAAATGCCGCACAAGGATTGCGTAGATTGAGCTGGCGCACCGACTATGATTAGCGACGAAGCCTTGATGCTGGAATTCCAGGGTGGATCACGCGCAGCCTTCGAGGAGCTGTTTGCCCGCTATCGCAAGCCGCTCTACGGCTTCTTCGGGCGCCGGCTGAACAACCCCGAGCGGGCGGAGGATCTCGCCCAGGAGACTTTCCTGGCGGTGATCCGCGCGGCCTCCCGTTATGAGCCGCGAGCCTTGGTTCGAACGTATCTGTATGGCATCGCGTTGAAGCTGCTGGCTGCGGAACGGCGCAGGCTCCTGACGAGTAGGACATTTAAACAGTCCGCTCGGGAGCCTCAGACTGACGGAACTCCCGAGTGCGTGCTCTGGGTCCGGCAAGCCATGGAAAAGCTGGATGCGCCGGAGCGCGAAATCTTGATGCTGCGGGAATACGAACAGCTGAGTTACTCCGATATTGCGGAGCTGTTGCGAATTCCCGTAAATACGGTCCGTTCCAGGCTTTTTCGATCGCGTCTCGCATTGAAGAGTCACCTAGAGTCGGAGTCAAGAACCAATCCTGCCCTGAGAGCGGGCGCCGGGCAGCCGCACCCAGAGAGACGAGGCATGCAATGAGTACGAACAGACATCCGATCGAACAGGAAGAACTCATGGCTTATCTCGACGGCGAACTGCCCCCGCACCAAGCGACCGAGGCCTTGTCGCACCTGGAACTGTGTCCGGAGTGCCAGACCCTTGCTGCCGATTTCCGGGGTGTTTCCCAAGAACTGATGGCCTGGGAGGTTGAGTCACCACAAGTAGGCATCCCCTCGGAGATCAACGCGGCGCTTGGGGAGCACCTCCAGAAGCGGGAAGCGGCAAAGGTCAGCTCGCCGAGATTGGAAAACAGAGTGATGACGAGCTTCTGGGTCTGGGCCGGAGCCTTGGCTATCGTCTGCGTCGCTGTGGGACTGCAGTTAACGCTTACCAGCCGCAATCGGAATGAGGATCGCTCGACAGCGTATCCGAGCATGGCTTCGATCGAGCAATACCTGATGCCGGATCGTAACGCCGAGATCGCCATGGCGCGAAGCGCTGCCCCGGAAGCTATATCGAGCGACGCAAAGATCCTGGTCCTCGGGTGGCGGGGCTATGAGACCGCCGTCGCAGGAAAGAACGGTTTTGTTTGTATGGTGGAACGATCATGGATGTCCCCATTCAACTCCACGCAGTTCTGGAACCCCAAGGTTCGTGGGCCGCTCTGCTTTAATCCGGCAGCCGCGCGATCCATTCTGCCTCTTACGATCAAGCGGACGGAGATGGTATTAGCCGGGCTGTCGAAAGCTCAGATGATCCACAGCGTCAAGGCCGGATTCGACAATAAAGAGCTTCCCGCACCGGAGCCGGGCGCCATGTGTTACATGATGTCGAGGGCAGGGTACCTTAATGATGCCGTTGGGCACTATGTACCTCATCTGATGTTCTACTTTCCACTGACAGACAAAGCTTCCTGGGGTGCGGATCTGCCCGACTCGCCGGTCACGCTGAATCCGCAGTTTCAGGGCGGTCCGGAGCCCATCACCGAGTTCGTGATTCCAGTTGGCAGATGGTCTGATGGAACGGCTGCTCCGGTGATGTAGGAATGTCTCAATGAAAAGAGCGCGACAACGGTTTCACTCCAGCCAGCAGGGAGTGGAAATCAGGAAACCAGTTCAAAAGGGGTTTCAATCGTGATACGTCTCGAAGGTGTATTGGAATCCGTATCGAAAGGGAAAATCAATGAACCGAAAGTTGGTCAGGACAATCACATTAGGAACTTTCGCGTTGGTTGCAGTACTGTGCGCGGCGCGGCCGGGACGCGCAGCAGACACCAAAACTCCGTATCCCAGCATGGCTGCGCTGGATCAATACTTAATGGATCGCAACGCCGAGATTGCCATGGCGCGGAGCGCGGCGCCCGGGGCCATCTCGCGCGATGCCGAAATCTTGGTTCTGGGACGGCACGGCTATGAAACCGCAGTCAAAGGCAAGAATGGTTTCGTATGCGCTGTGGAGCGAGGGTGGATGGGCCCATTCGAGGGTAATTTTACCGACGGCTTTTGGAACCCTAAACTTCGAGGGCCGATCTGCTACAACCCGCTGGCCGTCCGCTCCATCCTGCCAATTACGTATAAAAGAACGGAGATGGTATTGGCCGGTCAATCCAAAGCTCAGATCTTCGAAGGCATGAAGGCATTCGTAAAGCAAGGGATGCCACCCCTGGAGCCTGGAGCCATGGCCTACATGATGTCGAAAGAACAGTACCTTAACGATGGCGCCCACCACAACTGGATCGGTCACCTAATGCTTTACGCTCCATTCATCGACAGTTCCGCTTGGGGTGCGGATATGCCCCGAACTCCCGTCATGCTGAATCCACAGTTCCATGGCGATCCGGAACCAATCGACGTATTCATGGTTCCCGCGGGCTGGTGGTCGGATGGAACGGCGGACCCATTCAAGTCGGATTAGCAACGCGAATGAGTGTGAGCGGTGTGTTCTCAAGAGTCCTCTCATCTATGAAAAATGTGTTGTGTCCGATCCTTGTTCTGTCTAGTTGCCTTGCGCTGCTGGCGTCCCGCGCGGTCAGCCGAGTCGTACTCACGACATCCTCACTTCGGCAAGCCGCGCACTGGATGCTCGAAAGGAGAAGCATGGCGAATGCAGGGCGTGCATCAACGCCATAAGGGCACTAGCGAGGGAGCGAGACGAACTGGAAGTAGACGCCAATTGACGGCCGCGGAGGTCACGATGGAGTTCGGGCACAGGAGCAGTAACGAAACCGGCCATGGAAGTCTTTTGGCTGACCGCGCTCCGCAAGTAAAGGCCGGGTGTGAAGAACTGCCGCTGCCGGAGCGGTCTACATGGACGCTTCCGATGGGGAACTCTGTGCGGATCGCGATCAAAACCGAGAGGAGAATTCTCCTCATCGATGCGGAGGACGTGATCGCGGTGGAAGCCAAAGGAAGGTATGTCTTGTTATTGCAAATTTCAAGTTCACACCTGCTGCGAGAGTCTATCTCGACCATGGAGGAAAAGCTCAATCTGCACGGGTTTGTGCGAATTCATCGATCTGTGTTGGTGAATGCGGCATTGGTGGAAGAGATTCATCCATTGCCCTCGGGCGATTATCTGCTTCGCGTGCGGGGAGGAAGGGAGGTGACCGCTAGTCGTACTTACAAGAAGAATCTGCAACTCCTGGCGCAGTGTTGGATCGGCACGGAGGGCTTTGTTGCCGAAGGAATTCAAACGCCAAAACGGCAATGAGCCCTGGAACAGTGGAGTTTGTGGGGAGCAGCAACGCGCACGTTCAGGAAGTTGTGAATGCTGCAGCGGAAGTCGGAGCCGTGTGTTCCTCAAACTCGGCTGGAAACGCGGCTATTGCACGAATTACGCTAATCCGTCCGGGTTCGCGGTTCGTATCAGGCAGTGTTAAAGGCGATTCAATCTTGTCCTGGCCGTCCCATGAGCCGGTCTGTTGCAACAAAGCAACAACGGACTTGGCTTCGTCCCAATCGGCAGTGCCGGTCTGCCTCCGGCTGAACTTCCCGCCAAACCGTGCCGGAGACGTGGATCATGCACGCGCATTTTTTCCATCCGCGCCGTCCCTCTTCAAACTGGCCGGTTCGAGTGTCTTCGGTGCGAGAGCCTTCACATCCCTCGCGGTGGCGTCGATAGAGGTTGAGGGTCATGCAACATTGCACTCACGTTGCACGGCATTGCGCGCTATTGCGCGCCCGACGGGATGAGATCCTGAAATTGTTTTCGAGTCTGCGCGACAAATCCCATTGCGCCATTGTCAATGATTTTTGTGGTGGACGTTCGCATAGGGTGTTTCCCGAGGTATTTTTCTGGCCCAACGGCCTTAACTATGGTCTGAAATGTCCCAAACGCTATCCTGAATATCTCTTGCGCGGTTTCTGTGCCAAAGAAGCGCGCCCAAAATGGCGCCCAGCCCCCTCCGTTGTCCACGCGTTTGACGGGTGCGCTTCCTCGGCCGCAGGCGCGAGCCCTTCCCGGCAATACCCTGATGAAGATTGCGTTCGTAGGCCGGATTCAGATGAGTCGAATATTGGCATCAATCGTGTCCACGACCTCGTCAATATGACCGGAAAGGAAGATGTCAGCCCGAAACCAACGACCTCGGAGAGAGCCGGAGCTGGGCGATCCAAACGCCGCGTCCTAAACTTTTGATCCAAGAGGGATAAAGTTAATTACAGCCCATAGAGCGCCGATGGTGACGAAGCTGGCTTTCCTCCCTCGCGACGATGACCCCAACCGGGCTGCGACGTTCTTTCGCGTCGCGGATCAGCTTCTTGATGTCGCCTTCGCTGACGGCCGTTTTGTCCTTGTTGTCCACGAGAATGCACGGTTCCAGCGGAGCGCCGCTGGGATCGCGGAACGCCAACACGTAGTCCCCGTTTTTCGGCAGCTTCTCGCTAACGACGATCCCTACCCATGTCCGCGCCTCTTCCGCGAAACTAATCTCCTCCCGCTTACCAATACGGGCTACTTTCGCCATCTCGGTTTCCAGTTGGTGGTTCCGTTCACGAAGTTCCGCAAGTTCTCTCAACCAGTCTTCGACCCGGCGAGTGAGGTCGGCCCTGTCGGACTGAGCCGAACGTAGTTCATCCTTGTGTTGTTCTCGAATCTGGGTGGCTCTCTTCGCCAGCTCGGTTTCGAACCGAGACCAAGCCCTCTGGTGTTCATGATCGTGTCTGTTCTGGAGCAGCCGGAAAGCTTCTTCAGCGCTGAGTTGTGCTACACGAGCGAAGTCATCCCGAGGCGATCTAGCACCTCGGTTCGCTTCAGCTTGCCCGCGCCCAAACACAACGGGCACTCAATAGATTCGGTCGGCACTGGCGGTCGCGTGGTCATTGTCCTCGCAGACGACATCGTTCTGTTCCCTCTCTTCGCAATATACGAACCGGATGAAAAAAACGTCTGGTTTTGCATGGAAATCTTCGGTAACAGGCACTCTTGGGCGAACCAGCGGATAGAGCTAGGTGGTGGAGACGGATGAATTGGAGATTTATGTGCACCTCGTTGACTCTGCCTCGTCACACCCCTAACATTGCAGCCTGAGACGCCCCCATGGTCGGCCAAACCATCTCGCACTACCGCATTGTCGAGAAATTGGGCGGCGGCGGCATGGGTGTGGTTTACAAGGCCGAGGACACCGAGCTTGGGCGCTTCGTCGCCCTCAAGTTTCTGCCGGAAGATGTCGCGCAAGTTTCTCAGACTTTGGAACGTTTTCGCCGCGAAGCACGCGCCGCTTCTGCCTTGAACCATCCCAACATCTGCACCATCCACGAAATTGGGAAGTACCAAGGGCAGTCGTTCATTGTCATGGAGTTTCTGGACGGCGTAACGCTGAAGCATTTGATCGCCGGACGGCCTCTGGAAACCGAAACACTGCTGTCATTGTCTATCGAGATCGCCGATGCGCTGGATACCGCTCACGCTGCTGGCATCGTGCATCGCGACATCAAGCCTGCCAACATCTTCGTAACCAAGCGCGGACACGCGAAGATTCTGGATTTTGGATTGGCGAAAGTTACTCCGATTGGAAACACGCCGATTGGGATGTCGCAAGCGACCGTCGAATCGAGCGCCGAGCACCTCACAAGTCCCGGTGCTGCCTTGGGAACGATCTCGTACATGTCACCGGAACAAGTGCGTGCCAAAGAACTCGACTCACGGACGGACTTGTTTTCGTTTGGAGTGGTTCTGTACGAGATGGCGACTGGGACGTTGCCTTTTCGAGGAGAAAGTTCGGGCGTAATCTTCGATTGCATCCTGAATAAAGCCCCTGCACCGCCACTGCGGCTGAATCCAGACCTTCCACCAAGGCTGGAGGACATCATCCACCGTTCCCTTGAGAAAGATCGTGAACTTCGTTATCAGCATGCAACCGAAATGCGCTCCGAGTTGTTGCGGCTCAAGCGCGACACCGATTCCAGCCGTCATGTCTCGGCACTGAGTACAGAGTCGCCAACCGCCACCCAAAAAGCAGTTCAGTCCACGCAAACTGGCAGCACCGTCGTCACTATCGCGAAGCAGCATAATTGGGGAATCACGCTTGGCGTAATCGCCGCTCTGATCGTACTCGGCGTAGTAGCTTTCGGCTTCTACTCCGGCTTCCTACATCCTGCTGCCCCTTTCCAGAACTTCACCATTACGCAAGTTACCAATACGCAAGTCCACAACTCAGGCCTACTGGGTTCCACTGCTATTTCGCCAGACGCCAAGTTCGTGCTTAGCGTAATGGACATCGACGGACTTCAGAGCCTATGGCTTCGCAACGTCCCCACCGGTAGCGATACGCAAGTTGTCGCTCCCACGCCCACCGACTATGCAAGTCTGACGTTTTCATCCGACGGAAACTACTTCTATTTCCGGAAAGCCGTGAACGCCCTGTTCACCCACCACGATCTATACCGTGCTCCGATGCTTGGCGGCAACCCGCAAATCATTGTGCGGAACATCAACAGCGACATCACATTTTCTCCCGATGGACATCGAATCGCCTACGTTCGTGCGAACGATCCTGAGATCGGCAAATACCGTTTGCTTACCGCGACGGTGGACGGGAACGAGGAAAAGGTTTTGCAGACGGTGGATGTCGGGTCATCGACTGACTTCGCACACCACCTCGCATGGTCTCCCAGCGGCAACCAGATCGCCTATCAGTTGGTTCAGCCGGGTGCAGCCACGGGCGGAATTGAACTATTCGATCTTGAAACCGCCAACACCCGACGCCTTGCCACCTTCGACGACAAGTATGTTACTGGATTGAGTTGGCTGCCCGATGGACGCCAAATCCTTATCAACTACTGGACACAACCCGATGCTTATCGCGGACAGATTGGATGGATGTCAAGCACAGGAGGGGACATCCACCCTATCACTCGGGATGCGAACCGTTACGACGGCGTAGCTAGTTCCGCCGATGGCAGAACGCTGGCTACCGTTCAGACCAAAATAACCAACAACCTATACCTTCTTCCCGGAGCAGGAAGCCAATCCCCACAGCCCGAGCCTCTGTCCTTGCAAGGGCGCAACTTTATTGGTGTCAACTGGGTTGACGTCAACTGGACTGCTGACGGGAAGCTACTCGCCAGTGATGGGCCTCGGCTCTGGAAAATCGAAGCTGGCGGAGAGAGTGCGACCCAGTTGTTCGGCGACCCCAACGCAAGAATTGGCTGGTTGACGACCTGCGGCAACCGCTATCTCATTTTCACTTGGCCTTCCCATGAACGTTCGCCGAGCATTTGGCGGGCGAATGCGGATGGATCAAGCCTCGTGCAGCTAACCAGCGGCAAGCGTGATCTTCATCCTGTTTGCTCACAGGATCAGAAGTGGGTCTTCTATTACGACGTGCCCGCTCAGGGGCTTAAGCGTGTGCCGTTGGACGGGTCAGGCAAACCTGAAGCACTTCCGCGTAGCAGTGACTTCCCTGGGTTCATTGTGTGGGGGAATATGAGGATGTCCACTGACAGAACCTCGTTAGCTTATGTGGTGGAGGTGGTAAATAAAGAGACGCAGGAGGGCACGCGAAAGATCGCATTGTTGAATCTCGAAGCGCCGACATCGCCCCGCCTGCTTGATGCTAGCTCGCACATTTCCGGCGGCGTGCAGTTCACACCGGACGCAAAGGCCATTGCATATCCGATTCGCGAGAACGGAGCGGATAACGTCTGGGTGCAGCCGCTCGACGGCTCCGCTGGACATCAGATCACGAACTTCAAATCCGACCAGATTGTCCAGTTCCACTGGTCGCCGGATGGAAGCAAGCTCGCCGTGCTCCGCGTACACTCAGAATCAACCGTGGTTCTGATCCAAGAAACGAAGCCGTAGGTTGCTTCACCATCTCGAAACACGCCGACCAGCGAGATCCCCATCCTGAAGCAAACCAAAACGGAGTACGCGAAGCTGCAATAACTGGCCGTCCGGGCTGCTGAATCAATTTTCTGGTTTCGAGCAGAAATCTTCGGTAACACGCACTCTGCTTTCTGGACGATTTTTCCAAAATGCCCGTATACCAATACTAGAAGGACTGAACCCGACGATCCGCGAACTAATTCAGCAGCAGAGGCAGCGATTGCGCTCAACGAACCCGGTGGAGCGTTTCGCAGCCACCTTACTGATTTCAGGTGAGCTGACAGAGCGCCTGAGCAAGCTGAACGACTGCGAAATCGGAGAGCTGCTGGACGATGAGGTCGGGGCACGCTTGAACATTTTCGCTCCCGAATTAACGATCTGCCTTGCGGCTGTGGATCGGCTGCGCCGACGCGCTAACGAACACAAACACAATCCGGCTCCAACCAAAGGCTAACGACCAAGGCAGGACTCTACGCGACGAGAAATTCCCGATCTACGAGGTGGTTAAGCGGGACACCAGAGGTTGCAATGGTACGCCGGGTGTCCGCGGCGGTCAGCCTGATTCCGAGCCGCTCCCCACTGGCGTTGAGCACGCCGCGGAAAAAGCGCCTCGATGGTTCTCTATCCCGATCAGCGTGACTTCGCGCCCGCCATAACTGGAAGTCTTCGAATAGTGGCCCGTCCCGGCGAAATAACGGCGTGTCCACGACCTCGTCAATATGAGCGGAAAGGAAGATGTCAGCTCGAAACCAACGACCTCGGAGAGAGCCGGAGGTGGGCGATCCAAACGCCGCGTCCTAAACTCTTGATCCAGGAGGGATAAAGTTAATTACAGCCTCTAGAGCGCCGATGGTAAGTTCAAGGCCTTCTCACACGACGCTTTTGAGTTAGGTTCTTCGCTTGAACGCATTAGCCGTCAATCTTCGCAGGTCGTGAGGTTACTGAGCAGCCCGGAAAGCAGACGTGGGCGGCGCAGGATCGGCCAGCGTCGCCGTGCATCCCGACGTCGCCCAGCAGCGAACACCTGCCTTCAATGTTAGGATGGCTGTACTGTCCAGCGGAAACTCCAGCGCAAAGTGCGCCTCCTTCAATTTCGCTGCGAGCGGTTTCAAATCGTCGTCTCCGCTCACGTACTCCACCGACTCGACCTTGCTCGGCTTAAGCGTGACGATGAACTGGGCCGCGCCCGCAATTTTCTTTTCGTTGGCGAACTTGACTTCATGCTGCCGCTGCAGCTCCTCTTCGCTGTTCAACGTCCACTGGCCGTTCGGCAGGCGCCGGATTTCGTTCGTCGGCTTCTTCCCGGTCAGCTTTACGTAGCGCGCTGTAACTTCTGCCGTGCGCTTGTCATACGCCTTGATCCGGTCTGTTGGCGAAAAGCCTTCCATTCTTCCGTGTGGAGGAGACATGGCCGCCAGTGACAGCTGATACATGCGCGATGCCTCTTTCGTTCTCCCCTCTTTCTCGTAAATTTCGCCCAAGTGTTCGCCCACCAGTTCATGCTCGCCCAGCAACCACGCCGGACGAATCAGGCTTTCTGCACGCTTCATGTAGCCCTGCTGAAAGTACACCCAGCCCAGCGTGTCCCACGTGAGCGATAGCTCGTAGGTCACGCGCAATCTCGCGTCGTTCGAATTCGCGGCCTGCCCTTGCTCTTCCAGCTTCTTGATTCCTTTTTCGGCGTATTGCTGCGCCTGGTCTAGGCTGAGCCTGTTGTCCGTCAGCATCCACGCGACATTGTTCAAAACGTCCGGATCGTCGCCCTTCTGCTCCACTACTTTTTCGAAGCCGGCGACTCCTTTGTCGTTCTGTCCGGCCTTGATGTAGGCTGTGCTCAATTGCGTGAGGAGGCCCGAATTGTCCGACTCCGCTTTGACCACCGGCTCCAGCACCGCCACTTCCTCGCTGTACTTTTCCTCCTGGTAAAGCAGCGCGCCCAGCGCTGACGCGGCCATCCAGTTTGACGGATCCGCTTTTAGCAACCTGCGCCACTCGTCGGCAGCTTCGTCGTTGCGCCCCATCTGTATGAGATAAGCGGCTGGAATCTGGTAGCTGCGCGCGTCGGTAGGTGAGATTTCCTGCTCGTCGCGAAATTCCTTTAACGCTTCGTCCAGATTGCTCTGGGCCAGCAGAGCCACAGCCAGATTGAAATGCGCTCCCTTGTATTTAGGATCTTTCGCAACGACCCTCTCGTTCAGTTGCTGCGCCCGGCGGAAATCTCTGCGCTGCAGCGCGCTAGCTCCTTCGCTGAACATGTCGTCGAGACTCAGATTTTTGTCCTCGTCGTCTGTGTTTGGGTTGTCGGCCTTGCCCATCACCGTGGCGCTTGGCCCGTCCAGACGCATGAAGTTGAACTCGTCGTCGTACAGGGAGCGGCCGAACTTGCGGAATCCATCCCACTCAGCGAGCGGCACCTCATTCTTCTTGATTACGAGCTGGCGTGTCGAGGTGAGCACATTGTGTTCCAACCTGGGCGTGTCGTCATATTCTGCGTAAGGCTCCGATAGGTGAAGCGGAGCCGGAATTTGCAACGTGTAACCCTCGGGCAGTTCCAGTTGCGATCGATAGACGACCTTGCCCAGCGCCCCTAGGAGCACCGGTTCTTCCGGCTTCTTGTCGTGCGCGTCTTTTGCCACTTCGATGCCCATCGGCGGCAGCGGCGCCGTGATCTGTCGCTCGTCCCAGTTGCCGTATTTCTTGCGCACGTAGTCGTAGGAAATTTCGAGCGGCCTGTCTATCTCATCGGGCGGCGTGACTTTCACGTTGCTGACTTCGCCGCCAAAGTTCAGTCCGTAGGACATTCGCTGCACCGCATCGCGCCACTGCGACTCGGAAAGCTGGCGGAAGGCGATGCGCAACACTACTTCCGCGTCGCCGCGATAGGATTGCTCGACGTGGCCGGTGAACGTGCCCGAAGCGCTAAGCTTGCCTGCCATGGAAAACTCCTGATCCGACGGAAAAGGAGGATTCGCAGGCGTCGTCATCAGCTGCGGCGGCTTGTCGGTGGGAATCACCAGAGCCTGCTTATCCCGCAGCAAGGTCAACAGCAGGCCGTAGGGCGCGACTTCGGGCGTGGTGTCAAGCCAGACAAACTGCCCGGCGGTCGGCACTACCGTGATCACATGATTGAATTGCGCGGGCGATGGAACCTCAGGATCAAGCTTCCGGCTGGCGTGGATCAGCGCCGGCCAGGCTTCAATGCCCTCCGCCTTCAGCAGCGAGGCCAGCAGCGTGTGCTTGTCCTTGCAATCGCCATAACCGTTGTCGAGGACGTCGTCGGCCGCGTGCGGCTGGTAGCGCCCGATTCCGAAGTCCAGGCCGATATAGTGAAACTTCAGGGCCACGAAGTTGTAGATGACGTGAATTTTCTCTTCGTCCGTCTTCAATCCTTTGGTGAGTTCGTCTGCCTTCGACTGAATCGCGGGCGTCACCGTCAGCGGGTCCTTCTGCAACCCGCCATACCAGCGGCCCACGTCCTCCCAGCTGGCGAAGGTCGTGACCTGCACATCCGGATTCGGCGGGATGCCGCGCGGCGGCTCGTCCGGGTCTTTCTCCTTCACCGTCAGATTCTGATGCGTCCACCGGTAGATGCGCCGCGCTCCTTCGGTCTTAACCTCCGGCTTAAATTCCGGGCTGACGGCCTTGACGTATTTCTCGGCGGGAAGGCTGATCTCCAGTTGTTCGTCTTTGGCGACCGCACTCTTGGTGAAGGAATATTCGTACCAGAACTGGCCAGGTACTTCCGGCTTGAAGACGCGAAACCGCACCAGGTACTCTAGTTCGTCGCCCACGCTTAGGCCTTTTACCGCAAGGTGCTTCTCATGAATGTCGCTGTAGAGCGGGGCCGTCCGGGTGACTTCGCCCGGCATGTCCTGAATGTTGTACTCCGGCGTCTTCACCACCGTGCCGTCGGGCTTGCGCACGCGCACGTAGTCAATCTCGACCGCTTCGTTGGCGCTGGTATAGACGAAGTTCAGGACGGCAAACGCTTTCACGCCCGCCTCCGCCAGCACTTTGACTTGGGCGGTCAGCTCGCGCGTGCCGGTGCCATCGTTTTCCGCCACGATATGCGTGGCAAGCCGCTCGATGATGTAAGCTTCTTTGGAGAAATCCTGAGTAGCAGAGGGAGATTTTTCAGCAGGTTTTGGGGCAGATTGTTGCGCGGGCGTTCCAGCCGCCTTTTCGGCCGGTTTTTCCTGCGCCAGCGCCGGTGCCAGCGCAATTGCGGCTAGCAGCAGCAGCGAACTTCTTCGGGACATCGTTACAACTCCCAAAACGATTGGGGGCCCAATCTTACTCGCATCCTCCATAGTGCTGTCGTTTATAAGTCAAATATGGTGCGAGCGCAAGACCGCTTATGTTAGCGAACATCGCCATTGCGCTCACCGTGGTCCTTGAGAGATATCTGATTACATCGGCCGCCGATCCGCGCCGATCCCGATCCGATTCGGCGTCCTTTACTGCTCACGATTCGTGGCCCGATCCCGATACAATTAGTCTCCGTTTCGGATCCCAATTAGGGCGCCGATTGGTCGCCACTTTGACGAATTACGCTAATTCGTTCGGGTTCGGGGTTCGTGGCGGGAAGCGTTAAGGGCGTTTCAATCTTGTCCTGGCCGTCCCAAAGAGCCGGACTGTTGCAGCGACGCAACAATGGACTTGGCTTCGTCCCAATCGGCGGTGCCCGTTTGTCTGCGTTTGAACTTCCCGCCGAGCGTGCCGGATAAGGTGGATCAGGCACGCGCATTTTTTCCAGCCTCGCCTTCCCTCTTCAAACTGGCCGGTGCGGGTGTCTTCGGGGTGTGCGCCTTCGCATTCCTTGCGGTGGCGGCGATACAGGTTGAGGGCCATGCATTATTCCGATGCACGTTGCACGCCATTGCGGCCATTAAAGATGAGCTTGTCCTGCTGCCGGTTGAACTCCCGCACCTCGTGATGCACACGCTCGCGCAACAGTTCGCGGACCGTAATACACTGGCTCAGAAACTCAAGCGACAACTCCCACAGACTCTGGCCCGAAGCCGTCTCGTGGCGAACGCAAACTTGCATCGGCGCCACCTCGGAGCGATTTTACCAGCGCGCAGCTGGAACGGGGCGCACCTTTCCGGAATGGCGCCGGGTAACAGTCTTCCTGCGCCGCACCAGCACCTTTCACGCCTTGCTGTTCGAGGTAGGCCTGGATTTGCTGACTTCTCGGGCTCGAAGCATCGCGATAGTCGCGCGTATATCCGGTGATCTCCGGCTGGCCGCTCTTGCCCCTCTCAATGTCATAACCCTGGCTTTTTAGCCGCAGGGCCAGCTCTGAGCGGTAAATCGCCGTTGCGTATTGTTGCGATCGGTAAAGTTCGTGCGGTTGTAGAGCGCGTGCTTCCCCAGTTTTCGTTTCGGTGAGGTTGAACAAAGCAACATGTGTGTAACTGCGGCGCCGCGTATCTATTAACCGGCCGCGCGCTGTCATGTTCGAAGCTGGTTGCGATCCATTTACCGGTCGTTTCGGGAAGACGATTGCCGCCCATTCGGGCTTGGACGAACCTCTCCATTTCGTTTAATGCAACTTTGACCGCTGTCCCGATGAGCCTGCCGCACGGCCTCGCCCACCCACGAGAGCAGTCAAAGAAACGCTCTTGGGAGCCGAGAATGGCGCGTCCCAGGCGGCGCGGTGCTCCATTGTGCTGACCGTCTCACCTCGTGCATTGATGTATTCGCGCGCTGTTTGATGGCGAACGAGTTGCTCCTCGTTTAAGGGATGTTGACCGTTCGCCAGCCGCTGAAAGTGTTCCTCCCTCACTTCACCATGTAGCCCCCACTCTTGCGCGAGTTTGCCGTGCCACTCGCCGCGTATTCGGTCGCCCTCGGAGTAGTAGTTCTCCTCAGCGTTCGCGAACTCCTCTTTGTGATAGGTCTGTGCCTGGCCGGCGCTCAGCGGTTTGAAAATGGACAGCATGACTCACTCGAAGTATGGTTCTTGTCCGGCGGCGATACCTTTGGAGTTCTCCGATTCGCGCGGACTGATCTGCTGAGCGGCCGGAATGCTCAACTGCGGCGTCCGTTTGTCGATTTCGACCACCCGCGGTTTAATCTCTCTTGGAATGAATCCGGGTTGCGCTTTTTCGGGAGCGAGATATGGAAAGCTGAAAGGCACTACCAGATTGTCCACTTTAAGCAATGCGTGCAAGCGCTGGAGTCCGCTGATTTCCGATGGAAGCACTAGCGGCTCCGTTCGCCTTTCATTGTGATAGCTCTTGGACTTGGCAATTGTGAGAGGTTGCGTGTTTACCGTCTTCTTCACGCGTTCCATTTCCACTTCGCCAATCGTGTCCGAGATCCACTTCGCTGCGCGAGGCTCACTGGTATGCAAAAAGATTTTAGTGGCCGGCTGCGACAGCATTGACTCAGCTTCGTGTCCGTAGCGTACTTCAAGTTGGCTCCGGCCTTGGAAGCCGATCACGACGGGATTCCCCGATTTGCGATTCTCGGTCAGCGCAGTGTGCAATTGCGGCAGTCGCTGCAGACTAGCAAGCTCGTCAAGCACAAACCACGCGTGACGCAACGAGGGATCGCCCTGGTTCATCAATCGCAACACTAATGTGTCCAGCCATAGGCTCATGAGGGGCAATAGGCGCTCGCGGAATCGAGGAGTCGAGGTCAGGAATATCCAGCCACTACCCTGTCGCGCCCATTCTTCGGTTGTCCATCTCTGCTTCGTCTCGCTCTCCTTCGGCAAGAGCTTCAAACTGTCAGCAACCATGTTGAGCGCACCCAACACACCACCGCGCTGTGGGCCAGCTCCGCGATAGATGAACGCTGTCAGTTCGGTACCTTTCAAGAGACGATCTAATTCTTCCTCGTGACTCATCCATCTGACCAGCTCCCCGGGCGTCGGTTTCAACGTGAGCAAGTGTGCGAAGACCTTTCGCGGACCTTCAACGAAGAATGTGTTCTCGCGCGGCTTGTCGGGGAACAACGATGTTGCGAGGGTCAGAGCTTCCGCCTCATGCATCACTTCGTCGGACGGCGACCAATAAGGACAACGCACGTCCAGGGGATTCAGGATAAGATCACCGCGGGCAGGATTGAAAAATTGCGGCGTGTGTTCGAGCGCAGGATCATACACGATGGCCGTCTCGCCCCGCTCGGCGATCTGCATCAGCACCCGCCGCTGTAAAACGCTTTTTCCGGCGCCCGTGTCTCCCATCATCATCATGTGGCTACTCTCTAACGAGCGCGGAATCGAGAGCGATTCTCGTCCCTTCGTGGTCAGGAAGCTGATTCCATCCGCTCCACTCCACTTATTGAATTGTTTGACGGTGACCATCTCTGGGCCCTTGAGCCTGCGTCCATCTTCTCCGATGTGCCGCCGTGCCTGCTTCCATGAGAATGCGAGGAAGAGCCCGAGCACAAAAACTCCCAATGCCCCGACCCAGGCAGGTCGTAGCAGATCGCCGGGCGTCTGCCCCAGGTAAATCCGCTCTGCAAGCATCCGGTTCATTTGCGCGCTTGTGTAATGCACCGTGTCCACCTTCAGAGCAACCGCTCCCGCCTGCCGCGCCTTCGCCGTGAGCGCAAAGGAGGGCCATACTTGTAAGGGGGCGGGCATCACGTCGGCGTCGGTGGCCATGCTGTGTTGCCCCTGTCGGTCCAATTTCGAGAGCACTTGGTAGGTGCCATCCGGACTGGGAAAATTCTTTGTGCTCGAATATTGAACCCAGTACCACTGCTGCAACGGCGTCCAGACCTCGACGTTTTGGTACGTGAAAACTCCTATCCCAGATACAAAAGCAAGGACTAAAGCCACAAGAGTCGACCGCAGCCAATTTTTCGACAGGCCCAGCGATTCCCGTCGACCCAATAACCGATTCACTTTTCACCCCCAGTCCTGGGAACCTTCCGTAGTTCGCCGCGCAGACCGACTGGACTATTAAAGACGCTCCGAAAAACGTTGGTCAACTCAACTCGCTCTGGAAACTGATGCTTGGTCCAGCCTTTCTCGTGCCTTTTTCAGCTTGTCCGAGTCAGCCCGGTCGATGAGCCGCTGCATCTCCTCGGCTGTCAATGGTTCGCCCTTCGCTTGCTTGAAAAGGACGTTCAGCAGGATCGCTCGAAGCGCCACCACCTCAGCCATGACCGCATGGGCTTCGCCCCCGGTTCCGTTCAGCTTCTCCGGCTGGCCGTTCGCACTGGCCAGCAGCACCTCGCGGCACCATTCCCCAAGGGTCTTCGAGGCCTTCTGAGCTGCCTGCTCCAGCCGGGCGAATTCCTCTTCGCTGACCTTTGTTCCTATGGATTTGGTGTGCAGATTTGGGAAAAACGGTGTTCCGGGCCAACGACTGAAACCCGCATATTACGACAACGATACAGAGTCCTCTTTGACTTTTGAGAGAGATCCCCCGTTGCTCTATCATCGGATACGGATTCAGTTGGCAACTGCATAGAGGGAATAGAACAGTGAATCTCAGTCCTGTGCCAGACAGAACAGCGGACGAAGTGCGCGTTCTCGTTGAGAGTGAAGTCCGGAAGATTGCCAACGGCGGCATTGTGGAAGGAACCCAAACATTCCTAATCACCCCACGGCTTGAGATGAGAACTTGGGGATGGGAAAAGACACCTGCGGATTATCCGGTCTGGATAGTTGCGCAGAGTTCTCGCTATGACTACGGGATTGCGTTTTCAGACTATGGCTTTGCTCCTGAGCATCCGTGGGGGCTTGTCCCTTTCGCACCGTGACTTCGATGCGGATTATTGCTGGTATTCGACGTTGCAAGATGCGTACAGAGACTCTCGACTGCTTGAGGAGCATCAGGAACGGCAAGCAGGGCGGGGGTTTTGACTGGTAGAGATCGGGATTTTTCAACAATCGGGTGCTTACTTACCGTCAGCCATACCGTATTTCTCTTGACCGAGCGCGACTCGCAACTCTGGCAGATTTCTTATGGAGTAGCTGTTGAGAGTCGTATCCCAAGTTTTCCCATCCCTGAAATCCAGAATCGTTGTGCGTAGTAAATTCGCGTATCCGCCACCTTCATAAACAACGATTGCCGAGTCTCTGTTGAGGACTGCAAAGACCAGGAGCTTATTCGGCACTCCCGGAAGGATATAGTCGGTGCTCATCGTTTCGTCGGGGTTGACCATGTCAAACTTGGTGCCGCCATAGTTGCAGTCTTCAACATTACAGAACGATTCCTTCACCCGTGAAGGCAAATATCGAAGGTCCATGACGACTGAAAAATCTGCTGAGGTAATTCCTCGATCAATCGAATCATCCACTTGTGGCTGCTGCGGAAACACCCTTTTTGACCACCGGGCCTAAGAGCCGATTTCCGCTTGGGTTCGCGCCGCTCGCCTTGCCTTATTTGGCGGGGATAGCTGGGGGACGGCGGAACCTCTAAACGCCGCCAGGGATAACTTCCTGTTTTCCCGTTATTCGGGCAGAATCGCCAGGGTGACAAGGCAATCCACAGATGAGAATCTGCAAGACGACGCGTTCGCTTGAACGCTATACAGGCAAACCACAACAATGAGAAACTGTCGGCCAATGAATCGCGATAGGCTGCCCCTCAGTTTATTTCTCTTCCTTCTTGTGGCGGTGATCATTGCTCCGCCAGCGCTCCGTTCGCAGTCTTCTTCATACGTCAATGGAGACCGCATGATCGAGCATTTGAGTGCCATGGGCGCGATTGGGAAAGATCCAGCGGGAGGTTACGGCCGTGTGGCCTACACGGATGCCGACCGCGAGGGCAGAGAATATGTGATGGGCTTGATGCGGGCCGCGGGGCTTACGGTGAATATCGACGCGGCCGGCAATATATCGGGGCGGCGGGCGGGCAGTGATCCGCGATTGCCGGTGCTGGTTATCGGATCGCATGTCGATTCGGTGCCGCAAGGCGGCAACTATGACGGCATCGTTGGTTCCTTGGGTGCGATCGAGGTGGCACAGGCTTTGGCCGAGGGCCACGTCGCATTGCGCCATACCCTGGAGGTCTTGATTTTCCAGAATGAGGAAGGCGGTTTGCAGGGGAGTCGGGCGATCTCCGGTGAGTTGCGCGAAGAAAACCTGAATGAGACGACCCGCAGCGGAAAGACGCTCCGTGACGGGATTGCGTTCATTGGGGGCGATCCCAGTAGCCTGGCCAGCTTACGCCGCAAGCCCAGCGACATTTTTGCCTACCTTGAGTTGCATATTGAGCAAGGGGGCACGCTCGCTGCTGAGAAGATCGACATCGGCGTGGTGGAAGGAATCGTCGGCCGTGGCGGGTGGGATGTGACCATTGACGGCTTTGCGAATCATGCCGGCACCACACCCATGAACCAGCGGCACGATGCGCTGCTGGCGGGGGCGAAGTTCATTGAGGCAGTGTACCGGATCGTGACCAGCATTCCCGGTCGCCAAGTGGGCACGGTGGGCAAAATTCAGGCGATCCCCGGAGCTTACAACGTGGTGCCCGGAAGAGTGGTGCTGGGTCTGGATGTCCGCGATCTGGAACAAGAGAAGATTGATACGTTGTTCAGCAAAATGCGCAACGAGGCAGAGCAGATCGGGCAAGCTAGTGGAACAAAGTTCAGCTTTCACCAGGTCGTCGCGGACAAGCCAGCGATGACCGACCCGCGTTTGCGCCAGATCATCGCAGATGCGGCGAAGCAATTGAACCTGAGCACCAAACTGCTCCCCAGCGGAGCTACGCACGACGCGCAAAGCATGGCACGGCTGGCTCCCGCAGGGATGATTTTTGTCCCGAGCATTGGCGGTATCAGTCATGCCCCGGAAGAGTTTTTGCGCCCGCAGGATATTGTCAACGGGGCGAACGTGCTTCTGGGAGCCGTGCAGCGGCTTGATGCGCGGAACTGGTGAGATGATGCCGGGCACATCTTGAGCGCATCGTCGGCCAACAGAAAGGAATCCAAAACTGAAGGCCGCGCCATCTTTGCCAAGTCCGGCTAATCACGTTAGAGAAACGTTGGTGTAAAATTGCGGCCTTCCTGCCAAATTCTCAAGGGCGGAACTCTTGCGAGGTCTGCGATGCGTCTCCTGTTTCTAATTGCTTCATTACTGCTTGCCGCGATCACCATTGCGCAAACACAGAAACGAGTGGAGTAGCGGACTTCATCAGCGTCGATACTCCAGTCTTCGTTCTTGAGCATGTCCGAGTCATCGATGGTACGGGTACGCTGGCGAAGGAGGACCAGGCAGTCGTGATCGCGAACGACAAAATACAATTCATCGGCCCGGAGGAGTCCGCCCAAATCCCTCCGGGTGCGCAACGAATGGGGCGCTCTGGCTACACGGTCATCCCTGGCCTGGTTGGAATGCACAACCATCTGTACTACACCGATTCGTACACGGTGCAAGTTGTCGGCGGAAAGATTGGCGAGCCGGGATTATTCATCGCGGAGATCCCTTACACGGCGCCGCGACTCTATCTGGCGGCAGGCGTGACCACAATGCGTACGACGGGGAGCCTGGAGCCTTACACCGACTTGAAAGTCAAGAGTCGGATTGACGCGAATCTGATGCCGGGACCCAGCATTGACGCCACGGCACCGTACCTGGAAGGTGCGCCGACCCGATTTGCGCAGATGCATGAACTTACCGGACCGGACGATGCGCAACGCATGGTGGACTACTGGGCGGCGGAAGGCATGACATCCTACAAAGCCTACATGAACATCACGCGCGAAGAGCTGGGTGTGGCGATCCAGCAGGCACATGCACACAAGCTGAAACTGACAGGGCATCTTTGCTCCGTGACCTGGCCGGAAGCGGTAGCTCTAGGAATCGATGATTTGGAGCACGGACCGGTCTTTACCGACACCGAATTCGTGGCAGACAAGAAGCCGGACGTGTGCCCAGCGGGCGGTGGGAGCAGCAGTTGGGCCAAACAGGACGTGAACGGAGCGCAGGTGCAGGAAATGATCCGCAATCTCCTATCACATCACGTCGCGGTGACTTCGACGCTGCCGGTGTTTGAAGCTGGTGCCCCGGGGCGGCCGGCATTGCAGCCGCGCACGTTGGATGCGATGTCCGCAGAATCGGCGCAAAGCTACCTCGCCGCTCGTGCAAGAGTGGCTTTGGATTCACCGATGACGGCGCTGCTGCGCAAAGAGATGGATTTTGAGGTGGCATTCGTCAAGGCGGGGGGCTTGCTTCTTGCCGGCCCTGATCCCACCGGAAACGGTGGCGTGCTGCCGGGTTTCGGCGATCAGCGCGAAATAGAGCTGCTCGTGGAAGCGGGTTTCACTCCTGTGGAAGCCATTCAGATCGCCACGCAGAATGGCGCCTTATATCTCGGCCAACAAGATCGAATTGGAACCCTCGCACCTGGCAAACAGGCAGATCTGGTTTTGATCAAAGGCGATCCCTCAAAACGAATTGACGAGATCGAGAACGTCGAGACGGTGTTTAAGGCTGGAATCGGCTACGATTCCAAGAAGTTGATTGACAGCGTGCGAGGACAGGTCGGAATTCGTTGAGAGCATCCATCTGAGTGTTGCGTACTACGACCGGCACGGTTCCGGGCGTGTGGTCGGCAAACATGAAGTTAGGGATTTGGGTTCCAAATGTCGCTTGGCACCCTTTATGGAGCTGAGGCTTTCGCTTCCCAACTTAGATTCCGCTGATTCCAGGCAACATCGTTGCGCCGCATCCTCACCATGATCCTGTTCCGCAGCAGCGCGTGAACCTCTGTGTCGTCGGCGTGCTCGACCACCGCGATCCCGCGGCCGAGGACCGCCGCGCGGTCGCCCTTCATCAGGGTTCTGTCCAGCCGGACTCGATTACCTGATCGAGAGCAGTAAAGAGTATTACGACCGACGACAGCGCGCCAGCGACTGGTTAGGGTGCCACCGCTGACCGCAGAGCGACTTCAGGCCCTTGGTGTCCCAGGGACGATCGGAATGTTATGACATAATTACGAGGTAAGACCTCTTGCTGCCTGTCAGCCGCAAAGGCACTCCGAGCCAACCCACAGTTGAGCCAGATCTCTGAGGTTGTGTTTGTATGTACGCGTTACCGAGTATTCCCTCCCGCCTTTTACACGCAGCCTGTACTCCCCGGTCGGTAAGGGTTGGATCTCCTCCACAGCCGAAGTATTCACGACGACCGAGCGGTGGATGCGAATAAAACCGTAGGGTTTGAGCTTCTCCGCCATGGACGACAGGGACTCGTGCACCAAATAGGGATGACGCTGGTGTCGCAACGAAACGTAATTACCTTCGGCTTGCACTGCCAAGATGTCGGCTAAATCCAAGAGCAGGATGCTCCCTTTTGCCTTGAACGCGATTCGTGGCGCCTGCCGTTTTGCGATAACCTCCAACTGCCGCAAGACTCGCACGAGGTTGGCAGCATCAACTCCGATTACCGGAAGCAATGATGTATCTGCAGTCTTGCAGAAACCCTCTGCTGTTGGTTCAAGAGCGTAGTCCCGTCTACTCTTGGCGGAGCAAATCGTGGCTCCCCGGATTGGGCTAGCCGAAACGTCCTCACTCGCGGGAGCCACTTGTGGCACAAACATCTCATGTGCGCTGGCCTTCTGATCTTGAATCTCGCGTGCGCTCATGATGGAACCCCTTGCTGTCTCGTCTCGACCTCCCGCTACCTGAACTGAGATTGACGAGTGCACGTTTCTAATCGAAATGTTCCTGCACAACCGGAGCAGCGGGATCAGCCCCCGCAGTTACTTCTGCCCAGTGCTCACTGCTGAGGGAAAGGTGGATTGCGCGCCGAAATAACACTCAATGGATTGCAACCTTCCGTTCTTGATCCGGAGATACTCAACGTTCCGGAACGATTTACCGTTCTTGGTGTGGCAAAGATACTTCACAAAAGCATCCTCTGCGCCGGTGTTGATCCGCTCCAGGTCAAAGTGTCCAATGAAATCAACCTGAGTGTCCCAGCATTGCGTTTTGAAAGTGCTCTTGCTGATGTGGTCGTCGCCGGCCGCGCTGGTAAACGTGAAGTCGTCGGCGAGCAAGCTGTTGAACGTGTCTAAATCCTTTTTCTCCCAAGCCGCGTACCACTTACGGATGATCTCCTCGTTGGTTAAGTTCTGCCCACCCAATGCGCTGGCACTTGCCGGTCCCGACAGATTCACAGCACTCACCAGCGCGCAGGCTCCCGTTGCAAGCAGATTCCTGCGCGACACTGCGATCCCTGTCATTATTCGTTCTCCTTCATGATGATGTGGTGTGAAGCGATTCGCCGATTCGCAATGCTGATTCCTGGCATACGAACCGGTTGTATGTAAGAGGCTACTTGAGACACCGATGCAATCGACCTCGCTTGCGAAGTGAACTCAGCCAGCCCACGATATTTTCAATTCCCATATTCCACAGCTCCGCATCTTGAGCATTCTTTGCCAACACTTCGTAGCCTTCGACCATCGCGATCAGAAAGCTCGCAGTCTCTTCCGGAACCAGGTCGCGGCGGACTGTTCCCTGAGACTGCCCCCTTCGCAGAGCCATCGCAATACCTTCTTGCCAGGCCTGGAAGATTCTCTCCAATCGCTTGCGGAATTGTTCGTCGAGCTGAGACATCTCCTGTGCCAAATTGACCAGGGGACAGCCGGCCTTTAAGTCTCTTGGCCGGCTTGGTATCGACTGTACAATGCCGATCAAAGCATCGATAGGGTCCCTGTCCTTGCTTCGCTCTAAAGGAAGCAACCACCTCTCGCGGGGGAATTTTGCGACGATCTCTTCGATAATGGCGTATCCCAGAGCTTCCTTGCTCTCGAAATGATAGTAGAGAGCTCCTTTGGTGACATTAGTGGCGGCCAGGATTGTATCGATCCCGGCACTTTGGAAGCCATACCTGTAAACCTCCCGAAAAGCCGCTTGTAGCAAGCGTTGCCGCGTCCGCTCAGGATTACGCGGCCTTGGTGCTCTACGTTTTGGATTCTTGCGTGCTACCAACATACCAACCAGTATGGATGTTAAACCGTTCGAAAGTCAATCGAATTGATGGACTGACTCCTGGTTTTCGGCATTCTCGAATTTCGTACCCTCTCGCCGATTTGTATGAGAAATTGGAGAAACAGGCGCTCTAGCCGCCTTGGAATCGTCACAGTATTTTGTCAGCCCGCCACTCTGCTGTGAACTCCGAAATGTTTGTGCTGTTGTGTCACGTAATTGTTCTTCCGGTGGAACGCCACATGCTCCCGTCATTTCGGCACTGCAACTTTCATCGGAGGAAAAGAGGAAATATGAGCGCACTAAGACGTTTGCGGAATTTCTGGATACTGTGGGTTACGGCGATGGTTCTGGCTTGCTTCAGCAATGCGGTCGCGCAAGCGAGATACAAAGTTCAGGATTTGGGAGTTCAGCACCCTGACAACCTGGGCATGGCCATGGGGCTCAATAATTACGGCTGGACGCTGAATATGGAGCAACTCCTCGATCATTCCGCCATTTCCACCCTCTTCCCGGCGGTGCAAGGCACCGTGAGGATCAGCATCGGCGAACTCAACCTTCCACTCGGCACGCTTGGAGGAAAGAACAGTTCGATCAATTGGAACGGAATTAACGACCGCGGGGAAGCTGTCGGTATGTCCGAAACATCTGTTTCAGATCCAAATGGCGAAGACCTATGCGGTTTTGGCACACATGCTACGTGTCTTCCGTTTCTTTGGCAAAACGGCGTCATGCACGCTCTCCCGACGCTGGGCGGGATTAACGGGCAGGCCAGCGCCATCAATAACAGCGGACAAGTCGTAGGATATGCGGAAAATGGTATCGTGGACTCCACCTGCCCGGCTGATGTCACTAATAATCGGGTTGACCTGCCGGTGTTTTGGGACAAAGGCAAAGCCCAACCTCTTTCTACGATCGGAAACGATCCAGACGGGGTCGCATTCGGCATCAACAATCACGGCCAAGCCGTAGGCTACTCGGGAACCTGCACCGCAGCGAATTACGCCGTACTTTGGGAAAACGGCACTGCCACCCCGCTTGCGGACCTCGGAACTCCGGGCGCCATAGCATTCGCCATTAACGGCCACAACCAGATTGTTGGCCAAGCCGTTAACTCTGAGGGCACAGCCTTGGCCGCTATTTGGGAGAACGATACCGTCAGAAGTCTTGGCGTCCTCCTGCCGGGAGATGCTTCTTCTTTTGCCACCAGCATCAACAACCGGGGCCAGGTGGTGGGAAGCTCCTTCGACTCCAGCTCCAACTGGTCCCACGGCCTCATCTGGGAGAACGGGAGAATGTTCGACCTTAACCAGCTATTTCCCGCAACCTCCAACCTCTACGTAATCTCGGCTAGCAACATCAATGAGAGCGGACAAATCGCGGGTATGGCGGTGGAGATGGCGGGGCCGCACGCGGGACAGATCGTCCACGCTTTTCTGGCAACCCCGGTAGACGAAGACCAGGGCAAGACGGTTGCAGACGTCATAGGTACGCATCCGAAAATCACTATGCCCGCGGCAAATGTTGGCAAGCAGCCTTCGCCGAGATCCGCACACTGCTCAATCCACGATAAAGGCAGTTTCTGAGCTTCCGCACCATGCATTCCGGCCATACTGCGCGAAGGCAGAAGATCTTGAGATTGTTGCAGAACACCTGGGTCACGCGAAATGTTGCTGTGACCCAGAGTGTCTACCGTGAGAGCTAGTAGGAAGAGCGAGTGCAGGCGGCCACCTGAACTCTCACGGTGGTTATCGATCTAGACGGGATCGCATTCGGCATCAACAATGAAGGCCAGGCGGTGGAAAACACTCAGGACTCGCAGGGCATCTGGTCCCATGCCCAAGCTGTTTACCGCGGAGATTAAGACTGAGAAAGCGGTATACTTCGAGCCCTGCTTGCTTTGCCTTACAAATACTTGCTCAAGCACCTTGTGCAGGGACTAAGGCCCTGCGCGAGGGCTACGCTCGCCGTCATGTGCCGAACTGTTTCCCGGTTAATAATGAAAGGACATGCCGCTAGATGAAAAAGCTTTCCTTTGTCTGAGACTACTACCTGCAGATCCGGAGGGATTGGTTTTGCCAAACGTTGAGATAGTTTAGAGCTCGAGTTAGGGAGTTCGTGCGAAGCGCGGCTTAACTCGATTCCTCCCACAGCAAGCACGGATCCCGCCAACGCGACCGCCCAGCCGAAGAAATTGCGCCGCGTGGTGGGCATGTTTGCCTCGAGACGGCGATGCAGTCGTCGGGAAAATCCAGATGGGAGTTCGGCCATGCGTTCGTCGCCGTACAGCGTGACGATGTTTTGCAAACCGGCAAGCACCGACGCACAAGCATGGCAGGTTTTGATGTGCTCATCGATCGACTGCTGCAAATCGGGGCTTAGAGTTCCATCTATGTAGTTGGAACTTTCGCGCCATATTGTTTCGCAGGTTATTCCCATGGCTTGTTCCCTTTCGCAAAAGCCGGCGTCGCAGTCCATTGTCCGTTCAGACCTGGACTCAGGAAATCGCGCAACATCAGTCGCGCTCTCAGCAGCCGCGTTTTTACCGAGCCGGGGGAAATTTCGAGGACCCTGGCTGTTTCCTCGATGCTCAAATGTTGAATGTCGCGCAGCACAAATACTGAACGATACTTTTCACCGAGCGACGACAACGCTTCGACTAATGCGGTGCGGATTTCCTTTCGCTCAAGGCTCTCCGATGGAATCTCGCGCCAGTCGGCGAATTCGCGGGGCATGTAGTCTCCCTCGTCGTTTTGCTGATCGCTGATGGATTCCATGGCACGGAGCGTCATGCGGCGCTTTCTCATACGCGCCTGGTTGATGGTGATCTGAAGAAGCCAGGTGCTGAACTTGGCCTCGCCCCGAAACTGCGACAGGTGGCGGAAGGCCTTGAGGATCGAGTCCTGTGCGATATCTTCGGCGTCGGCTTCATTTCTTATAATCGCCAGCGCGGCCGCGTACACGCGCCTCTCATAAGGTTGAATCAGGCGATAGAACAAATCATGTTCGCCGCTCTTGATGCGCTGTATCAGCTCCGCTTCGTAGGCGGTTTCGGCTGGATTCTCCGGCAAGAGCGTCATCCCCTCACTAAAGTTGCGGCGGCAACAGCCTTACTCGGAAAGATATTCCGGATCTTTCTTCCACCCGGTAAGCATGGAAACGAAATTCTGCCAGCCGTGTAGCGCGACCATCACCAGGTGGCCGAGGATGAACAGGGCTATCGCAATCATGATTAAGAAGTGCCACAGCCTCGCCCAATGGAAACCGCCCATCACCCATGCTAGCCCGGAAAGTTGCACCGGTTTCCAGATAGCGAAACCGGTGAGCACGGAAAGCACTCCTAGAATCACGACTGTGGTGTATGCCTGTTTCTGTAAGGCGTTATAGGCTTCGCGCTGCTGCGGCTTCGGACCGAAGAAAAAATACCGGCGCACCATCGGCCGCACGCCCGCGAAGTCGCGGTGAGTGAACAGTACCTGGCGATAGTGGCCGGAGAACAACTGGTATCCGAGATACATAACGCCGGTGGCAAGATAGATCCACATAAAGGTCAGGTGCCATTGCAGAGCACCGCCGAGCCAGCCGCCTATGGCGAGTGATCTGGGCCAGTCGATCAGATTTGTCTGCGGCACCTTGCTGCCAAAGCTGGGGAAGGCACGAAAGATCTGCAAACCACTGCCGATTAATACAAAGAGCGAGATCGTGTTGGCCCAGTGACAGAGACGCACGATGTATGGGTGTTCATAAACAGCAGTCGTCGTACCACTTTTTTCGTCTTCGATTCGAATAGTTTTGGTTTTCAATGCGGCCTCATCTTCAAATCGAATAGAACTCGGAGTATCCCTGATCTTCCCAGTAGCCTACTTTCGATAAAACATTGGTGACTGTGAGCGTCGTAAGATATTTCGCTTGCTTGTAGCCAATTTTGGTCGGCATGCGCAGCCGTAAGGGTGCACCATGCTTCCGCGTTAACGGCTGGTCATACATCTCGTAGCACATGAGCGACTGCGGATGCAGCGCGGTGGCCATGTCCACCGATTCGTAGTAGCTGTCGGCACACTCAACCGTGATGAAGCGGGCGTGCGGATCAGCGCCCACCATGGCCAGAAAATCTGCGAGCCTGGCGCCGCCGAAACGGCCGATGACATCCCAACCTTCCACGCAGATGTGCCGCGTATTCTGAGCAAATTTCGGCAGGGCCTTTATGGCTGCCAGGTTGTAAGTACCTGGCTTCTGGACTTCTCCGCTGACCGCAAGGGACCAGCGGTCGAGGTCCACTTCGGGGTCGTCCACGTCAAATGTGTTGACGTAAAACTTGTCCAGGGGTGTGAGGTCACTCGCCTTAAACGTGGGCGCAAGGTGATGCGAACGGAAACACTTGTCCGACATCCAGTCGCTAAACGCCAGTCCTTTTTTCAGCAGCGGCTCTTGAAACTTAGCCACGGCAAAAGCGCCGAGGGCCGCCAACGGCAGCAGCTTGAGCAATTCACGGCGGCTGGCGGCTTCAAACTCTCCCTTATCAGTAGGCAATGCCATTCGATTTATCGAAGTGTTTGGTGAACTTTAATAGCCGATCACTCGCAGGCGATCCGCTTCCATCTTAATCGCAATATGCTACTTCTTCATCATCGCGTCTGGCACGGCGCATTGCTCGGACGCCATGTTCATGCTCGTGACCTTGAATCCAGACGCCGCCATGCAGTCTTTCGACATCCTGTCCTTTGACATACTGTCTTTGGACATTTTGTCGTCCGACATTGCGCTATCGACCTGCATCATCCTGGTCACGCTGACCTTGTGGCCGACATGCGGTTTGAGGTCATCGGAACTCATCAGCTCGACGCCATCTGGGTGTTTCTTGTTCTTCAACATCTACTTGCCATCTTTTTCGGCGATGCAGCCAGTAATCGCCATCCGTTTGCCCATGGCATCTGACTTTTTCATGGAAAAATCGCCGGTCATGGCGGTCTGTCCGAACAATGAGACCGAACACGCCCGCATAAGCATGGTCATACAATACATGCCAATTTTCATATTGTTCGTCTTGAATTAATAAGCTGATCGAATATCGATGCCGTCGTTTTTTGATACGAATGGCCTGATGCTGCCAAACCACAGTAGAGGTGACTATCGAGGTGGCAAGAAGTTTCAACAAAGGACTAGAGACTCAAACCTCGCGAGATTCCGCTACGGCGCAGGACAGGTCGTGCTCGCGGTTGCGCACTTCGCAGGTTTACTGAAGCGCATGACGATCGGCGAGGCGTGGGTCCGCAACCTCATCTCGGCGATGTGCTGCTTTAGCTTGTCGGGGCTACTGCGCTTGGGAGAGTTCTGGGTTCAACACGGAACAGCCGGAGTGCCCTAGCAGCCCGGGGTGTAAGTCCGGATGCGTAAGCAAAAGAGTTTGAAGGATCCACAGGTAGGATTCGTAGAATGCGCGTATGGCGATGGGGACGCG
>Ga0209007_1000174_pt1 | contig 36198 bp, 32 predicted proteins | sample JacPinW_OM1H0_O2_FD_187961 | JGI IMG/M metagenome (GOLD analysis project Ga0209007, IMG submission 187961) | Forest soil microbial communities from Algoma, Ontario, Canada - Jack Pine, Ontario site 1_JW_OM1H0_O2 (SPAdes) (version 2) | ecosystem: Environmental > Terrestrial > Soil > Boreal... | reverse complement strand
CGCCGGTATGCCAAGGATTGCTGCGCCGCGGGCACGCGCTTCGGCGATTACGCGCTCGATCTGTTCGGTGGTAACGAAAGGACGGACGGCGTCATGCACCAGAACTATTTCCGTGGCGGGGTCCACTTGCGCGAGCGCATTGGCAACAGAGTGCTGGCGCGTATCACCACCATGAACTACTCGCGCGGGTCGGCCGAGCGCGGCTTTGGCGACTTTGTCCTGCAAGGACACGATGTCGTCGGCACGCGTGGCGATAAAAAAATCGGTGATATCCGAACAAGCGGCGAGGCGCCGCAAAGCAAAAATCACGAGCGGCATGCCGTCGAGTTCGAGAAACTGCTTTGGCGTTTCGGCGCCCATGCGGGTGCCGAACCCGGCAGCGGGAATAATGGCAGCAATTCTGGTCATCGAAGGGTCAACAGTTTATCGCAATTGAGTACGAAGGTGGAGAAAACGGTAGTGGGTCAGTTTTCGGCTATTCGACTAACAAGAATTGCCCGCATGTTGATTGGCGATGAAGATTAACGTTTAGCGCCGCGCACACGGTGAATCGCTCTATCGGACTTCGTCAGTGAAGGCTCGATTCCACTCGTGTCCTGGCAGATCGAAGGCGTCCGCCGGGATAGTCCCCGCTGGCGATATCTGAGTGACGCTAATTAGGATTTCCACGGCGCCATCACGCATCACTTTGATCTTGCGCGCGATTTCGACGCCGCCGAATTCATCAAACTCCGACCGTCGTGTCTCGATTCCGGAAAAGAATGTCTTCACTAATTCTCCTCTCTCATCAAACCAGTAGCCCCGCGCGTGTTCCGGATCGAGCGTTCCATCCGGACTTTCGTATCCAGCGAGCACCCGTATAGTTTTCACTCCGTCGAGGGTCTCTCGCTTTATTCTCCAATCGGACTCAACAAACGTGTCGATTGCGGGAATTGGCTCCATCGCCTTCAGCACCAGTCGCAAGAGCGGAGCATCGGGACCTTCCGACAGTTCGCATCGCGTTTCGCCATGCCTAGCTCGCACATAGCGGCTCTTCCCGATTGTGGCTTCTCTGCGCCATTCCTCATCGCTTTTCCAGGTGTCCACGTACTGTCCGTCTTCAACTGTCCCCGCTGCCGCGGATGCCTGAAATGTGGCGCGCAACACATACGAAACGTTCCCGGCCGCAGGGAACGAAACATGTCTTCCCCTCTCGAAATAGTCGCGAGCACTGTCGAATGTTTCCGCGCCCATTGGCCGCACCGCCTTGAACGGCATCGTGATCCGCGAAACGACCTGAAGCGCCGACCCGTCCTGCAGGTACGGCGTGAACCGCATCGCGGCAATCGCTTCCCAGCGGTTTCGCTCACCGCTGGATTGTCCGAAACGATTTTTCCGACCTCTCGGACCTTTCCTGCACGATCGACTACGATCTTTGCGGTCACTGCCCCTTCCAGTGGACCGTCTTTCAAAGCAGGCCAAGTCACCCCTTCTACCGAAAGCAGATTTTTTCGGAGCGTCGTCTCTTCTATCACAACGGTCCGCAAGAGCGGCGTATCACCACCACCCGCCTCCGGGTCAAAAAAACTGGGTGGCATATTTCCCAGATCCTCTAGCGTGGTGATCTTCGCGGTCACCTCAGGCGATCCCACACTTACCGTCCGTCCCACCAGGCGACCATGAAAGCTTTTGTAGTCTTTGTACAGGCCGCCCCATCCCAAGGCTCCTCCGTAAAAGAGCAGTCCGGTGCTGTCGGTAATAGCAAGCCCCGCGCCCATCCCTTTCTCCACCTTTCCGTCGGTACTCATCATGGTCCAAGAGTAGTAGGTCGATCCTCCCAACTTCTTCACATCGGCTTCCTTCACCTTCTCCAGGATCTGATCTAGGGACGGCAAAGGTTCAATCAGAGCGACACATGTCTCTCGAAGCCATTCAGGAAAGTAGTCTCCTTCGTTCTTCTGCCACTGTTTGCCGTCGTTTGCGATCAAGATTTGGTGAAACTCCGGCGAGCGCACTTCGCGCTTCCACTGCGTGGGCGAAGCCCACCAGATTTCTACCTCTCCAGTGCGGTTCGATCCTCGATCCCTGTCGAAACTCGGCGCGATTACCGCTTTCAAGTGAAACGGCTCCGTTCCCACCTGATTCAGCGTGCTGATCTCCGCTGCTCTCTTGACGGTCTTCTCTGGATCATCGGCGTGGCCCAAGACCGAGAATCCTAGAACGGCGACCAGCACAATCACTGCTCTACGTATGTATTGAATCTGCATGTCTCCATAGTGTACACGCCACGTCAATCGACACTTAGTATCTCGATCCAAAATCCAAGTGAGGGTCCGCTCGAAAGGAATTCACTTCCTGATTAACGGCTCACTCGGAAACTAGAGTAACTAGCGAGAAAACGACAATTGGATCGGAGACTACCTGTCCGCGTTGCAGCCAGCGGCAAAAATTAGGAGCGGCCGGGCTCGGGGTAGAGCGGGCGAGGCGGGCGTTCGCCGCCGACGCGGTCGTCCACGGCGCGGGGGCCAGGTTGCGGTTCTGGTTGAGATTGTGAGACGGAGGAAATCGGGCGCGGCGGAATTTGTTCGCCGCGATCATCGTAGCGGCCGAAAATCATTTTGCCGGCAGTGGTTTGGTGGACCGAGGTTACGGTGATGTCGATGGTTTTGTTAATCATTTTGCGCGCGCTATCCACGACGACCATGGTGCCGTCGTCGAGATAGGCGACGCCCTGATTGTATTCTTTGCCTTCGCGCAGGATGAAAACGCGCATGGTCTCGCCGGGCAACACGACGGGCTTGAGAGCATTGGCAAGCTGGTTGACGTTGAGAATTTCGATGCCTTGCAGAGTGGCGACTTTATTCAGGTTGTAATCGTTGGTGACGATTTTCGCTTCGTAACGCTTGGCGAGTTCGATGAGCTTCAGGTCCACGTCGGGCACTTGCGGGAAGTCTTCGTCAACAATCTGGACTTCGAGATGGGCCATTTTCTGAATGCGTTGCAAGACTTCGAGACCGCGGCGGCCGCGTTGGCGCTTGAGCGGATCGGCTGAATCGGCGACAAGCTGAAGCTCGTGCAAAACAAATTGCGGAATGATTACGGTGCCGTCGAGGAATTGGGCGTCGGCAATGTCGGCCACCCGGCCATCGATGATGACGCTGGTATCGAGCACTTTGAAGGAATGCTTCAGGCTGCGTTCGCTGCCGAATAGGCCGCCGAGGGCTTGCAGATTGAGCATGTCACCTTTATTGGCGCCCAGAATCAGCCCGGTATAAGCCATGACCAGAAAAGTCGCCAAGCTAAAGAACGAACGGGTACTTTCGGGCATGGAGGTATGCGAGAGAACCAGGGTGGTGAAGTAGGCGCCCAAAATTCCGAGAATCGAGCCGGTTGCCGCGCCGATCAAGCGCCGCAGGCTGGCGCGGCGGAGCCGGACTTCAAATAAGATGACGGCCAAGGCGAAGAGCAAGCCGGCGATGGCGCCAGATTCTTTTGAAACACTGAACGGGCGAAAATGAAAGCCGGCTGCAACGCAAATGGCAGTGAAGATGATACGGATGCCGAGCATGTCCCAGAAACTGCCAACGCTTTCCTGGCCCGGGCGGGAATGAGCGGCTGACTTTGAAACAGGACTCTCCGAAGGGGGAAGCGCCGAAGGACGACTGGGTACATTAGTAGGCCTTTGCATCGAAACACCTTTATGAAACGTATGAAAGAGCGGTTAATGCAATTTATTTGGGCTCGTTGCTACATCCTTTCGCACGATCGGCTTTATGAGACTTCTAACTGCGCCGAAATTAAGAAACGGCAAGTATTAGGTTTATATGAAACATAATAGCACCGAATTTCGGTATACCGGCAGTGGAAAACCGGAAGGATAACACCGGAGCTAACCTGATATTGAAAATTCGGAAAGCAGAACCGATCGAGGGATCAGAGATAGTACTTTGGGACGCGACGGCCGAGGGCGCAGAGCAGATCGGAGGTGACCGTGCCAATTTCTCGGGCGACGTCGGAAACCTCGATGGCGGCCTTGCCGTCTTTTCCGTAAATCGTGACGACGTCGCCGAGCGCGACGCCAGGAACGTCGGTTACATCCAGCATGGTTAAATCCATCGAGATGGTTCCGACAAGCGGGACGCGCAGGCCGCGGACCAAGGCGCAGCCACGGTTTGTTCTCGAGCGCACGATACCGTCTGCGTAGCCTGCATTGATCACCGCAATTTTCGACGGGCGTGCGGTGACGAAACGCGCGGCGTAACCTACCGGCTCTCCTACGGGGACTTCGCGCAACGAAATGATGCGGGCACGCAGTGATAGACAAGGCGCGAGTGGCATTGCGCTTTTCACTTCTTCTCTTTTCTGAGGCGGATCGAAGGACTGATGGTAACCGTAGAGAATCGCGCCGGGACGGACCATGTCCACCCAAGTGCTGGGGCGCGCGCAGATGGAGCCGCTATTAGCCATGTGCACGATGCCGGGAGAAATTCCGAGAGTGCGTAGGCGAGCGAGACAGTCGCGGAAAAGCTGCTCTTGCTGCACAGTTTGTTCGGCGGTGAAATCTTCCGCGGAGGCAAAATGAGTGAAGGTGCCTTCGAGCTGGAGGTGCGGGCAATCGGCCAGCGCGGCGACGAAGGCGTCTATTTCATCGGGAGAGATGCCCAGGCGATTCATCCCTGTATTTATTTTCAGATGGAAACGTACACGCGCGGATTTCGCCGACGATTTGCGGGAAAATTTTGCGTGCAACGATTCTGCGGCGCGCTCGAGATAGCGCACGTCGTTCACGCGAGTGACCGTGGGCGTGAGATGGTTCTGTATCAGGCGCTTTTCTTCGCCGGGCCAGAAACCTGTGAGAACCAGGATAGGTTTGCGAATCCCGGCGCCGCGCAACTCGATGCCTTCATTGGCGCAGGTGACGCCGAACCATTCGGTGCCGGCTTTCTGCAGCGCTTTGGAAATTGGGACGGCGCCGAGGCCGTAGGCGTTGGACTTAACGACAGCGAGAATTTTCCGATTTGCGCCGACGTGCTGCCGGATTACGCGCAGATTATGGATGATGGCCTTGAGCGAAACCTCCGCCCAAACCGGCCTGCCTTCGAGATGAATGGCTTTCGACATCGTCATTTAGAATGCCAGACTCCTTATCGGTGGCGCGAACGAAATTCGGGCCAACCGGGATGAACGCTACGTTTAGGTAAACAGTCGCACGGCGGGTAAATGCAGTTGGCGGGCCTTTTCGAGAATCACGGCTTGAAGATAGGCTTCGGGCATTGCACGGAAAATACAGAAGTTAGCGGTAGCAGAACTGCAAGAAAATCTGTGCTCAAAAGCACGGCGCGGGAAACGTCGAAAGGGCGACACGTCCTGTGGGTGGGCGGCAACGCTATTCGTCGCTGCTTGACATGCTCCAACTGTCCGGCGCGGCCTCTTCAAACCGCGTATGGTGGGAGAGAAAAACGAAATGCAATTTACCGGTTGGGCCATTCCGTTGCTTTGCGATGCTGAGTTCAGTCTTGGCGCGTTCTTCTTCTGGTGCGTCTGTTTTATAAAACGATGGCCGATTAATAAACATCACAACGTCCGCATCTTGTTCAATAGCACCCGATTCACGTAGGTCAACGAGTTGAGGCTCGCGGTCTTCTCTAGCAGGCGCACGCGTTAGCTGGCTCAAAACTAATACCGGAACGTTTAGTTCTTTAGCCATGCCCTTCAACGAACGCGAAATGTGAGAGACCTCTTCGTTTCTGTTCCCAAAGCGACCATGAGCAATGATCAGCTGAAGATAATCAACGATAACGAGTGAAAGCCCTTTGTCTTTTTTCAAACGCCTTGCTTTTGCGCTCATTTCTAATACAGTGCTCGCCGCTGAATCATCTATCCATAGCGGCGCTTCACCCAAAACTGCGAGTCCGCCGGTAATTTTTTGCCAATCGCTGTGGCTGAGCTGGCCTGTGCGCAATCTATGTGAATCCACACGCGCCTGGGAACCGATCAACCTTTGGAGCAGCGATTCCTTTGACATTTCAAGACTGAAGACCGCCACCGGCTCTTGCTGGCGCAGCGCCACGTTTTCAGCGATGTTCAGAGCAAGTGCAGTCTTACCCATCGAAGGACGAGCCGCAAGAATGATGAGCTCGGAGGTCTGCAGGCCAGATGTCATGTTGTCGAGTGCTGGGTACCCGGTAGCAAGGCCGGTGACTCTCCTACCTTCAGTAAACATCCTCTCGAGTCGCGAGAAATTATCTTGAACCAGCTGCTTGATTCCCACAAAACCAGCACGAATGCGCGAATCGGCGAGTTTAAATACCCATGCCTCGGCTTGGTCAAGAATCTCGTCAACATTGTCCGTCGCCTCAAAGGCCCGTTCTTGGATTGCTTCAGCGGCGTGAATCAGGCCTCTTAATAAGGCCTTTTCCTTCACAATCTGAGAATAAAACCCGACGTTGGTCACACGCGGCAATCCATCGGAAAGCTGCGAGATGTAAGCCGGACCTCCTGAAGCGTCTAATTTGCCATGACGATGTAAATCCTCTGTTAGTGTTACGGCATCAATCGGCTCGCGGGCCTCGTCAAGACGCATCATTGCTTCAAAGACGTTACGGTGCTCAGAAAGAAAGAAATCCTCTGGCGTGAGCCCCTTTTCTATGGCGCCCGCAAGGGCAGGGTTATCGAGGAGGACGACGCCAAGGACGGCTCGTTCAGCCACTAAATAGTGCGGCAGCGGTCTTTCGATTGGGTTGCTCGCCAATTTACACCTTCGCCTTATATTCGCTTATTCTTCCCCAAACGGTCAATCTTGAATAAACGGCCTGCCCGCGCTGTGAAATAAAGAAGGGGGATGATAATTAGAACGCATTTACTGGCTGGTCAATGGCTATCTTGGGTTTTCCACAGCTAAAACGAGGAAAACTTGTTCAAAAAGGCAGGTTTCAGCTTTCTTTCGTGACTGCGACTTTTACTTTCGCGACGATTTCGCGATGCAACTTAACCGGGACTTCGTAATCGCCGACGACCTTAATGGGATCGGCGAGCGTGATCTTGCGCTTGTCAATGTGATAGCCCTGCGCTTCGAGCGCCTCGGCAATGTCCGCTGAAGTTACGGAGCCGAAGAGCTGTTCGTTATCTCCGGCTTTGCGCGCGAAGCTCAAGGAGACGCCCTGCAAGGAATCGGCGAGCGTCTGCGCCGCGCCCTTTTCGGTGGCTTCCTTCTTGGCGAAGGTGACGCGCATTCTTTCGAGGCGCTTCATGTTGCCGGGAGTAGCTTCGATGCCGAGTTTGCGCGGCAGAAGAAAATTGCGGGCGTAACCGGGAGTTACTTCGACCAGTTCGCCACGATTGCCCAGCTTTTCCACATCTTCCTGCAAGATTATCTGCATCGCGTTTTCCTCAAATCGCTTCAGTTAAATTTGATCGTGATTTAATCGTTTCTCGGATTCGCCAGCGATCCGATTACAGTTCGGCGGCGAAAGGCAACAATGCAATGTTTTGCGCGCGTTTGATCGCCACCGTGAGCCAGCGCTGGTGACGGGCGCAAGTTCCGGTCATGCGGCGCGGAAGAATTTTGCCGCGCTCTTGAATGAACGGGGCCAAGATTTCGGCCTTTTTGTAGTCGATGAAGTCGGCTTTGTCCACGCAGAACCGGCAAACTTTCTTTTTGCGAACGAAATTGCGCTTGCCGCGCTTTGCGGGACCGCCGGGGCGTCCGCCGGGCCCCCCAGGACCTGAAGAGCGTGAACCGCCACCCCCTCCGTAAGATTGCTGCTGTGCGTTTTCTTCTGCCATTCGATTTCTCCCTAAACAAAATTCCGATTTTATTTAGCGGCTACGCGGTTGGCGCAGCGGCTTGTTCCGCTCCCGGCGTGGCCGGAGCCGGCGCAACGGTTTTGCGCGGACGACGCGCGGCGCGGCGCTCGCGGTGGCGCTTCAACTTATCCTGGCGCTTCAATTCTTCGTCCAGACGCACGGTGAGATATTTGATGACCGGGTCGGACACTTTCAGCCGACGCTCGAGCTCTTTCACAACCTCGCCGTGGCTGGAGCGAATGACCATATAAACGAAATAACCTTCGCGCAATTTCTGCACGCGATAGGCCATGCGCTTGCGTCCCCACTTATTTACGGAGTCGATCTTGCCGCCCTTTTCCGTGGCTGCGTGCTCCAGAGTCGAAATGACTTTGTCGATGTCCGCTTCCGGCGTGTCCGGCCGAAGGATGAAAATTAAATCGTATAGCCGCTCTTCCATATGTCCTCGATTTCCAGAATCTAATCCGCGATTTCGGTGCTTGCTGCCAATCCCTACTGCGATTCTTCTTCCGTGGAACCGACCCGGCGATTGAACCGAGTCATAGCTTTATCCACACCTTCAGTTAAAACCAAATCCACAGCTTCGGAGGCGTCCGCCACCATCTGCGCCGCAATTTCTCGTTCCGGCTTGCGCATGGACTTCAGCACGTAGTCCGCGCGATCGCCAACTGGATAATCCGGCTGGCATCCCATGCGAATGCGGACGAATTCATCGGTGCCGAGCGAGCTAACGATCGACTTGAAGCCGTTGTGCGTGCTTCCCGCGCCACGTTCGCGAATCCTGAGCATGCCCCAGGGCAAATCCACTTCGTCGAGCAGAAGAACCAAATCCGCCGGAGTAGATTCGTAACGCTGGAGCAATTCCCGTACGGCAATGCCGCTCAAATTCATCATGGTCTGCGGCTTAGCCAGAACAACTTCCTGCCCTGCCAGCTTGCCGCGACCAACGTAAGACTTCGATTCCGGCCGAGTGACTCGGATTCCTTCGCGCCCGGCTAAACCATCCACTGCCAAGAAGCCCAAATTGTGGGGCGTCCATTCATATTCGGCACCGGGATTGCCGAGGCCGACGATCAGTTTCATAGATTGGCCCAAGCGCACATCCCGCGCTTCTGATGGAATACCACAGAGCGGAGATTACTTCTCCTTGCCCTTCTTCTCTGGCTTCTCGGCTTTCGCAGCAGGCTCCGCGCCACCCTCGGCTTCGCCCTCTTCTTCTTTCTTGCCCTTCTTGATGACTTCAGGCTCGGCCGGCGCAGTTTCCGCAGCCACGGCCGCTTCCGGAGCGGGCTCTTCTTCCTTCTTGAGAATGACGACGTGAGCCAACACACGGGTTGGATCAGTGAGCAATTTCACTTTTTCGCGGTCGAACGGGAGATCTCCGGCACGAAGCTGTTTGCCGATGAGCATGTCGCTCACGTCCACCTTGAATTCCTCGGGGATATCGGCCGGCAAGCACTCGACTTCCACTTCGCGGGTAACCATTTCAAAAATGCCGCCCTGCATCTTCACGCCTTGCGGCTCGCCGAATGTGTGCACCGGCACGCGGACGCGCATGCGCACGTCCATAGCGATGCGAAAGAGATCCACGTGAAGCAGCGACCCGCTGACGGGATCAACCTGCCAGTCTTTCACCATGGCTTTTTCCGCGGCGCCATCGGCAACCTGCACGGTGAAAATGGTGTTGTGCCCGGTCTCGGAGCGCAGAATGCGGGCAACATGTTTCGCGTTCACGGAGAGAGAAATCGAATCTTTCTTTCCGCCGTAAAGGATAGCGGGGACCATGCCGGTAAGACGCGTGCGGCGCGCCGGGCCTTTTCCACGACCCTCGCGAATTTTGCCTTCTACTGTAAACGTTTCCATACGTCCTCTTATGCCAGCAGTTAGTTAAAAATTCCGTTACGTCAGTTGAACAATTCGCTGATCGAAGTCTCTTCGTGAATCGACTGAATGCCGCGAGCCAGCAACGGCGCCACGCTGAGCACTTTGATCTTCGATACTTTTCGTGCCGCTTCGTTGAGCGGCACTGAATCCGCCACCACAACTTCTTCGATGGCGGACTTGGTGATACGTTCGGCAGCCGGCCCCGAAAGAACGGGATGGGTGCAGGCTGCAAAAACTTTCGTCGCGCCGTTATCGAGCAAGGCTTCCGCCGTTTTCACCAAGGTTCCGGCCGTGTCGATAATGTCGTCGATGATCAGCGCCGGACGGCCGGAGACGTCTCCAATCAAGTTCATCACTTCGCTTACATTCACATCGATGCGGCGTTTGTCCACGATGGCCAGCGGCGCATCCATTCTTTTCGCAAAATAACGGGCGCGCTCCACTCCACCGGCGTCCGGCGAAACAATGGTCATGGGCCCCAAGTTCATCTTCTGAAAATATTCCACCAGCACCGGGGACGCGAACAAGTGATCCACCGGGATATTAAAATATCCCTGGATCTGCGGCGCGTGCAGGTCGAGCGTTAACACGCGGCTCGAACCTGCGGTTTCCAATAAATCCGCCACGAGCTTGGCTGAAATCGCCACGCGCGGCCGGTCTTTACGATCCTGGCGCGCGTACGGGTAATACGGAATCACCGCCGTAATGCGCCAAGCCGAAGCGCGCTTGAACGCATCGATCATCAGCAACAGCTGCATCAGGTTGAAATCAACCGGATGGCTGCAGGGCTGCACGACAAAAACATCCGCGCCCCGCACATTTTCCAAAATCTGAAAACGCGTTTCGCCGTCGCTGAACTGGCCGTGTTCGGCCAATCCCAACGGAACGCCCACGTACTTGCAAATCGCTTTGGCTAAAGCGGGATTCGCGGTCCCGCAAAAAATCTTAAATTTGTCGTCAGCCAAATTTTCCCCTTAACCGTTGGCACGCCAACCAAGCGAACGGCCATAGTCTTCCCTGGATAGAGTTTCGACGACGAAAACCGAATCTTCCGGGAATGCACGAGCGGTTCGGCGCGCCTGCGCTGGGTTTCGGAAGACTCCGAACACCGCCGACCCGCTACCCGCCAGCGCGGCATCTGCGGCTCCTCGCTTGAGCAATGCGTCGCGGATTTCTCCGAGTCGCGGATGATGGCGGAAGACGGGACCCTCGAAATCATTCGAGAGACCGGTTCCCTGCCTGCTCCAGGACAGAGCGCAGAACCCCCAGATTTTAGGGGGTTCTGCAGTGTTTGTCAATTCCGCAGAAATCCATTCGTAGGCGTCTTTGGTGGGCACGCCGATATCGCGGGGTGAGACGACCAAGATAGTTTGTTTCGGAGCATTCGGAAGCGGATAGATTTCATCGCCGCGATTGACCGCCAGAGCGCGGCCGCCGAAGAGAAAAAAAGGGACGTCGGCGCCGAGACTTGCGGCTATTTCCATCAGACGCGGCAGCGGAATTTGCGATTTAGTGAGCTGAATCATGCCGATGAGCGTCGCTGCGGCGTCGCTCGATCCTCCACCTAATCCGCGCGCTACCGGAATCTTCTTGTCCAAGTGAGCAGCGACACTGCCCTGAAACCCAATTTCGCGAGCAATTGCATCGAACGCGCGCGAAACAAGATTTTCGGGACCAAGCGGCAATGCCGCGTCATTCGAGGTTAGTTCGAATTTCCCGCGTGCGCCGGGAGTAATGGAGAGCTCCAGCGTGTCGTGCAGGGAAATGGCTTGAAAAATTGTGCGCAACTCGTGATAGCCATCGGGGCGCTTTCCCATTACGTGCAGACACAGATTGATTTTTGCAAAGGCAGGCAGACGCACCGATCTTTTCTTAGGTATGGCGCGAGTCATGCGGGGAGCTTACTGCGGTTTGGCCGTTTCCGGAGTGGATTTCTGCGCGGTGTGGCGGCGGAGATTTTTAAGCTGGGCGTCCACATCATTGACTTTGTCCGCTTCGTAATCAGCGGGAATGGCTTTGCGCCACTCGACGAGCGCGCGTTCCCAGAAAGTGGCGGCGCGTTCGGTTTGACCGAGCTTCATATAAACATCGCCAAGATGTCCCAAAATTGTGGGGTCGTGAGTCTGGAGCTCGGAAGCCTTGCGAAGATATTCTTCCGCTTCGGCCAGTTTGTTCTGCTTGTAATAAGCCCAGCCAAGACTATCCAGATAGGCGCCATTGTTGGGTTCGAGTTTAACGGCCTTCTGAATCATTTCAGTAGCTTCCGTGAGGCGCACACCGCGATCGGCGAGCATGTATCCGTAGTAATTCAGAACCGCGGCATTGTTCGGATTTAGTTCCAGCACTTTGCGGAATTGTTCTTCGGCCAGGTCGAATTTTTTCTCGCGCTCGTAAATAGCGCCGAGCATGAACCAGGCAGATTCCTTGTCGCCATTTTCCCGCGCCAGCTGCTCGGCTTTCTGCGCGGACTGTTCCGCGTCAGGATAGTTCCGGCCGCGTTCCTGGACCTGCGCGAGATCCACATAGATTCCTTCGTCGCCGTCGTTGTTTTGGAGCAAGCCGGTCAATAGCTTCGTGGCTTGGTCCGTGTTCGAATTTTCGCCATACAACATGGCCAATGTGATGATCAAGCCTTGGTCGTTCGGCGACGCTTGAAGCTGTTTCTGGGTCTCGGCAATGGCGCGGTCAAGATCGCGGTTCTGACGATAAGCGTCGATCAGAAGCATTTCCGCGCGCTTCTGAGCGTCAGGTCCCATCTTGCCCATTTCTTCAAAAGTGTGAATGGCGGCGGGATAATTTTCCTGGCCCAGGTAAGCATGACCGAGTTGCTCGTAAAGAATGGCCAGCGCGCTCGCGTTGGGTGTTTCGGCTCCGCCGGCAGCCGAGTTTCCGGATGAGCCGGCTTGATTTTTCATACCGTTGATCGCGTCGGTGAGAATTTTTACGGCATCGTCATAGCGGCCCTGGTCTTCGTAAAGCAGCGCTTCGTTGTAAAGAACTTCGAGGTTGTCGGGAGAAAGTTGCTTCGAACGAAGTAGGGCAGACTCTGCTTCGTCAAACTTCCCCATTCTGCGGTAGAGCTCCGACATGCGCAGGAAATTTTCCCAAGTGCTGGGCTCCAGCTCGGAGAGACGTTTGTACTGCTCAAGAGCTTCAGCATACTTGTCCTGCGACATCAGCGCTTGCGCGAGGCCGTGAACGTGCGCGGGATCGTCGGGATCTTCTTGCACGGCCTTACGGTAAGCATCTTCGGACTTGGCGTAGTCTTTTGACTGCGCGTAGGCGTCGCCAAGCAGATCGTAAATTTCGGGAGAGGCGGAATCTCCAGCGGCCTGCGTCAACAGAGTGACGGCTTCCTGCGAACGTCCTTCGTCAATGAGCAATTGGCTGAGCTGTTCGAGTGCGGCGCCGTTGCCGGGGTCGAGATTTACCGTGTTGCGCAAAACTTTTTCAGCTTCCTCGTGCTTGTTTTGAAAACGGTAGAGACGCGCGAGCCACAGTGCGGAATAGGTATCGTCGGGCTGAATTCTTAAAATGGCCTGAAATTGTTCCACGGCTTTGGCGAGATTTTCCTTCTGCAGGTCGCCGGAACCCATATCGCCCAGAGCATGCACGTAAATTTGTGCGAGCAGACGGTGAGCATTTACATCGTCGGGGTCAAGCTTCAGAACGGCTTGGGCTTGAACTTCGGCTTCGCGGAGGCGTTGCGACTTCGCATAGATCTCCGCCAAGCGCTCAAGGATTACGGTGGAACCAGGAGCCAAGTCGAGCGCCTTTTTGTACGCTTCGATGGACTGCGCAGCCAGTTCAGGACGCCGGGTGGTTTCGTAGCGCTGCTCGTCCAAATGGCCCAGAGCGAAATAATAATAAGAGTCTGAGTGCGCGGAATTGCTCGTTGCGTCAGATTGCTTGGAAGGCACTGTGGATAACGGACTCTGTGCCGAGGACGGTGCAACCGGCTGATCCGGTAGTGAATCCTGCGCCCGCACGAGAGGCGCGATCAGAAAAAAAGACACAGTAAGGAAACTTGCAAATGTTTTCATGCGTTGGCCGTGAAACTCCATTATCGTATAGCAGCCGGACGCGGTCAAAGTATTCCCCTGACCGGCGTTCCTTGGCCCATTCACTTAGACGTATAGAAAGGACGCCTGGATGCGTGGGCACGAAAAATGTCGAAGGGGCCCGTTGAGAAGCTTCCTAGGTTTCACCAAACTGATGGGGAAAATCGATGACTCAAATTAGCAGACGAATGATTGCGGGACTTCTGTTGGGCGCCCTGTTGGAATTGTCAAGCGTGTCTGCCTCAGCGCAACAGCCTGCCGCTACGGCTGCGAACGCGACAATACAAGCAACCAGTCCGTCGCTAACGGATTTTTCCTGGCTGGAAGGAACTTGGCGCGGCGAATGGGGGCCGAGAACAGCCGAACAGGTTTGGCTAGCTCCCAAAGCAGGCGAGGCACTCGGGATTTTCCGTCTGGTGGAAAACGACAAAACGCTGGTGATCGAACTATTCACATTCGTAGAAAATTCCGGCGGTATCGATTATTATCTCCGGCACTTTACGCCGCAACTGATTCCGTGGGAGAAATCGGAAGCGACCCTGCTTCATCTCGTGAATCGCGGGGATACGAAGTTTGAATTTGAGAATCCGGCAAACGGGATGCCTAGGCGCGTGATTTTGACGCGGCTCGACGCGGACACGTTCGTGGCGCGCTCCGAGATCCTGCCCGAAAGCGGCGAAATTCAAGTGGTAGAGATTACTTATCACCGGCAGAAACCTGCCGCGGAAAAACCTAGTGCCGGAAATGCCGCACGCCGGAAAAAACCATAGCGATGCCTAGTTTGTTGGCTGCGGCGATCACGTCGGGGTCGCGAACCGAGCCTCCCGGTTGAATTACGGCGGTGGCTCCGGCTTTCCCGGCTTCTTCCAGTCCATCTGGAAAAGGGAAAAAGGCGTCGGACGCAACTACGCTTCCGGACAGAGAAAGGCCCGCGGTGGCCGCTTTGATTACCGCAATTTTTACGGAGTCGACGCGGCTCATCTGCCCGGCGCCGATTCCTACAGTGTATCCGTCGCGGGCGAAGACAATCGCGTTCGATTTCACGTGTTTGCAAACCTTCCAGCCAAAAAGCAGCGCGCGAAGCTCTTCTGGAGTTGGCGCGCGCTCGGTGACAACTTTCAAATCGCTTTCAGATAGCTCATGGCGGTCGGCATCTTGAACCAGCACACCGCCGGAAATTCGTTTCAGTTCAAGCTCCTCAATGGCCGCGTCTCGCGGCATTTCGAGCAACCGCAAATTCTTCTTGGGAGCAAATTTCTGAAGCGCCGCGTCTTCGTATCCCGGTGCAACAATGCATTCGACAAATAATTTTGCGATTTCTTCGGCCGTCGCGGCGTCAAGAGCGCGGTTGAAAGCCAACACGCCGCCGAAAGCAGATACCGGATCACATGCCAACGCTTTCAGATAGGCATCCAGCAAGCTTTTCTGCTCCGCAGCGCCGCAGGGATTGTTGTGTTTTACGATTGCGACGCCGGGCTCCTGGAATTCGGCAACCAGGTTCCACGCTGCGTCCAGGTCCACAAGATTATTGTAGGAAAGCTCCTTGCCTTGCAGTTGTTTCACCCCAGCCAGACCTGTGGCGGGGCGTCCTGCAGGGACATACAGCGCAGCGTGCTGATGGGGATTTTCGCCATAGCGCATGGTTTGTTTGCGCTCTAGGGATATGTGGATCCGCTGCGGCAATTTTTCCCTCGCGCCGATGGTAATGTCGCCGTCTGTGACTAAGCGCTCGAGTTCTGTGGCGATTTCGCCATCGTAAAGCGCAGTGCGGGCATACGCCTTTCGCGCCAGATTCAACTTTGTGGAAAGACTTAACTCGCCGCCGGCGCGCAATTCCGCGACAATAGCAGCGTAGTCTTCAGGATCGGTGACCACGGCGACGCTCTGAAAGTTTTTCGCTGCCGAGCGCAGCATGGCCGGACCGCCGATATCAATGTTTTCGATTAGTTCGCCGGCGGTGACGCCCGGTTTTGCCGCGGTGGCGGAAAACGGGTAGAGATTCACAACGACTAAATCGATGGGGACGATTCCATGGTCTCCAGCTTCTTTACGGTCGCCAGGCTTTGCGCGTTGGAACAAAATACCGCCATGAACTTTGGGATGTAGCGTCTTCACGCGGCCACCCAGCATTTCGGGCCAGCCGGTTAGGTCGGCAACGTCGCGCACACGAATCGCGGAGTCGCGGAGAAGTCGCGCCGTTCCACCGGTAGAGATAATTTCCACGCCAAGCGCCGCCAGTTCGCGCGCGAAATCGACGATTCCTGTTTTGTCATAGACGCTGATCAGCGCACGCTCAATAGCCACTGTAGATCTCCAAAAACATAAGAGGCTGGTTAGTGTAAGCGTTTTCAGAAAATTTCGGAAGGATGCGATTGATTGTCGAACGGAAAGGCTACGCCTAAGCGACGGAACCGCAATAACTGAACGCGCTACAAGCCGCCAAAAATGACGGCGAGCGACAGCCCGAATCCAAATATCACAAACGACAAAATTGTCATCCAAGCGAGGACGCTGTTCGATACCGGTTTCATATCGCCGTCGACCGGGAGCTTGCTCGTTCGCTGCTCGCCGCCGGTGTGCTCGTGGGGCGAGTGAGCATCATGCATCATTTCATCTACCGCGCCTTTTACGGACGCGAGAGAGGGCCGCATCGTCATCATACCGTGCTTCATGTGCCGGGATACCAACCACCAATTCATGGGATACGCGGTGATGAAACCAACAAGAAGGGCCATGGACATCACGAACCAGAATGCCGGTCCCGATGGATGGTGACTTGCCGGGGCGCTCTTCATGGCCCAAGTCATCGCGGGCACCATGCCGGCCATCAGGCAGTTCATAGACAGCAACTCCGGAAAGAAAGTGCTGGAGAGCGCACGCATATATGAACCACCCGCCATGCTGCGCATGAACAGAGATTGGAAAATACTCCATCCGAAGCCGAAGCCCAGAAGGTACTCCAGCGCAATATCTGCGCCTTTGGGTAAATGGAATAAACTGCCGATGACCGCGCCCGCCAAGATTCCCACGCCATCGCCGGCCACACAATGCATGGTCGAACCCAGAACCTGTCTCCAGCGTGTGGCGACGTACTGTTCGTGCAGCCCGGGTAGTGGCTCGCGGCAACCTAATACATACAAAAACGCCCCCAGCGGTCCCGTGTACGCAGTGAGAAGTATGAAACCCCACTTGAGAACGGGTGATTCCGGGGTGGTCCGAATGTCAATCACCACATATAACAGCGATAGTGCGGTAAGGAGAAACCACAAGAGCATCACGCCCTGAAGCATTTTGACACCCCTGTGCTTTTGTGCCGGAGCGTAATCCGATACTTCTTATGCGGAGTAGGTTATCCGTCATAGACACTGAGCAGCACCCACTCAATAGCCGCTTTAGATCTCCGAAAACATAAGGAGCTGGCTAGTGTAAGCGTTTTCAGGAAATTTCGGAAGAATGCGATTGACTGTGGGCTTCATCTCGAGCTGCATCGAGATTCTTCGCCGATTTAGATGGGCAACGAAGCGTGCGTCTGTAGCTGTCAAGAGTGTGCAAAAGGCACATCAACTTTCGAAACGAAATTTTGATATCCGTCGCTCGGGGCGGGCTGATGAGCGATATACAATGGAAACGGCAGGATAGACTGTGGTGAGTAGGCCGAATTCCAAAATGCGCCAGGAAGCGAACTCATGAGCAACGCTCGAAAGGGGAATCCAGGCCCAATCGCAGCAGCAACGTCCTCTCCCAGGGCATCATCACGCAAAGAAGTAGACCGCAAGGCTCTGCCTCTCTCGGCCCTCGACCTGGTTCCGCTCGTCGAGGGCGGTACGAGCGTGGATGCGCTGCGGGCCGCCGCCGAGCTCGCCCGAGCGGTTGATCGGTTCGGCTACACGCGACTGTGGTACGCAGAGCACCACAATATGCCGGGTATCGCGACGACCATCCCGGAGATTCTGATCTCGCACGTGGGATCGATGACCACGCGGATACGGCTCGGCGCGGGCGGGGTCATGCTTCCGAATCACTCGCCTCTTCAGGTGGCTGAGTCGTACAAGCTCCTTGAAGCGATCTATCCCGGCCGGATTGATCTCGGCATCGGGCGCGCGCCTGGAACTGATGCTTTGACGGCGCTCGCGCTCCGCCGTTCGCGAAAAGCTCTGACCGCCGATGACTTCCTCGAACAGCTCGGCGAACTCATCGCGTGGGGCAGCGGCACCTTTCCGCCCGACAATCCGTTTCGCGCCGTCCGCGCAATGCCCGACGACAGACCGCTTCCACCACTCTACTTGCTCGGGTCGAGTACCTCCGGCGCGGAGCTTGCCGCCGAGATGGGCGTGGCGTTCGCTTTTGCAGGACACTTCAGCCCGGACCCGCCCGAGGTTGCCATGCGCGCCTATCGCAGCGGATTTTTTCCAAATGGCATGCTCGACAAACCGTACGCGATCCTCGCGCTCTCGGTCTTCTGTGCCGATACGGAGGAGGCCGCTGAGCGCATGGCCTCGTCCATGTTGCTCTCATTCGCGCTGCTTCGAACCGGGCACCCCGGCCGTCTGCCAAGTCCCGAGGAAGCCATGGCGCACGTCTACACGCCGGAGGAAGATAAGATCGTTGCGTTCTTCAAGAAAATCCGCATCGTGGGCACGCCCGAGCACGTCCGCGCCCGCATCGAGGACATTGCCTCTCGATCGGAAGCTGACGAGGTAATGATCGCAACGCACGCGTATGACCCAGCCGCGCGCATCCGTTCCTACGAGCTCGTGGCTCAGGCTTTCGACTTGCCAGACTTTACGTCGTTCGGCAGTCTCTCAACCGAAGAATTGGGTCATACAATCCAATAGGCTGAGTTATAAGTTCGAGGTGAAACGGCTCAGAGAATTCCCAACTCTTTGACTTGACGGACTCTCCCAGCTTGCCGTATAACTCCTGGGACTCGGTGACGTATGGGAATCCGGTGCGAATCCGGAGCGGCCCCGCCACTGTAAGCGTGGAGGATAGAAGCGAGTTCGCCACTGGCGCAGCAATGCGCTGGGAAGGCAGCTTCCATCCAAAGAAACGCGAGCCAGGAGACCGACTGAGTTCACATCGATTCGAATCGACCTCGGGAGGAGTGTCGATCACGATTCCGGAAAATCGATCAAAGCGTTTTGTTTTTGGGTTAGCGGTTACACGCTTCCATCTGCGGCCCATGACGAACTCGACATCTCTCTTCCTACTTTGACTCGATGTGAGCCGTAAAAATCACGAATCTTTGTGTTCCAGGCAAAGCGCAAAGGGAGGTTCGTATTCCTCTCTTCGGCGAGTTGACAATTCGTTCATCGGGAGGCTCGCAGAGGGAACCGCATCATTGCGGTTCTAAGTTGAGATAAGAAAAGCAATTCGCTGGCGAGATGCACGGGAAGCGCGGTGAAAAGCCGCCACTGCCCCGCAACTGTAAGCGACCGTTTTTCGACTGCAGAAGCCACTGCCCGTGATGGGTGGGAAGGCGCAGCCGCCGAGCCGGAGGTCGCGAGTCAGGAGACCGATCCCGCCAAGCCCAATGTCCGCTCTTTCTAGGGCGAAGGAGGACACGATGTATTCAAGTTTAGCCAAGGCTGGTCGTCTTATTGCGTTTGTTGTACTACTTTTCCTTTTCTGTTTTAACCATTCAGCAAAAGCTCAATCGACAACAATTTTGCGAGGTAAAGTCACCGACCCGGTCGGCAGCGTGGTACCCGATGCAAAGATCGTGGCGCTTCAGGACGGGAAGGACGTGGCACACGCAAAATCGACTTCGGAAGGGACATTCGACCTGACCGTGCCCGATGGGGGCCGGTATGACATTCGGGTTGAAGCTCGGGGGTTTGCAACGCAGACCGTACCATCCGTGTTCGCGGCGGGAAACGAGACGACGGACGCCGGCTCGATTAGCCTCTCGATTGGACCATTAGCACAGCAGGTTGTGGTTTCCGCGACGGGCACCGCCACTCCTGATTCGCAGGTCGGCGCTTCCATCACAGTGATCGACAACGATCAGATTCAGAGCTTGAACAAGCTGGACGTTCTCGAGAATTTGCGCTTGGTTCCCGGCGCGCAGGTCGTGCAAACCGGTCAACGCGGTGGGGTAACTTCCCTATTCATCCGCGGGGGAAATTCCGACTTCAACAAGATTCTCGTGGACGGAATTCCGATCAACTATATCGGTGGTTATTTCGACTTCGCGCAGCTCTCCAATAACGGCGTGGGAAACCTTGAAGTTTTGCGAGGGTCGAACAGCGTTCTCTATGGCAGTGACGCGTTGAGCGGCGTTGTGAACATTAGTTCGCCGCGAGGCGAAACACTGATTCCAGTGATGAACTACTCCGTGGACGGCGGAAATTTCGATACCTTGCATCAAGACGTTTCACTCGCAGGAGCTGTCCATGGCTTCGACTACTTCTCTGACTTCTCGCGCTTCGATACCAACGGAAGCTTTCCCAACAGTTACTTTCACAATGCCGCTGTGAGCGCCAACCTCGGTTATCAATTGAATGCGACGACGGAAATCCGTGCGACGGTGCGTCACGAGGCCACAGGGCTTGGTATGCCCAATGCGATCGACTTCTACCAAATCCCGGACAATTCCTGGCAAAACAACCACAATACGTACGTCGGCATGAGCCTTCAGAATCAAACAACCACGAAGTGGCACAATTTCGCGCAGTTCTCCTTCGCTCAATTCGGCACCTACGAGGTAAATCCGAGTCCGACTGGTGAGCCGGTCAACGGAAACTATTTGGGCAATCTCGTCACCATTCGCGGCGCCAACGGCTACAGCGTCACCGGGCAGGCCATCCTGGACTACGGCGGGACCTACCCAATGATCTACGACGACTACGAAGCGAGGCGTTCGATCTACTTACAGTCGGATTACAACTTCTTTGGCGACTGGACCGGTGTAGCCGGTTTTCGCTACGAGCACGAAGACGGCGAGGGCTTCACCAGAAACAACTACAGCACATTTATCGAGGGACACGGGAGCATCGGGCACCGTTTCTTCTTAACGGCCGGAGGAGGTTTTGAGCACAATTCCTTTTTTGGTTTTGCCGCTACGCCCCGGGTCTCGATGGCCTACTATCTTCGCCGCCCGACAAATTCCGGCATTTTCGGAGAGTCAAAGCTCAAATTCAACTTTGGGCAGGGCATCAAGGAAGCAAGTACATCGGAGCAATCATCTGCTCTGATCAGCGTTCTCACGCCCGCGCAAATCGCCCAATACAATGTGCAGCCCCTTGGACCCGAGCACAGCCGAACGTTCGACTTTGGCCTGGATCAAAAGTTGTTCAATGGCCGTTCGATACTGGGCATCACGTTCTACTACGACAATTTCTACAATTTGATCTCGTTCCTCGGCGTTGGTGATCTTATTTCGATCGGAGTTCCACCGGAGATAGCAACCGGTTTGTCTCAAGAAGGCGCTTACGTCAACGCAACCTCTCAGCGGACTAAAGGTGCCGAGGTCACCTATAAAGTCGATCTCGGACACGGGCTGCTGTTCCAAGGTGAGTACACCTACACCGATGGCCTCGTAACCAAAGCTTTCGGGGCCCCTTCCATCAACCCGTTATTCCCGACGATTCCTATCGGTGCATTCTCGCCGCTGGAAGGCGCTCGCCCATTTCTCATCGCGCCGCACTCCGGCAGCATCGCGTTGTTCTACAACCACAAGAAATTTAGCGGTGCATTTACAGGCTATTTGGTTGGCCGACGCGATGACAGCACATTCCTTTACGACGCTAATTTCCTCACTACCATGCTACTGCCGAATCGTAATCTTGCGGCCGCATACCAAAAATTCGACCTGAGTGGGAGCTACAAGATCACTTCGTACATGAAGGTGTACACCGGAATCGAAAATCTGTTTAGTGAACACTATGCGGCCGCATTCGGCTATCCAGCGTTGCCATTCACGATTCGAAGCGGAGTCACGTTTACCTTAGGCGGTCATGAGGGATGGTGGAAATGACCGGAACGTGTTTAGAGTCGGCTTCAGCGAGTGAGAAACCGCTCTTCGGCGTGAGGGTGTCAGGAGACACCCTCATTGCCTCCTTCCCGCGTCCGTGCCCATGATTAGTTGGGCTCCGCTTCACGGCGGGCTCCGAACACATGCTTCATGTGTCGTCAACCACCGGGTTACCGAAGAATGGAACTGCGAAGATCCTGAGAAGGCACTGCGACGGGCGGCGAGCAAGACTAAGGTTCACGGGCCGTTATCGATTTTAGCGGCAAGCACACCAAGCGCGGAGAGTTGGTCGGCGAAGCGTGCGTCGAAAGCATTCGCGAGACCGTACAAACATCCATCTCTGCGTAATCGCAGCGTCAGTCTCAGAGTGAGCCTGCGTCACCTTTAGGCGGGATCTATGTCAGCTTTGCCTATCATGGTGCAAGCAACGGGATCGTACGTGGGGAAGAGCGTGATCGCAGCCGCGCTCTGCCGGTATTTTTACCGCCAGGGCTACCGCGTCGCTCCATTCAAAGCCCAAAACATGTCTAACAACTCCTACGTCACGCGGGGCGGTGGGGAAATTGGGCGAGCTCAGGCTTTTCAGGCGGAGGCCTGTGGCATCGAAGCGACCGTCGAGATGAACCCCGTTCTGCTTAAACCTTCGAGCGACATGGGTTCGCAAGTTATCGTCCTCGGCAGGCCGATAGCACACATGCGCGCCAGGGAGTACCACCAATATCAACCGCAATTGATTGGGACTCTTCGCGAAGCGTTCGAAAAACTCTCGGCACTTTACGACGTTGTTGTTATTGAGGGGGCAGGTAGCCCGGCGGAAATAAATCTTCACAAATTCGACATCGCGAATATGGCGGTCGCAAAAATGGCGAGGGCTCCTGTCCTGCTCGTGGGGGACATCCATCTCGGCGGAGTCTTTGCTTGGCTGGTAGGCACGCTTGAATTGCTGCAACCCGATGAACGTGCGCTGGTGAAGGCATTCATCATTAACAAGTTTCGCGGGGATGCATCGCTGCTCGATCAGGGAATTGCTTTCCTCGAAGGACGCACAGGCAAGAAAACTCTCGGAATTCTTCCATTTGTTCCCAGCCTCCGGGTGGACGAGGAGGATGGAGTGAAAACCGCGAAGGCACATCGGGTTCCGTCGGCGAATTCGACTGGCCTGCGCGTGCACGTCATTCATTTTCCGCGAATCGCCAATTCTACAGATTTTGAATACTTCGCAGACGAGCCCGATGTTTCTGTTGAATTCCTGACTGAAATTCCAGACCCTGACCAACCACTTCCCGATGTTGTGATCCTGCCGGGCACGAAGAGCACCATGGACGACTTGGCGTTCCTGCGTTCATCCGGACTGGAATCGTATTTGCGAGATCTTCGAGTGAGGGGCGTTCGGATTGTTGGTATCTGCGGCGGCTATCAAATGTTGGGAAAACGGATTCTCGATGTTGGCAGTCTGGAGTCTTCTGCCCCGGCAGCGGAAGGGCTGGGTTTTCTGGAAGTTGAAACAAAGTTCGAACCCAGCAAAAAGACAGTCCGCGTGCGCGGAGTGAGTATGGAGTCTGGTGAAGAAATCGCCGGATATGAAATCCACATGGGTCAAACGGATCGACCCGAACGCTCAAGACCGTTATTTCGCATCACGGACGAGCAAGACCGCTCCGTTAACCGTTACGACGGATGCGTCTCGGATGATGGATTGGTATGGGGAACTTACATCCACGGTCTGTTTGACGCGCCGGCGTTTCGTCGCGAGTTCCTCAACCGGCTGCGCGCGCGTCGCGGTTGGGAGCCGCTGCCGTTGCAAAACGTCCCGTCTCGAGAAGAAGCGCTCGATTCTCTGGCTGAACTTGTCAGGGTCCATCTCGACTGTGAAATGTTAAATCGGATTTTGACCGGACAGATCTAGATTTGGATTCCGTCTGTTTTTATTTTTCTTGCCGTCGCGAGGCGTTGCTTGAGAACGACTGGACGCAACTCATTTTTCTCGCATCCCCAGAGGATCTGGTGGCGAGCCGCTCTATTTCAAATCCATCTTTGGGTGGGGCTGATCATTGGATTGTATGTTTGCGCGATTGGATTAAGCGGCTCCACTATCGTTCACATGTGTTTCCAGGCGTCGAAAAACCACCAAAATTGAGTCCATGAAATCAAATCCTTGCAAAGCTGAGAAAAGTAGGGGGAACTACATACAAAGCTAAACAAAAACCCGTCGCGATGCGTGCTGAACGCCGCTGGCGGATGGAATCGGGTGGAAACGTTCGCGGGGGAAAGACATATTGCTACTTACAGCGGCGGTCCCGCTGGAACGACGTATTTCATTCATGCCGATTGGCTGGGCACCGAACGCGCGCGAACCACAGTTGCCGCGACAACATACGAAACCTGTACAAGCCTTCCCTTCGGTGACAACCTCCAATGTTCCAATGCTGACGTAAGCCCATTGCACTTCACAGGCAAGGAACGCGATGCCGAATCAGGTCTTGATAACTTTAGAGTTAGGTACGATTCATCTAATTTCGGCCGCTTTCTATCCCCGGATCCGAATAATGCCGGTGGGTTTGAACACCAGGACGATCCACAAAGTTGGAATGGTTATTCATATGCTCGGAACAACCCGCTTATATACCGCGATCCAAATGGCGAAAGTTATACGATTTGCGATACTACGAACCACTGCCAGAGCATCACCGATGTGGGGTTTGGGGATTATCTCCAAAGGAACCCAAATGTAGAATTGATAAACAATCAGATTTATATTAAGGATGACAATGGGAATTTTCAGTTAGAAGGCTCGTACAAAGCAGGGCCTTCTGACGACTCGATCGGACCCGAGGGAAATGACATTCTCGGAGGGGCTCTGATCGGATTGGCGTCTGGCGGCGCAGTGGCTGCCGGCGAAGGGCTAATCGACGGTCTGGCCGGATCTGCCGGTCGCGAAGCAGTCAAAGGTGCCGCTACATCCGCCGCCGGAACGGCAGTAGATGAAGCTGCCGAAATTTCTACTCTGGCGGCCAAAGCCGCGACTACAGTTGGCAATCAGTCAGCCGTTGCAAGTAGCCGCGACGTTGCATTGAAAGCTGCGCAGGAATTCCTCGGACCCGGCGCAACGCCGATCAGAGCCGCACGGGGCGCGGGCGATATAATTGGAGAAATCAGTGCAGACGGGCAGCGTGTCATGCGGTATACAAGTATTGATAAAGCAAGCCCTTACATAAACTTGGAAAATAAACTAACGGGTGGGAATCTACATATTCGGTTCTGAAAATGCGAATACAGGATCAACGGCTGTTGAAAGAAAATGACCACAGGTTGGTGCGTCTTCACTTACATGACGGAGAGGTTGCTACTGTCAAAGTTCTGTTTGTTTCTGAACCAGAACAGGATGTGATTGTCGACTTAATTTCGAGCACAAATATAGATCGGTATGAAAAGTCGGACGTCCAGCCCAAGTTTCAATTCCGTTTTGAGGACATAGCGTGGGTCGAGTCCTTACCCGAAGCAAAATAACGGGTGGGAAATCTTCACGTGAGGTGGTAAGGGGGTCCTACGGACATCGCAGATAGCCTCAAGCTGAATATGTTCCTTCGAGAACGCCTTCGTCAGCGTATTCGAACAAAAACGAAGAATGGGTACCACGAAAGAAATCTGGTGAAGCCAGCCACCGTGCACCAAGAACTCAGGGTACTTCGGCGTATGCTCGATGTGGCCGTTCGGAAGAAGCTTCTTCCTTCGAATCCATGTTCCAGCGTCGAATTTCCCGTTGTCATCAAACGTCTGTTCAAACCGCACTATGTTACCTGGTCGGAACAGCAGCGGATTGAGCGACAGAGTCCTCAGTTCTTGCGCAACATCGTTCGCATCGTTACGGAGACCGGCTTGCGGATCAACAAGGAACTTCTGTCCATGCGGAAGGATCAGGTGGACATCGCCAATGCCACCGTGTGGATCCCGGATTCGAAGACGGAGAACGGCGTGGCGGAAGTCCCGCTCACCCCGATCGCTGTCGATGCGTTTCGGAACCAACTCTCTCTTGCCGGACCAGGTGACTGGCTCTTTCCCAGCCACAGGACGGCGGGCCAACACTACAAATCCACCAAGGGGATTTGGCGCGCAGCACTCCGCAAAGCGGGAGTTTCGTATTTTAGGATTTACGATCTCCGCTCGACGTACGCTACGCGTCTCAGTGCCGGAGGCGTGGCGGATGAATGGGTTGTTCAATTACTTCGACAAGGGAACTCGGACGTATTTAAGAAATATTCCCAGATGAAGCTAGCGATGAAACGCGAGGCACTCGAGCAGATCAACCGCCGAGCCAATGAGATGGCCATTGACGAGGCGCCAACAGCCCCTGTTTACGGGGGTTTTGGTACAGTTCTGGTACAGTGATGACAAAAAAGCGAAGGAATGGATTTCGGCGCGCGCGGAAATGCTTTAGAATGAAGGTCACTCCAAACGTGGGCGTGTAGCTCAGCTGGGAGAGCACCTGCTTTGCAAGCAGGGGGTCGCAGGTTCGAACCCTGTCACGTCCACCAACTTCTTCCTGATTGCAAAAGAGTTAGAAAAATCACCTCGGCCCGAACGTTCCGTTATTCGTGCACACTGTACACGAACTGTGCACGAATGCGTCATTGGACCACCTCTGTTCACAATGGCGCCGCCGAAAAAGCATCGGCCTCCCCCACCGGTGCCATTTCGTTTGCTCGACGGTTGAGCTTCTTCAGGGCTTCGCGCTTCATCCGCGACTTCATCTGGGAATACTTCTTGAAGACTTGCGCGTCGCTTTGGCGGAGTGGCTGCGTTACCCATTCGTCGGCTATGCCTCCAGCGCTTAGCCTTGCGGCATAGGCAGAGCGAAGGTCGTAAATCCGAAAATAGGGAACGTTCGCCCGTCGCAGAGTTTTGGTCCAAACGGTCTTGAGTTTCTTGAGATGTCCGGTCGGATTCAGGTCGCTCGGAAACAGATACGGTCCTTCACCCGAAATGGCCATCTGATTCTTGAACGCCTCGATGGCGAGAGGTGAGGGAACCTCGGCCTGCCGTTTGGAGCCTTTGAATCCGGTATCCAGACCACCGCATTTTGCAGATCCACTTGGTCTTTTCGCATCAGAATCAGTTCCTTGTAGATTCGCAACCCGGTCTCCGTAATGATTCGAACCACGTTCCGCAAGTATTGCGAAGCGTGGGATTCGATCTTTTGTTGTTCGGACCACGAGACATAATGCGGTCTGAGCAAACCCTTCATGTAGTTATGCAAGTGGCCATTCTTGATTTTCCTGTGGAGCTGGCGCGACACGTGTCCGGACTGGTCGGCTACTTGAAATACGATTTTTGTAGCAGTGTTGGAAAAAGCGACTGAACTAAAATCCTCTGGCTGTTGGGAAGCAAGAATCGCAGCCAGGCCAAACTTGCCGCCTTCACGCAGAATCTTTTCGACTGGTGAGCCGGGGCCGAGGGCGAGCCGTTTTGCATCGAGACAGCCCATTCCCCGGAGTGTGGCCGGATGCAATGATCGCCAGCAGCGCTCCGGCGAAAGGGGGAGGGATAGTGTAAATAAGCACAGCGCTGGCGAAGCAGCCCGCCAAAATTCCGAGCATGACTCTTCTAAAATTTCGGTTCATGTACTTTGTCCGTTAGCGAGGTATCCTCCAAGGTATGACCTCTAAGCGCCCCGCTTACCTTCGATGTCGTTGCACCAAAATGGCTATCGCAAGCATGCACCGGATTCGGCTTCGAACAGATGCTTGAGGTGCTTACGTGAGTCTGATTTCACCCACGCTCGGAGGCGGAGCGCACGCGCGTCTGACCGGAATTGAATAGCTCCAGGCGACCTTTCACCACGTCCTTAATTGTGTCCACCACAATGGGAAGGATCTTGTAGGGAACGATTTCTGCAGGCTCTTTCGCAAAAGCGTGATCGAAGCCTCGACGCCAGGCAAGACGCACTTCGGTGTTAATGTGTACCACCGTCATTCCTGCGGCGATGGCCTGTCGAAGATCGTTGTCATCCGTGCCTGAAGCGCCGTGCAACGTCATGAAAATATGAGTTGCGGCTTTTATTTCCCGAATTCGCTCGATGTTCAAATGCTTTCGCGTCTCTCCGGCAGCCATGGCCTTGCTCATGCCGTGCCGGTTGCCCACAGCGGGCGCGAGCGTGTCGACGCGGGTTTCCGTGACGAATTGCTTTGCTTCGGCGGGAGTGGTGAGACGCGAGTCACCGGCCAAGTCGTGGATTTCAGAGCCGTTGCCGATGTTGCCGATTTCGCCTTCCACAAGAATGTCGGGCCGGATGGACTTCAGAGCCTCGACGGCTTCCTTCGTTTGGCGGATGTTCTGTTTGAATGGCTGGCTCGAGACGTCGAAGACAACCCAGTCGTATCCGGCTTTTGCCGCTTCGATCGCCGCCTTGAGGGAGTGCGTGTGATCGTCGTTCAAAAAGATCGGGAATTCGTATTGTTCGCGGAGGCTCTTCACAACGGCCGCCGCCTGATGCACGCCCATAAACTCGCACTCGCCTTCGGATGTTCCCACGATGACGGGCACGTTCAACTCTCGAGCCGAATCAAAGGCTGCCTTTAATCCGACCAGATCAGAAATGTTGAAATGGCCAATCGCGACAGCATCGCTTTCTGCCTGCCGCAGCGTTTGCCGCAATGTTTTCATACGAACCTCCTTAATACTGGATCTCGGTGTATGAGGCTCTGCGCGAGCGGGAGGCTACTGGTCGCGATCCATCAAGCGTCAACGGCTCAGTCCTGTTTCCTATTGTAGCTTCGACACTTGGGCTGGCTTCAGTGCCGCAGCACCGAAATTCACGCTGAATCGTTTGCACCAAATGGATACCGCGCGATATTTCGCCATGTCCAAATCACTCGGAAGTATGTAGTTTTGGTCGCCGACGTTTCCTTTGATCACGCCCAAGTCCACGAATCCTGCGCGCTCCACCGTCGCCGCATCCTTCGCATCGTCCGCGGCGACCATGTAGACGTGCACATCCGGCCCGTTTGACGTATCGAAATTGGTGAACCGCAGCATGTGCGTCCCGTCCGCCATCTTGTAGATCGTCGCCGTACCCGATGTCGGGTGCAGAATCGTGTAGAACGTTCCCGAAGCGAGCGGCAGGGCCGCCGCTGCGCCTTGCGCCTCTGGCATCGCTTCGTCCACTCTTACATTGCTGAAAAGCCGGTCCGGCCGAAACCAGTACCACAACCCAACGATCAACACCACGACCACAGCAATCGCAACTTTCATCCACGTCTTCATCTCTATCTCTCCTTAATTTCGCGGTGCCGGAACACAGCCCGCCGCACGATCCAGTCGCAAGGGCCGTTTATGCAGTGAGGAACTGTTTGATGAGCGCCGCCGTGTCGTTCGGGTTTTCTTCCGGGAAGAAGTGCCCGCCCTTCATTGCATGGCCGTGAGCGCGCGGAGCCCACTGGCGCCAGATTCCCAGCGGCCCACCCTCTTTCGCGTAAAACGTATCGAGTGGACCGCCTTCAGCCCACAGGTGCAGCATCGGGCATTCGATTTTTCGCGACGCGTCTTTGTCCGCGCGGTCGTGCTCCACGTCGATTGTCGCAGCGGCTCGATATTCTTCGCAGATTCCGTGCACGCGCGCCGGATCTCGGTAATTCGACACGTACTCTTCGAGAATGTCCGCCCCGAACGAGCCTTGCCCAAAAGGGTTGCGATAAACAGCATCGGGCGCGCCGAGCAAATAACTTTCCGGCAACGACTGCTTCTGGCTCAAGAGGATCCACGGCCAGTAGGTTTGAGCGAATCGCGCATCGGTCCGGTTCCACGCTTCGTATATCGGAATCACGTCGAAGACGGCGAGGCGTTCAACGCTCTTTGGGTGATCGAGCGCCATGCGATAAGAAACGCGGCCTCCGCGATCGTGGCCGATGAGCGTAAAAGTCGGGAAGCCGAGCTTCGTCATAACGTCCACCAGTTCTTTCGCCATCGCGCGCTTCGAGTACGGAATGTGATCGTCTGTAGACGCCGGTGTTCCGCTGCGGCCGTACGCACGAAGGTCCGCGCAAATCACCGTGTGATTTTCCGCAAGCTGCGGAGCAAGATGCCGCCACATCAAGCTCGTTCGCGGGAAGCCGTGAACCATCAGAATCGCCGGCCCTTTTCCGTATCGCCGGACGTAAATCGTGTTGCCCGCCACCGCTACTTGCGAACCTTCGAACGATCCTGCGTCGTTCGCTTTGCCGCCCGCCGGTGCGGAATCCTGCGCCCGTGCGAAATCCGCGAGCGAGCAGCCCAGCGTCGCCGCAAACGATGCCGATGAAATCACATTTAAAAACTCACGACGTTCCACAGCGTCCTCCTCTTTTTTCGCAACCTTCACTGGGAAAAAGGTGCTCAGGTCAATGCCGGGCCGGTCGGCGTTCATTCGTTTCAAATTGCTCGCATCCATTGGTCCCTCCTCCGCCGCAGCGGGTCCGCTCACACGCCTTTTATCTCTCCACCGTCCATTCGAACTGCTGTGCCCGTCATCCATTTCGCGGCCGGTGAAACCAGATACCCCATGAGGTCCGCAATTTCTTCTGGTTTTCCGAATCGCGTGATGCCAGCTTGTTGCGGAAATCGCGACATGGCCTCTTCCACAGTCACGTCGTGCGCAGGCGCCCATTTTTGGAAGAACGCGCGCCGTCTTCCGGTCATCACCGCACCCGGCGACACGCTGTTTACCTGCACTCCGTCCTTGATTCCTTGCTCCGCGAACGACTTCGCGAGCGCATTGATGGCCGCGTTAATCACTGCCACTGCCGCGAACGCCGGTTTGGGATCAAACGCCGCGCTTCCGGACATGAACACGACCGATCCGTTCGTCTTTTTCAACGCCTCCCAGGCCCGCATCGTCAACCGCCGCGCACCATGCAGCTTCAGCGCAGCGCCGTCGTCCCACTGCACATCGGTCATCTCGAAGAGATCGATCTGCGGCACGGCGCCCGCGATGTTGAGCAGCGCGTCGATTCTTCCGAAGCGATCGAGCGCTGCCTTCACCACGGTCTCCGCTGCTTGCGGCTCGCGAAGATCCGCGGCGAGGAACTCCGTTTCCGCGCCGACTGAGCGCACCTCTTTCGCCGCTGTCTCGAGGTTCTCTTTGTCTCGTGCCACTAGCACGACGGCGGCGAAGTCGCGCGCCAGCCTCAGCGCTGTGGCTTTCCCGATTCCCTGGCTCGCACCGGTTACGACGGCGACAGATTTCACGTCCATGGAGTCCGTCCCTATTGTAAAAGTGTCTTGCGCGCAGCTTCCAGAATGACGTCAACCACCACGGCCGGTGATGCATACATGGGCGTGTGATCCACGGGATGCGGCCGAACCGTAGCGTGCATACGGTCCGCCATGAAACGTTGCGTCTTGGGGTTGATCATCAGGTCGTCTTCCGCCACCAGATACCACGAGGGCGTTGACTTCCACAGCGGCACCGGCGCAGGCTCTTGAATGCACCGGACGGAAATCGGACGTTGCACGGCAGCCGCTATCTTGGCTAGATCCGCCGATGCCTTCTGCGCGAGCGCCTTGCGAAACGCGTCGTCCGGCATCCACACGTAGCCGTGGGCATCGGGAACCATCTTTGGCTGCTGGGGACTTGGCGTATCCCGATAGAACACCTTCGCAACTGTCTCGCCTTCATCCGGCGCGAGTGCTGTCACATAGACCAACGATTTCACTCGCTCTTCCTTCACGGCGGCGATCACGGCTCCGGAGTACGCGTGTCCCACCAGCACAACAGGCCCCGCAGTCCGTTCAAGTGCCCAGCTCAACGCCGTCGCGTCGTTGCTGAGTGACGTCAGCGGGATTGGTGCACACATCGCTTTCAGCCCGTGCCGCTCGAGAGGCAGAATCACGTTGCTCCAGCACGAGCCGTCTGCCCACGCTGCATGTACCAGCACAATTGTCGAGTTCTCAGGAAATCCACTCCCTTTCACTGCCGGCGCTGCCGGACTCCTGCTGGCTTGCGCGGCGTTTTCCGCTCGTGCAAGCTTGCCTCCCAACGCGACGCCTACGGATGCCGCCGTGAGCGTTTCCAGAAACTTCCGACGTTCCATCGTTTTCTCTCTGTTCGAATTCGTTCGACAATCCGCCGCCAGCGGGCTACCGCTTGCGTTATCGACCGGCGCCCGACTGGGCCGCCTTCAGCGCGTTATCGAGGAACTCGTTCATCGCGGCGGCGATCTCGATCACGTGCGTTTCCAGTGCGAAATGTCCCGTATCGACAAATTGAACCTGCGCATTGGGAATGTCCTTTCGAAACGCTTCCGCCCCGGCCGGAATAAAGAACGGGTCGTTCTTTCCCCAAATCGCAAGCAGCGGCGGCTTCGACTTGCGGAAATACTCCTGAAATTTCGGATAGAGCTTCACGTTCGATGCGTAATTCAGGAACAGGTCGAGCTGAATGTCTTTGTTGCCCGGCCGTTCGAGCAGCGCCGCATCCAGCGTGTACGACTCGGGCGGCACGCTGTCCGGATTCGCCACGCCGTGCGTGTACTGCCAACGCGTTCCGTCCAGATTCAGAATGGCCTTTCGGATCGTTTCGCGGTTTTCCGCGGTCGGCTCAGACCAATATTTGCGGATCGGTCCCCACGCGTCACCAAGTCCTTCCTCATACGCGTTGCCGTTCTGCGAAACGATCGCTGTGATCCGCTCCGGATGCGCGGTCGCCAAACGAAATCCGGTCGGCGCGCCATAGTCAAACACGTAAATCGCGTAGCGCTTGAGCTTCAGAGCGTCGGTGAACGCGTCGATCGTCTCCCCCAGCGCGTCGAATGTGTAGACGTAGTTTCGCTCCGCGAGAACTTTTGTAAATCCGAAGCCCGGCAAATCCGGCGCGATCACGCGGTAGTGGTCCGCGAGGCGCGTGATCAGTTCACGGAACATGAACGACGACGCTGGAAATCCGTGGAGCAACAGCACGACCGGCGCGGACGTATCTCCCGCAGCCCGGTAGAACACATTCACGCCGTCGGCGTCTACGTTGTGTATCGTCGTCGGTGTGCAGCAGCCTTGCCCGTTCGTTGGGTTGGTTTTCGTCATAAATGCTCCTCGGCCTCCAAATCTCTGACAGCAGTGCAACTGCCAGACCAAAAGGGCGCACCTTCCTCGATGCTCGCGGTTTTGTTTAAGTCATTTGAAAACCAGGGGATAAAAGCCAAACAGGAAGAACACTCGCTTTGGAAGACTGACGAATTCGCGACGGAAATTCGTCACCCGTAGGATTTCCGTCACGACGGTTGTCAGATGTAGCCGAGCTGCCGGGATCCAGTCGAGAACGGCAAAAGTCGAATCACGTTGATGGGGTGCGTTTGATGCGCAGCTTCTTCATCCTGTAGACGAGCGACGTCCGCTTCATCCCCAGTCGTTCCGCCGCGCCTTTTCTGCCGCCGATCACCCAATTGGTCGCTTCCAATGCGCGGACAATATGGTCGCGCTCGACCTGCGCAAGATCCGTCATCGACGGCTCGGCCGTCCGCTGCGGCGCGTAAGACTCCAGTTCCGAAATCGGCGCGCGCAGGACCGAGTGCGGCGAGAGAATCACCGCGCGCTCGATGAAATTCTGCAGCTCGCGGACGTTCCCGGGCCACCGGTATCGCACCAGTGCCTCCAGCGTTTCTGCTGGGATTTCCTCGATCGTCTTGTTCATCCGCCGCGCGTAAAGCGCCGCAAAATGCCGCACTAGCGTTGGAATGTCGTCCGCTCGCTGCCGCAGCGAAGGGAGGTTCACCGGAAACACCTTCAGCCGATAATAGAGGTCCTCGCGAAACGTTCCCTGCTTCACCATCGACGCCAGATTCCGGTGCGTCGCCGCGATCATCCGCACATCCACCTTGTGTGTTCGGTTGCTGCCCAGTCGCTCGAATTCGTGCTCCTGCAGAACGCGAAGAAGCTTTGCCTGCAGCTCCAGCGGAATGTCCCCCACTTCGTCGAGAAACAGTGTGCCTTTGTCCGCCAGTTCGAAGCGTCCCGCTTTTTGAGCAATCGCTCCAGTGAACGCTCCTTTTTCGTGGCCAAATAGCTCGCTCTCGAGCAGCCCCAGCGGTATCGCGGCGCAATTCAGCTTCACAAACGCGCGGTCCCTCCGGCTGCTCGATTCGTGAATCGCCCTCGCGATCAGCTCCTTGCCGGTTCCCGTTTCGCCCTGAATCAACACTGTCGAATCGGTTGGCGCCACCACCGACGCGAGAGCCAATGTTTCCTTCAGCGCCGCGCTCTCGCCGACGATTGATCCAAACTCCGAACGAATCTCCTGCTCGAGATACAGTCTTTGCCTCGCCTCGTTGTCGCGGTCCTGTGTGGCTCTCTCGTAATTCAACGCGTTCTCAACCGCGATGGCCACCTGCCGCGCCACTTGTTCGAGAAACGCAAAATCGTCATCGTCAAACGCCTTCTCCGTCCGGCTCACCGCCGCGAGCACACCCACGATCCCCGTGCGCCCCACCAGCGCCAGGTCGCAGCCGGACATCAGTCCCTCGGCCTTCATCCGCTCGTAGAACGGCTGTCCGGCGGCACTGCCGAAGGTCTCGGGATCGTCGCGAAGATCTTCGAACCGGTCGATGCGTTCGTTGCGTCCGGTGCGGAAAGTCCTCCCGCATGTTGTTCCTCCCACAGGCACCAGCGTTTCGTCTGTCACGTATCCGCGGCTCAGCGGGTTGTAAAGGATCGTTGCGCGAAGTTCATCGTTCGACGCAGGAAGCAGCAGCGCGCAGAAATCGCACCGGGTCACGCTCAGCAGGTTGGTTGACAGCGCCCGAACCAGATGCGAAAGGTCCAGCTTCGAGCTCATGCTATTCGTGATTTCCAGCAGCAAACCCAACCGGTCGCGCTCGTGTCGCAGCTTTTCTTCGCTCAGGTGCCGCTCGATCGCGATTCCGGTGATGTGGCTTGCGTTCTCGATCAGCTGAAGGTCGATAGGCTGCGGGCTCTTCGCTTCCCGATAGTGCATCGCAAACGTGCCGAGCGCCTTTCCGTCGCGCGCAAAGAGTGGTCGCGACCAGACCGCGCGAATCCCGAACGGAATCACCATGTGCCGGTAATCGTCCCAAATGGGGTCCGTTAGAATGTCATGTACGAAGACCGGCTGCTTCCGGTATATCGCCGTGCCGCACGACGCGCCCTTCGGCCCGATCGCCATCACTCCAACGTGGTCCCGAAAATTCGGAATGCTCGGCGCCGCCGCGCACCGAACGTGCTTGCCGTCCGCGTCAGGCAACCAGATCGTGCACAGCATCCCTTCAACTTGCGATTCGACTAGGTGCGCAATCGACGCCAGCACGTCCTGGAGTGGCGCACCGGCGAAAATCAGTTCCAGAATGTTGAGCAGCGGCTCGGTGGAAAGCGCCGCGCCGTCGCTCTTTGACCGTTCTGCTTTCATCATGGCCTGCGAGGCAGATAGCGATGATTCGTTCATTGGCGATTCGTTCGAACCGGCTCGGCGTTCAACAACTTCCCTCCGCCACGATCATTTTACTCACGAACGCCCCGCGTTTCGAGAAGCGTCCATCGGGCCTCATATGACCCAGCTGCGATTCGCTAAGCTTACTTCAACCAGCCAATTCCAAGCTACGAGGCAATCATGAAACTGAAAGCCGTGTTCGCTCCGGCCGCGCTCGCCGCGGCAATTTCGATCGACCGGCAGACGCTGGCTGAGTGCGGATGGCAGGAGTTCGTATTTATTGGCACGCGGAGCTGAGCCGTGAAATGTCCTTGCCTGTCCTCAAACCGATCACCTCAGCGATTCGCAAATCCATGAACTCCTGTTGTGAGACAGTTTTTGGTGGCCGCACTACGGAAGCACCTGCCTGGTGAGCAGGTGCTCCCTCTCAGAGTGGGGTCAACCTCGAGATTCAAATATCTCTATCCACCGCTCCAAAGCCTGGTCGTGCCGTTCGAGCGGTCCGATCAGATAATCCCGCAATTCCCGGTGATACCGCTCTCTAGGAATTTCGCTCTTTAGTTTTCTCGACTGGAACAAAAATAAGGCGGCGTCGGAATCCTTCAACCCCGCTCTCTGCAACTTCGACAAGATGCAGTCGTAGGGATCGGGTACGAGAAGCTTGAGGCGCTCGTATTCGTCGCCTGGGTCACCATTTCGTCTTCGCAAGCGGATTTCCCGCAGAATCGTACTTGTAGTTACCCCGTCCAGAGCACTTGCGCCTGGTTGGTGTGACACCGGAAGCAGCCGCGAAAGACTGTCGTACGTCTAGTTTGCGGTGGCTCCATTAGGTCACGTCATCTGCGCCCGGTGGCTAACGCATCATAGGTAAAGTCAGAACCGAGGCTGAAACTGGCGACCTAAACAACTAAAATCGTCGTTGGCTACTGAAGTGTTATCAAAAGCGGGATGTTTGTAGAGTTCCCTTGCGTATCGGAAGCTACGAGAGTAATCGTCGTCTGATATTCGACGTCAACCGAAACTGGCGATGATGAAGAAGAAGCTGTGAAGTGAGAATCTCCACCATATGCAGCGATGACAGAGTGATT
>Ga0209007_1000173_pt1 | contig 36328 bp, 29 predicted proteins | sample JacPinW_OM1H0_O2_FD_187961 | JGI IMG/M metagenome (GOLD analysis project Ga0209007, IMG submission 187961) | Forest soil microbial communities from Algoma, Ontario, Canada - Jack Pine, Ontario site 1_JW_OM1H0_O2 (SPAdes) (version 2) | ecosystem: Environmental > Terrestrial > Soil > Boreal... | reverse complement strand
GATAGTAATCGATTGGAGCCGCCACGCGAAGCGGCTCGCGCGGGACTCATCGCACGGGAAAGGACTGCGCACCGACCGCGGTGCGCAGTATGCGTTAGCTTTGCGCCTGACCGGGAATCGGCAGCACTTCCATGACTTCGACCGAGTCGCCGGGGAAAATGCTGAAATGCGGGTGTTTTAGGAACAGCTTTGCCGCCGCCTCCTGCGATTCGGCCTTGATGACCACGAAGCCTGACAGATTATTTTTGACGTCCGAGATCCCTTGCGCCGCGATCTTTTTGGTTTTGCCCAACGGCCCTCCGGTATCGACGATCACCGAACCGTGGGTCTTCATCCAGTCTCCCCACGCCTTGATGCCCTGTGCCTCGATCTTCTTTCGCTTGCCCTCTTCCAACGCCATGAACTCCGCGAATTTCGGCGAGCCAGGTGCACCCAGAAAGATTGCGAGAAAATTTTTCATCGATTACTCCAGTTAAGTTGTCCATCAGCCCGCGGCGGATGCCCGGGCCCCCTTCTCCACGGGCCAGGGATGCGCCCAGGCCGGAATTCGCTTCAGACCATCGATCCAGCGCACGATATTGGGATGCGATTCGAACGGCATGTCCGATTCTCGCCAATAATTCGCCATCGAGGCCAGTTGGAAGTCGGCAATGGTCAACCGTCCGCACGCCGCGTAAGTGCGCCCGCTCAAGTGCTCGTCCAGCACGCTCGCGTACTTCAACAAGTCAGCCACGCCGGACTTCAGCAACTCACGGTCCGGCGGACCCATTCCGAAGGTCGATTTGACCACGTGCTCGAAATAAAACGGCGCCACCGCAGGAGACCAGTGACAATCATTCCACGACAACCAGCGCAGCACCTCGACCTGCTCGGCGGCATTTCGCGTCGGCCACATGTCCGACCCCGCCTTGATGCAGAGATACGCCATGATGCTGGAGGATTCCCACAGCACTTGATCGCCATCCACCAGCACCGGCACCTTTTTGTTGGGATTGATCGCGGCAAACTCCGGCACCTGCAATCCTCCAGCCATCAGGTCGACTTCGAAATACTCCGCCTTGATGCCAAGATATTTAACGAGCGCCAGGACCCGTCGTGGGGCTTGTGCCTTGATCCAATATATTTTCATGTCAAGTGTCCTCATTCCTCTTGCCGGATTCTAGATATCGCAGGAACCACTCCTATAGTGGGCACATCAGAAGGTCTCCTTGCTCTCTCACAGTAAAGACGACCGGAGCGTGCTCATTTCGACAATCGGTTGGGAAATTTTTCGTCATCGCAGCGCCGCAAGAGCGCTCAATCACTTAAGTCAAACGCCTCTCTTGAGCGCGTGCTTGTTGATGGGCAGCTCGCGTATGCGGATACCCGCGGCGGCGAAGATGGCATTGGTGACCGCAGGCGCGACCGGCGGCGTTCCCGGTTCGCCGCCGCCGCCGAACGGCGCGTCGCTCTCGATTACATGCACCTCAATGGCCGGACAATCCTTAAGGCGCACCACCGGATAGTTCGGGAAATTTTGTTGCTCGACGGCGCCTTTGCTCAGTGTGATCTCGCCGTACAGCGCCGCGCTCAAGCCAAACACGATCGCGCCCTCAATTTGCGCCTTGAAACCATCCGGGTTGACAGCCAGGCCGCAATCCACCGCGGAGGTGATCCGGTGCACTTTCAGGGCGCCGTCATCCGAAACTTCCACCTCGGCGACGTGAACCACGATGGTTCCGAAACATTCCACCATTGCAATTCCGCGCGCGCACCCCGGCGCAAGCGGCGCGCCCCATCCCGCCTTTGCCGCGGCCAATTCCAGCGCCGCAAGGTGACGCGGCTTGCGTTTCAGCAGCGCGCGGCGATACTCGAGCGGATCGGCCTTGGCCTCATGCGCCAATTCGTCGATGAATGACTCAACGAAGAACCCGTGCCAGGAAAATTCCACACTGCGCCACGGACCGACGGGCACGGGGGTCGCCACCTTGACCGCGCCATAGGCCTGATTTGGCACCTCGTAGACGATGTGAGCCTCGGCGTTGGAACCATTGTCAGTCGTGTATTCATTGACCCACGCGGCCGGCGTGCCGTCTGCGTTCAGCATAGCTTTGAAGCGGCTGCTGACGTTGGGGCGGTAGTAATCGTGCCGGAGGTCCTGCTCCCGTGTGAAGATGAGTTTTACCGGAGTACCCGGCAGCGCCATGGCAGCTTGCACGGCATACGCCAGAAAATTCCACAGGCCCGGCAGCCGCCGTCCGAACGCGCCGCCACTCGGCATCAGATGAAAAATCACCTGCTCTAGATGCAGGCCCGCCGTTTTTGCGCAGAATGCGCGCGCGCCCAGGCCATCCTGGCTGCCCGCCCAGATCTCGAGGCTGCCATCCGCTTTGCGCAGTGCCGTCGCGTTCACCGGCTCCATCGCTGCATGCGCGAGATAAGGGACCTGGTACAGGCGCTCGATCGCCGCTTGATTTTGCAGCGCCTTGGCTCCCTTCCCCAAGGAGAACTCATGTTTGATGGACGCCTGATTCAGCGCCTTAAGTTGCTGCTCGCGGATGCTGTCGGAGGAAACCGCTGCATTGCCTGCGTCGCCGAATACCGTCTCCAGCGCCTCCGCCGCTCGCTGCGCACGCCAGAAGCGGTCCGCGACCACAATGACTGCATCATCCAGCTTGATGACTTTTTCGATGCCGGGATTGCCGGCAATGCTCGCTTCGTTCACCGAAATCAGCTTGCCGCCGACAATCGGGGAAATCTTGATGGCCGCGTATTGCATCCCGGGTACCTGAACGTCAATGCCGTACTGCGTCGCTCCGTTTACCTTGGCGGGAATGTCGATGCGGGGAATGGCCTTGCCGACCAAGGTGTACTCGGACCTGGGCTTAAGGGCTGGATGCGACGACGGGCTGTAGCGCGAGGCCGCCGCGGCGAGTTCGCCGAATCGAAAGCTCTGACCGGAAGGCTTGTGAATAACTCGGCTGCCTTCGCTATGAAACGCCTTGAGCGGCGCCTTTAATCGGTCCGCAGCCGCGGCGATCAGCATCTCGCGCGCCGCCGCTGCGGCGATTCTCACGCCGTAGACGCCGGTCGTGCGCACCGCCGAGGAACCGCCGGTCACCTGGATATCCATGAATTGCGCCAGCCGGTTTCCTGCCGCGAACACCGATCCTTGCAGAAATGCGGGAACGGAATCGCGTGTCATGCCTGCCTGGCCCAGCGCAAATCCTTCCACCAGCGCACCGTTGGCGAACAGCGGATCGGGAGGCGCGGTTTCTGCGCGCGTCTTGTCCCAATCCGCGCCGAGCTCCTCAGCCGCCATTTGCAGCAAGGCAGTAAAGATGCCGGTGCCCATATCGCAGTGGGGGATGACGACCGTGACGATGTCATCGTCGGCAATTTTGATCCAGTAGGCGAGAAACCGTTCGCCCGTTTTGGCGGCGAGCCGATCGGCGCGCCTGATTCTTCCACTCGGCCACAGAGCGTAACCGACGATCAACGTCCCGGCTGCCGCCGCTCCGCCGAGCAGGACCCTTCTCCGGGAGATCACTTTCGAGCTCCATTGGCCGCCAGCGAACTGACCGCCGCGCGCATTCGAGTGTAGGTGCCGCAGCGGCAAATGTTCGTAATGACCGCGCCCAGTTCCTCTTCCGTGGGAGTGGGATTGCTGGCCAGCAACGCGCTCACCGCCATGATGACGCCCGACTGACAGTACCCGCACTGCGGCACCTGATGCAGAATCCATGCCGCCTGCACGGCACTTAAGGCCTCCGTACCGATTCCCTCGATCGTGGTGACCTGCGTATCGACGACCGCGGAAACCGGCAGTACGCAGCTGCGCACCGGCTTGCCGTTGACATGCACGGTGCACGCGCCGCAGGCGCCAACGCCGCATCCGAACTTCGTGCCCGTCAGATTGAGCTCATCACGGATCACCCACAGCAAGGGAGCATCCGCCTCAACGTCGACTTGGCGGGGATGACCGTTCACATTCAGCTGTATTTGCACAATCCCTCCTCCCCGCCTGATCATCAACCGGGCTGCCGATTCCACCACCACGCTGCCGCGAACAGCACCACCATCATGATGGAGGCCGCCAACTTGATCAGGGTGCCGAAGAGCAGACCGATCCACGCCGCAATGCCGACATGCGTCGAACGCTGCAAACTGCCTCCCGCGGACAGTTCGCCCACCAGGGCGCCGATAAAGGGTCCGGCAATCAGTCCCGGAATACCGAAGAATAGACCGACGAGCGTGCCAATGAGCGCGCCCGAGACGGCCCGGGCACTCGCGCCGACTCGCTTGGCACCCAACGCGGCCGCGGTCAGGTCCAAGACCAATCCGACCGCGGCGATGCTACCGATAGCGATCAGCCAGCCTGAACCCACATGTTGATAATGGTCCACCGCGGCGGCGAGCCAAATGCCGCCGAAAATCAACGGGATGCCGGGCAGCATCGGTACCACCGCGCCCGCCAAACCCACGAGGATCAGGACCGCAGCAACTACATTGAGCGCGATGTGCGTAACCGCTCGCCTCAGCCACCGCCGCCGCCCGCGGTGCAGCCCGGATCCAATAGCAATTCAGCGCTGGGACCGGTGCTCGTCAGGATCGCGAAACCGGCGCCATCCGGGTACAGCATGCCGGCGATGAGCACGTTATAGGTTTCGAGGTGGTGCCTGGCATCGGCGCTCTGTTGTGCCACCAGGTCGAAAGGCCTCACTGCCTCAAGACTTTTATCCGCGAGGCGCATGGCCTGATAGGTCAAGCCCATGACCGTGATCGGCGACCATTTGGCGGTGAGCTGCGCAGCGGCGGCGTGCAGGGCGTCGAATACCTCCGGCCGTAGGCACTCTATATGGATGTGGAATTGGTCTTGGTCGCGCGCCCGCACTGAATTGACCGCGAGCCCCACGGCGGTGCGCGGCACCGCATGGCCGACATAGCTGTCCAAGAGATCGCGCGCGCCCCAGGCCTGCGAAAAATAGTTCGGCAAGTCAGGATCCAAGAGCTCGCCGCTGTCGGTGCCGGAAAAGGTCTGAAGCGGGATCAATAAATAGTGCGCACCACCCTTGCGATCCTCGAGCACGGCATAACCCGGGCTGTCCGGCTGTGGGCTGGACAGCCAGATGCGCTCGCAGGGCGAGGGCTCATGATGTTTCTGCCAATTCGGCAGGCACTGATTCTGAACCACCTGCCTGAGTGCATCCCGGCCCGCATTCGGCAACAGGTCGGCCCCTTCCGTGCGCGGGGTGTGCAGGCCTTTACCGCCGCCGCCACCACCGCCAGCCCCCGCAGTTGCACCCGCTGTCATGACAAACGCGATTGCGGCCGATGCGAGCAGCGCCTTACGAATCTTCACAATGTGTCTTCTCACTCCGTGGATTGCCGCTATTGTAGCGGGCGCTGTAGGTCTTCAGTAGACTAGCCGCGAGGCTGCTTGATCCCTGCGGCCATTGACGCCAAGTCAACAGCCACCAGAAGAAGATAGAGTGGACGCGCCCCAATACCGTGCCTTTATCAGCTACAGCCACCGGGATTCGGCTTGGGCGTCTTGGCTGCACAGGTCCCTCGAGAGATACCGTCCGCCGAAGTCGTTGATCGGCACATCAACCGCCCTGGGCGAGGTACCGAAGCGGCTGGCGCCCATTTTCAAGGACCGCGACGAACTGCCGAGTGCCACCGATCTCGGTGGCTTGATCAATGCCGCGCTCTCCGGGTCCGCCGCCCAGATTGTCATCTGCTCACCGCAGTCAGCGCAGTCGAAATGGGTCAACGAGGAGATTCTCGCGTTCAAGCGCCTCGGGCGCGAAGACCGGATCCTCTGCATCATTGTCGGCGGCGAACCGAATGCCAGCGACTTGCCCGGACGCGAGGCGGAAGAATGCTTCCCGCCTGCCCTGCGCTTTCGCCTGGGGAGCGATGGCAACTTAAGCTCCGCGCGCACCGAACCGATCGCGGCCGATGCGCGTCCGGGCAAGGACGGCAAGAACAACGCCAAACTCAAACTGATCTCCGGACTACTCGGTGTCGGATACGACGCGTTACGGCGCCGCGAGCAACAACGCCGCAATGCGCGCCTGTTCGCATTTTCGTGCGCGACCGCGGCCGGCATGGTCCTCACCAGCGGCCTCGCCGCCTATGCCCTCGTGCAGCGGGCCGCCGCGCAGCGCCAGACCTTGCGCGCCGAGGCAGAGGCACGTACCTCCAAAGAGGCGACCCGGTTCCTGGTCGATCTGTTTAGGATCTTCGATCCCAGCGAAGCGCGCGGCAGCACGGTGACCGCGCGCGAGATGATGGACAAGGGCGCGGTCCGTATCGAGAGCGAGTTGGCGGCTGAGCCGGCCATTCAGGCCACGCTGATGGACACGGTGGGTACGGTTTATATGGGGCTCGGTCTGTTTGCACAAGCGCGGCCGCTGCTCGATGCGGCCGTCGTGAAACGACGGCATCTGCAGGGCATCGATCCTTTGGACCTGTCGGATTCCTTGAGTCATCAAGGGGACCTGATGGCCCTGCAAGCCGACTACGACGCGGGCGAAAAGGCGTACCGCGAAGCGATCCGCATTGAATCGGCGCGCCCGAACGATCGGCAAAGTCAGGAAAAACTGGCGAATTCGCTCTACGGCCTGGGCACCTTGCACGCCAAGCAAGGACGCTATGCGGACGCCGAGGAGAATTTGCGCGAGACCTTGGAGCGGCAGAAGGCGCTGTATGGCGAAACACATCCCGCGGTCGCGCGCACGCTGAAGGATCTGGCCCGAGCCATCGACGACGGCGGCGATCTCAATAAAGCGATTCCGCTGATGCAGAGGGCCGTGGCCATGCAGCGCGCGCTGCGCGGCACGGAGCCGCATCCGGATCTGGCCGAAGCGCTCAACGACATGGGACTGCTGCTGTACGAAAAAGGCGATTTGAACGAGGCCGAGAAATTCTACCGGGAATCGCTGGCGATGAACCGGAAGCTGCTCGGCGACAAGCATCCGGAAATCGCCAACGGCCTGGAAAACGTTGCCATGACGGTGCAGGACAAGGGCGATCTCGCCGGCGCCGAGAAACTCTACCGACAGTCGCTCGACATGCGGCGCGAATTGCTCGGTCCCGAACACCCGAAAGTTGGGCGGACGCTGCTCAATCTTGCCTCGCTGCAGTACGACCGCGGCGAAACTGGCGAGGCCCTCGCGAACATGCGGGAGGTCCTCGGGATTTATCGCAAGGCGTACCCGCCGGATCATCCGGAGACCGCCCGGGTCTTGAACGTGATCGGTTCTTGGCTGACGATGGGGGGCGAAGACACGGAAGCGGACGTCTATCTGGAAGAGGGACTGGCCATGCGTCGCCGGTTGCTGAATGCCCAGCACCCGGACGTCGCCTCGAGTCTGATCGCTCTCGCCATCCTCCGAGTGGACCAAAAGAAATTCATCGAGGCCCTCGAATTCGCGCGCAACGCCAAGGCAATCTACACGACGGCGTTGTCCCCCGATCACTGGCGTACCGCGCTCGCCGAATGCGCGGAAGGTGCGGCGCTGACCGGCCTTGGTCGCTACCCCGAGGCCGAAAAACCTCTCACCCACGGCCACGCGATCTTGGTCAAAGACAGCGAATTGCCATTGATCTATCGAACCCTGGCACAGCGCTACTTCGACACCCTGCACCGACGCGAAAAGACGCAGGTTGCCGACGCGGCGAGACAGAATCCGGCATCGCCGTGACATAATACGAAACGCGCGGCGACATCTGTAACGATCATTGTGTTAGCGTAAGCGGCGCTTCGAACGGGGTGCCCGCAGCGATACCCCGAAGAACAAAAACAGCAAGGGGATATCGATGGATTTCCATTCCGCGAAAAAATACTTCCGTGCATTGTCGCCTGTGCGCCGTCAAGCAACCCAGCTTGCGGTCGGCGCCGCCGCATTGCTGACTTTCGCTTCCCTCCACGCCCAGACCGTGCCCGTTGAACAATTTGGCTTGACCGGCGTGAACAGCAACGGCAACGCGCTTTACAACGTAACCGTGACGCCGAACACGCCGCCGAACACCGGCGCGTTGATTTCGGGGACCGCGGTCCTCAATACCGATGGTGCCGCGCAAGGCAGTTTTTTTGCCGTCGCGCGCGTTCCAAACTCTGTCACCAGCGCCATGGACTTGATCGTGGCGGATGCGGCTAATAATCGGATCCTGCGCTATCCCGGCCCTGGCCCGGCCAGCTACGCGGTCTCGACTGCTATCTTTACTTGGTCGAAAAAGGGCACCGGCCCCAGATACCCGATCGCTCTCGCGGCCGATGTGGCGGGCAATGTATTTGTCGCAACGGCGGGGCCGCCCTTCGACAACGCGGCGTTGTGGGTGCTGCCCTTCAATGCGACGACTGGTGCCTACGGCGCGCCGATCTTAGTTGACGACACCTGCGGCCTCATCACCGAGGTTGTGGTGGCCACGACTTCGGCAACTCCCGTCGGCACGGCACCCGCGGCTTGGAACGCGGGCGACGTGCTCATTTTGGCCAATGACTTTTTTAATCCTCGCGTGCTCGTCTATTCGCAAGCGTCGATCGCGGGCTTGCTGGCGAATCCGGGGCACGAGCTTGGCAGTCCCACTTCGACCGCGGTCGCGTCCTCTCTCTTGCGCGGCACGCTGCCGGTCGGCATGGATATCTGGCCGGCGGACGCAACCCACGGCGTGAGCCTGCTCCTCTCGACTGCAGGCGGCCGAGTCATGCGCTTCGATTCCGGCAGCGGTGCGATGACCGCGGATTTCGCCAGCGGCTTAGGACTCGGATTAGAACGAATCAAAGTGGGCACGTACTCGACTCTGACCTACGCGTTCGTGTCGCAGTTCACGCCGGGCCGCGGCAAGATCCTGCAATTCGGCGCCCCGCCGGCGAGCGGTGCGAATCTGCCGCTGGCCTCACTAAGTACGGGCAACAAGGATCCGCAAGGTCTCGCGACGAGCAGTTCAGGCTCGGTGCCCGTAACTGCTTGCGTCGCACCCAGCGTCTGTGCGCCTTTAGGTCCGCAGTTGACGACGCAACTATCGGGCGCCGGCAGCGGCTCCGTTCCGACCACCGCGCCGCTGCTCGAAGAGAGCTGTGTCGTGAAATCCGACCCGCGCGTGACGGTTGTCGGGACCACTTGGAGTTGCGCGGGCGGCAATCTGGATGTCGCGAATTACTGCCCCGGCTTCCCGAGCACCGTGCTGCCCGGATCCATGTGCGGCCACTCCGGACCGACCGGCGCCGGATTCGTGGTCGTAAAGAGCACCGCGAAAACGGTGGATCAGAACGCCAACAATACATTCTTTGAGCACACGGTCGATCCCAACGTCCCGCTGCCGGGGCCCTTGAACCTGACCTGTCCGCAGTTGGAGGTTTTTGCCTGGGCACCGCGCTCCGACCTGCCCCTGATCGAGGGCACCATCCCCGAGGGAGGCCCCGCACCGGGCAGCAATTACTTCATGGACCTCTCGGGATTCTGCGACGACGGCGGCGGCCACAGCCACGTCTTGTCCATGATGGCGTATGGCCTAGGGCTCAACAGCGCGCCGAGCGGCATGGCCACTGGCTTGCCCGGCTTCGTCACGGACAAGTTCACCAACTTGACCAGCACGATCAGCGCGGCGAGCGCGCAAATCGATCCCAGCGTCGCTGCGACCGTTCAGGGCTACGTGAATCAGGCGCAAAGCTTTTTCAGCGCCGGCCTCGCCGAATCGGCATCGAATGGCTTTAGCTGCGCGATGAACTCGGTCGCCTCGGCGGATGCCTATGTGCGCGCCAATTTGCCGGCATTCTCAGGCTTGGCACCGCCTGGCAATCCCAATCCGGCCGGCGACATCGACGGCCGGCTCGCCAACCTATTCTTACCCATCGATCTGTTCTTTCTATTTCAGCCTGCGAATGCTGGGTGGCCGACGAACAACGTTCCGCCCTGCGTCACCCTCACGCCTTCGCCGGCAACGGTCATCGTCACTTCCGCCAGTCCTGCCACGGCGACATTGACCTGGGGTCCGGCCGCAACCGCGTTCCCGCTATCATTTCCGCCCACGCAATGCTCGATCACGGCGAGCGACGGAATTCCAACGCAGGGGAGCCTTTCTGGTTCAGGTTCCGTTTCGACCGGACCGCTGACGAAGTTGGGTACGTACTCCGCGGAGCTCTCGTGCTCGGCAGCCGCAGGCAACAGCATCTTAAGTTTCACGCAAGCGACGATTAACGTCATTGCTTTGGCATCGATCAATGTGACGCCGCCAGCGCCGCAAGTGGCGGCGGGCGGCACGGCGCAATTGAAGGCCATCGGTACCTACACCGACGGCTCCACGAAGGATCTCACTGGCACGGCCACCTGGGTTTCCAGCGCGCCGGGAGTGGCCACCGTGTCGGCGGGACTGGTGAGCTGCAGCGCCAGCGCGACGTTGAGCGGATCCGCGACGATTTCGGCGACCGGCCCCACGGCAACCGGCACCACCACCGGTTCGACGACGGTCACTTGCTTAGCGCCCGTGCTTCAGTCCATCACGATTGCACCCGCGCAGCTCACACTGCCGACCGGCGGCACAGCGCAATTGGCGGCGACCGGTAACTATTCCTCGGGGCCCGCGCAACCTCTTACGAACACGGTCCAGTGGAGTTCCAGTGTTTCGAGCGTTGCCACGGTGTCAGCCGCAGGTCTCGTGACCTGCAACGCCGGCGCGACGATGAACGGTTCCGCGACGATCACCGCCACGAGCGGCAGCGTCAGCGCGTCGATCGGCGTGACCTGCCAAGCGGCGCAGCTCAAGTACATAACGATCGTGCCTTCGAGGGAGTGCGAAATTCCAGCCGGCGGCAAGTTCCAGCTGACGGCGATCGGAACCTTTGCCTCCGGTGCAACCAAGAATGTCACCGCAACGGCAACCTGGACTTCCAGCGCCTCGAGCGTCGCGACCGTCGCGGCGGGACTGGTGAGTTGCAAGGCGCCCCACTCATATTACGACGGTCACGCGACCATTTCGGCGACGGTAGGCTCTGTGAGCGGATCGACCAATGTCACGTGCGAGGGATTTGGCCGCTAGCTCTGGACCACAAACGGCGGCGCCCGAATAACAGGGCGCTGCCGGAAAGCGTGCGGGCCTAGTTGCGGGTGTTCTCGTGCAGTTGGCGCTAAACTGCCGGGCAGCGAATGAATATAAATCGCATATTCTTGCTCGGCGCTCTGCTGATCTGCAGTGCCGTCGCGCGCGCGGTTGAGTGCGGGGCGAAGACTGTGGGGGACACGCCTTTCACGGTATGCCGAGTGGATCTGACTGCCGAGCAGTTGGAGCTGTTCTGGAAGGACGACGCGGGCCAGCCTTACCGTCAATTTTCCGCTCTGCGCGAGGCGTTGAACCTCAAGGGCAAGCAATTGGTATTTGCGGTGAACGCGGGCATGTACCAACCGGACTTCTCACCGGTCGGTCTCTTTGTGGCCGAGGGTCGCGAGCTTGTGCACCTAAATCGTCACGTAGGGTCCGGCAATTTCTCGCAACAACCCAATGGCGTTTTTCTCATCGAAGGCCATTCGGCGCGCGTGATGACGACGAGCGACTATGGGAATGAGAAACCGAAGCCAACGCTCGCGACACAATCCGGACCGATGCTGGTTCACGAAGGCGAGATCACAACATCGGCGGTCATGAATCCTGATTCGACCTGGCGCAAGGTCAGAAATGGTGTTTGCGCGCCCTCCCCTGACTCGGTGGCCTTCGTGATCAGTGAGTCGCCGGTGACGTTTTATGAGTTTGCCAGTTTCTTTCGTGACTCCCTGCATTGTCGGGACGCCTTGTATTTGGATGGGACCATATCGAGCCTCTATGCACCGAGCCTGAAGCGGGAGGATCGCGCATCGGATATGGGGCCGATGTTGGGTGTCGCAACAACCGCCAGCCCACACCGTTAGTTCGAGCGCGCCGGCCTGAGTGGACCCGTTAAATAGCGACGAAGTGGAACTTCTCTTGGCACGGCGGCTTAGCTAGGATCAGGAGACAACCGGCGTAGGGCGCTGCTTCACCGACTAAGAATAATTCGTTGGGAGATTCCAGTGGCATCCATTTTGAACGCCGGTTTCACGCGGCCCATCAGTACCCGGGTCTACGGTCTTGGGGCGGTCATCCTGGGCATTACGGGACTGGTCTGGGGAGATTTCGCCGTGGTGTGGCAACCGGCGCCGAATGGCTTTTCCGGACCGACCTCCTTGGGATATGCGGTGGCGGTGCTTCCTTTGCTGGCCGGGTTGGCCATGCAATGGCGACGCGCTGCGTTTTGGGGCGCGTTGGCGCTCTTCGTGCCTTATTGCCTGGCGATACTATTCTTTGACGTTCCCCGTGGCTTCGCCCACCCATCCGAGTTCGGCGCTTGGTACGGAGTGCTCGAAAATTTGGCGCTCGCGGCGGGGGCACTGATCATTTGCACGTTCTACGCGCGACTCGAACCGGCGAGCGCCGAGCGCCTATCCAGGATCGCCCGTGTCATCTTTGGCATTTGTCTGATTTATTTTGGTTTGGCGCATCACTTCTACCTGGCCAACACCGTCAGCATGGTTCCTGCGTGGCTGCCGCCGGGTCAAACCTTTTGGGCATACGCGACGGGGGCGGGACACATTGCAGCCGGCCTCGCAATCATCTCAGGCGTCTACGCGCGTCTGGGCGCCGTACTGCTGACGGCGATGTTCATCTTATTCACCATCCTGGTGCATGCGCCGAGGGTCCTCCTCACCCTCCCCCATAATCATTTCGCCTGGGGAGAGAACGCGGTTAACTTCGCCCTGATCGGATCTGCGTGGGTCGTCGCGGCCTCGATCCCACCGGTCGTTGAGGCCAAAGCCTGAATCACATGACTCGAATTTAGCTAGACTCAAAGGCACGGATCTGGTCACCGGTCAGGGTGGGTCAGCGCTCGTCGGCTAAAGTGATGGAGATTCATGAGAAAGAGGCCGCTTCGATCGACAGCGCGCTGGTTGGTTGTTTTAGTTCTGTGTTCATTGAGCGCATCTCCCCTCGTTGCCTACCCGGTACTAACGTTTACGGTGACGAGCCATAAGGAGCCGGCCGCCGGCGCGACGGCTTCGGGCAAGCCGGTGCAGCCGAGCGATAAGACCTTTCCGCTCCTCGTCACGCTGGGACATCAATATTTGATCGTGGAGGCCGAGGGCACGCGGACGATATATGACTTTGAGCGATTGCGGGTCCTGCGGATTGATCTTTCCGGCGCGAAATATACCGATGACTCCCTGTATTCGGATATTGGCTTCCGGGCGCTCGAGTTTCAGAACCGGATCATGCTGGGCACGGCGCTGCAGGCCGGGAAACTCCCGGCCAATCCCATGGAGCCGGCCTTGGTGGAGCAGCTGTTTTCACTGTCCAACCCGAAGCGCGAGACGCAGATTGATCAACGCCACGCCGAAGGTGATCTAGAGTTTTTCTGGGGTAAACAGAAACTGGTGAGCGTCAGCGACAAGACACAGGCGCTGCCCACGGGTTATCAATCCGAATATTGGCGATTCTTGCGTTATTACGCCGGCGGGCATCCCAAGGTGTATGGCGCGCTGACATCGGTGCAGGGAGTACCGAAAAAGATTTCCTTCGTCCTGACCAACATGGGCACCGAGACACGGGAAATCGCGCTTGATGCGATCCACAATGCCGCGGATACGCCGTACTCGCGCGAGGGTCTCGAGCTCGCGGTTCGCGAGCAAGAGCCCTACAACACCCTAAAGCTCCTAGGACCTGACGCCGCGGCGAAACTGACGGAGCGAATGGATGCCGCGACGAAGTCGCGCGACGCCGCGATGGCGCAAGGCCAAGTTCTCGAGGCGGTGCTTACCAATATGTCGATATTGATCATGAGCGGTGATGGCGCGAGCCCGGCAGCGTGGCTCGCGCAGCACCGTGACGCCATCCAGAGCAATGAATTGGCCCACTCGCTGTCGGGGAATCTAGAGCCGCGGGATAAAGCCGGCGCGCAAAAATCCCTGCAGATCTTGAGCGAGCTGCACAAGCAGCCGGGAAGTGCCGGGTACATGCTGGATGTCTTTCAGGGAAATATCTTCCTTGGCTTACGAGATGGAAAGGCGGGGGCCGAGCATCTGCTCGCGGCGCTCAACGTAAATCCCTACCTACTCGGCGCATGGAATGATCTTGGCGGCTACTACTATCAATCGTTTCAGACCGACAAGGCTTGGGACTGCTGGGATGCGGCGCGGCGCGTCAACCCTCAGCATCCGATGCTTATGCGGATTACCGAGATGGAGCGCCAGTTGCGCACGGCGTTTCCGCAGTTTTTCTAGAGGCGGGATACTGTAAGTCTAACGATTCACGGAACGATCTCGACGCGCGTCGGGCCCGCGGTGAGATTCCAGACATCCAGCAAATCCTCATCGGATAGCGCGATGCATCCGTTGGTCCAGTCGCGTGTCTTGTAATAGGAGACCGGTTTGGTCGGTTGATTCGGTTCTCCGTGGATGAAAATGTCGCCGCCAACGCGCTGGTGCTGTGCGGCGGAACGTTTCAAATCCGCGGCGCTGGGGTAGGAAATGTGCAGCGCCTTGAAATAATGGCTGTGCTCTTGGCGAAAGTCGATGATATAGCTGCCTTCGGGCGTGCGAAAATCCCACTCGTGCTCCTTCGCACCGGTCGGACTGAGGCCCAGCGCGATCCGATAGCTGCGCAGCGGTGAATTGTCGCGCAGCAGGTAAAGTTTGCGTTCGTGCTTGACGATGAGAATGGTGTCGGCGCGCATGCTGGGTGCGGCTAGCGCGGCGCTCGACGCTACGAACGCGAACAAAAGGACCCAAGGGGACAGTAAACGGCAAGTTGACATATGCTCGCATAGTCACGTGTGGCGATGCGGCCACCTTAGCTAAGCGAGGACTCGAGGAACTTGGCTGTGGATCGCAATCCCGACGCAAAGTCGGCGGCGTCATCGAGCCAGCTAGAAATCCGTCACACTTCGCGCGAAGTTTAATGTAAGACATAATTAGCACAGGGGGAAAATCATGATTAAAAGAAGCTCTATTCGCATCGCGCTGGCGTTGATGGCGGGCGTGGTCACTGCCGTTGGAGCCGCCACGCCGCATGAGAGTTCGGACTTCGTTCGGATCACCCCCGCGCAAATGCATTGGCAGGATGTCCCTGATGGCCATGGCACGCAGGAGGCGATACTGTTCGGGGATCCGGCCAAGCCCGGCATGTATGTCATTCGGGTGAAATTTCCGCCGCACATCATGGATATTCCGCATTGGCATCCGATGGCGCGTTACGTGACGGTCCTCGAAGGAACCTGGTACAGCGGGACGGGCGATACCTTCGATCTCGCTCGTGCCGTTCCATTAAAACCCGGAAGTGTCATGCTGCATCCCGCGAAGGCAGTCCATTGGGACGGTTCGGGCAGCGCCGAGACCGTCATAGTTCAAATCATTGGTGAGGGGCCTGCGACCACCACGCCGGTGGATACGACCAAGCCGTTCTGGATGGAAGTACCACATTAGGAATCGGGCGCGTGCACGACAAATACCTTGAAAGTCTGAATCTGGAGCAATTGATGAAAATTCTAGTGGCGGCTGTACTGCTTCTATCTGGCCTGGCAAATTGGACGCAGGCGCAGACCGCCTTGACGTATCAGAAGCCGCCCGCCGCCATTGAAGAACTGCTCGATGCTCCGCTGACGCCGGTGGTGAAACCGTCACCAGATCGTTCCATATTACTGGTGCAGCAACCGCAGTCCTTTCCAACGATTGCGGAGGTGGCGCAGCCACGTTATCGCCTCGCCGGGATTCGGTTTAATCCGGCGACCAATGGGCCAAGCCGCGAGGTGTCGATCGTGAAGCTGTGGCTGCAGCCTGTCGCCGGCGGCGCGCAGCGGCCGATCGCGGGGTTGCCGGCGGTGCTCAAGGCAAGCCACTTGAATTGGTCGCCGGATTCGAAGCATGTCGCGTTCGTGCAGCGGGAAAGCAATGGACTGCAGCTCTGGCTGGTGGATGCGGCCAAGGCCGCGGCCCATCGAGTGGGAACTTTCAGATTGAATGCGGTACTGGGCGAACCATGCGAGTGGTTGGCGGATTCGCAATCACTGCTGTGCAAGCTTGTGCCTGGGGCGCGCGCCGCCGCGCCCGCATCGAGCGAGGTGCCCTCGGGGCCCAACGTTGAAGAGAATCTGGGCAAGGTGACGCCGGCGCGCACCTATGAGGATCTGCTGAAGACCCCGGCGGATGAGGCGATCTTCGCATTCTACGCCACGTCCGAACTCGCCCTCGTGTCACTCGACGGGGCATTTCGAACCTTACCGGCGAAAGGTTTGATCACCAAGATATCGCCTTCCCCCGATGGGCGCTTTGCCTTCGTAGAAATCGAACATCGGCCCTTCAGCTATGCATTGCCCGAGGAGAACTTTCCCGCCAAGGCTTCGCTGGTCACCCTGAAGACCGGTGCGATCAAGGACCTATCGGATCACCCCTTGCTCGATTCGATCCCAATCGCTTTTGATGCGGTTCCCGTCGGTTCGCGTAACTACCTCTGGCGTAGCGATGCACCCGCCACCCTCGTCTGGACCGAAGCACAAGACGGCGGCGATCCGAAGGTTAAGGCCGCCGTGCGCGATCGGCTCATGCAATTGTCCGCGCCCTTCGAGGGGCAAGGCGAAGTGCTGTTGGAGTCGCCGATGCGGATTCGAAGCGTTGAGTGGGGGCATGATCACCTGGCGCTCGCCACCGAGTTTCGCTGGTCAGACCGGAAGATCGCCATCATGGAGTTTGATCCCAGTGCGCCCGGTGGCAAGGGAACCACGGTGTATGAAGGTTCATCGCAAGACCGCTATCACAGCCCGGGCCAACCGGTTTTACAAATGAATGCCCACGGTAAACCGGTCCTGCAGCTGACCCGGGACGGTAAGGGCATTTATTTTTTCTCACCGGGCGCGACGCCGGAAGGTGACTCGCCATTTGTCGGCGTGATGCCGTTGGGCGGCGGAGCAGAGCAGATTCTGTGGCGCTCGGCCCCGCAAATGTATGCGGAGCCGATTGCGCTGCTGGCCGATGACAAGGCCCTGGTACGGCAGGAAAGTCAGACCATTCCACCGAACTACTTTGTCGCCTCGCTGCCGCAACGTGCGGGCGCACAAGAACCTCTGAAGCAGGTGACGAACTTCGCCTCCCCCTACGCGGGCATCAAGCTGCCGACCAAGCAATTGCTCAAATATCATCGGGCGGACGGCTTGGAATTGACGGCAACGCTGTGGCTTCCCGCGGGCTATGACAAGTCGCAGGGGCCACTGCCGACGTTGATGGAAGCCTACCCGGCGGAATTCAAAACCCGCGCCGCGGCGGGACAGGTGAGTGGGTCGCCCTTTCGCTTTCCGCGGATCGGATGGGGTTCGCCGGTGTTTCTGACGCAAACGGGCTACGCGGTGTTAGAGAACGCGAGCATACCGATCGTCGGTGAAGGCGATGCGCAGCCGAACGATACGTACGTGGAGCAGCTCGTCGCGGGTGCCAAGGCGGCGATCGATGCCGGCGCGGCACTCGGCGTCGTCGACGTGAAACGCGTGGCCGTCATGGGACATAGCTATGGGGCATTCATGACCGCGAATCTGCTCGCGCATAGCGACATGTTTCGAGCCGGGATTGCGCGCAGCGGCGCTTACAACCGTACGCTCACGCCCTTCGGATTCCAGGCGGAGGAGCGCACATACTGGGAAGCACCGGATGTTTACTTCAAGATGTCGCCGTTCAGCTATGCCGACAAGATCAAGACACCGATCCTGCTGATCCACGGCGAAGCAGACGACAATCAAGGGACGTTTCCGATTCAGTCAGAGCGGTTTTATGTGGCGCTCAAGGGCCACGGCGCCACGGTTCGGTTGGTATTTCTGCCGCTCGAAGCCCATGGCTACGAGGCCCACGAGAGCTTGTCGCACATGTTGTGGGAAATGAACCGCTGGCTCGACACTTACGTGAAGCCCGCGGATCCGGTACGCGCGAACAGTAAATAAAATAACAACAGGGGCAAGGGCATGCTAGCAAGGCGTCTTGGGTGGCGGCGGTGTATCTACTTCGTGATGGCGCTTCTGGTTTGCGTTGGAAGCCTTCCGCTGCACGCAGCGGAGGGCGGGGTTCCCTCAAACGAAGATCTACGCCATGTGCGTGCCCTCGCGGAGCCCCAGGTCTCTCCCGACGGGAGCCGAGTCCTCATTCGCGTGACAGACGCCACGGCTGATGGGGGCCATCACCATCTTTGGCTCGTCGATGTCGGCGCCAACACTGCGCGCCAACTGACCTTTTCCCCCGCGATCGATAAAGTCGGCGAGCACAATGGTCGCTGGCTCGGTGATGGCGGCAGCATTGTGTTTCTTGCGAAGCGCACCGAGCACGTGCAGTTGTTTCGGTTGCCGATGTCGGGCGGTGAGGCTCATGCCTACGAGATCAAGGTTGCACCGCTCGTGGATGAATCCCAAGAGCCCGACGCTATTCCACCGAAGAAGGCGAGCGACCCGCCGGTACCGCGAGACCCCGTTCCTTTGGACATCGACCAGTATGAACCGGCACCCGATGGCCATACGATCGCCATCGTTGCAAAAGATCCCGAGACGCCCGGCGAAAAAAAACAAAAGGACGAGAAGGCCGATGCCCTTTGGGTCGATCATGACAAGCACGGCAAGCGGCTGTACCTGCTGGACGCCGAATCCGGCAAGTTGACCGCCGTTGCCGTCGCGTCGGACGTCGCCAAGATTGCCTGGGCAAAGAAGAGCGACCGCCTCATTGCCCTCAGCGAGGGAAGCAACCATGCGGGAGATCTGGGACCCGCGATGAGTGCATGGCTCGTCGACCCTCTGAATCCCACTCACCCTTCGCAACTCAATGAGCTTCCTGCAACGATTCGCGGCGGCACCTGGTCCGAGGATGGTTCGCGCTTTTTCTTCCTCGCTCAGGCCAAGGCGGACGCCCCACCGGGGTATGACGAACTCTTCGTATTTAACCTCGAGGATCGATCGGTACGGAATTTGACGGCCGACCTTGGCGGGTCACTGAGCGGCGAAGATCCCTTAGTCGTAGGACCTGGCGTGTTTCAAGCCGTGCAGCTGGGCTTTCGCCGGGGGTATGCGCGCATCAGCGGCGGCAAAGCAGAGGATCTGCACTTCGATCGCCCCGTTGTGCGCGGATTGCAGTGTAGTGTAAGGCATGCGCCGTGTGTGTGGCTTGGGGAGAGCGGGACGCAAGCGCCGGCACTCTATTTTGCGTCGCAGCCCGGACAAGTACCGCGCTTGCTCAATACGCCGAATCTGCTCCCAGCCAAGTGGGAAACCCCAACCGTGCACACGGTGAGATGGAAGAACGAAGGTCTCGACATCGAGGGGATGCTTTATCTCCCTTCTCAACAGAACTCCACGGACAAGGTTCCCTTGATCGTCGAGGTGCATGGCGGCCCGACCGGCGCCTTCGCCGATTCGTTTTCGCCCTTGGTCGCCCATTTATTGGCACAAGGATGGGCCGTTTTCTTGACGAATCCGCGCGGCAGTACCGGGTATGGCGCCGCCTTTGCGGCGGCGAATAAGAACGACCTGGGCGGCAGCGACTTTCGAGACATCATGGCGGGCGTCGACGCCGTGGTCGCGGCGTATCCAATCGATCGCAACAAGCTCGCGTTGATGGGCTACAGCTACGGCGGCGAAATGGCGGCCTTCGTCGAGGGCAAGACCGACCGATTCAAGGCGATCGTCAGCGCGGCTCCGGTCACCGATCAGCAGAGCGAATACGGCACGGAGGATGAGTCTTGGTATGACCGCTGGTTCTACGGTAAGCCGTGGGAACACCGCGAGGATGCCTGGCGCCAAAGCCCCCTCGCCTATGTCGCCCAGGCAAAAACACCGTTTATGCTCATCCAAGGTGAAGGCGATACCGTGGACCCGCTCGGCCAAAGCTTGGAGATGTATCGGGCGCTGCGCCAGCAAGGCGTATCGGTGCAGATGCTCCAATATCCTCGCGATAATCACGGCCCCCTGGGAACTAATATGTACGGATTCCCGAGCACGGAGCCCTGGCACGGATTTGATGCGCGACGCCACCTGGTGCAGTTCATCAAAACCGCCTTTGATCAGGCTGGCGGAGGATTGAAATGAAGTCGATGTGCGAAATCTAGATTTCACTTCCTGGCCGGCGCTGCTCTCGACCCTGCTGGGCCTGAGCGTGATTACGCTCATCGGAGTCGGTATCCGACTGCTCGCGATGCAGACGATTCAACAACGACGTGAGCGAGAAAACCGGCAGATCAACGAGCGCCTGCGGACATTGATTGCCGCCTATAAAACATTGGGCGGTTCCTTCACCGGCGATCTGGCCGTCGATCCGGCCCACCTGAGAGACTTGAGAAGCGATGCCGGTGGCGTGATCGAAGGATCCGCGGATCGGGCAAGTCGTTCCGATCGCTCCCGACGCATTCGCGACGCCGTCGAAGCTGCGCTGTCCGACATCATTCTCCTCGGCACCGAGGAGCAGGTACGGTTGGCGGCAGCGGCCGCCGCTGAACTTGCCGCCGGTCGTCCGGTGGAAACTGCCGCGCTGGTTGTTTCGCTACGCGATTTTATTCGACAGGTTCTGGATCTGCAGCCAGTGCCTTCAGAACTCGTAATTCCCAAACAGGGACCTTCGCGCACGATCTCCGCGAAGGCTGGCAAAGAAGGCGATAAGAGCAGCGCGAAGCAGGGGGGCGGCGGATTGGGTGGTGGAGCTTCAGGTGCGGGCCTTGGCGGGGGATACAGCCATGACGACAACGAGCATCACGATTGAGTTAATAACCACATCCAATATTGGCCATCATCTGCGCCCCGTATTGCTGCCAATACTGATTTGCGAGAGCCTTAGCTTTGTCGGAAACACTATTTGACGTCAGTGCACTGGTCGCCGACGCCATCCACTGCACCGCCAGGCCACCATATGAGCAGCCCTGCTGTGACAACATCGCACCCACCAGATTCCAAGCCGTCACCTCATCGGGATCCATCTGATTCGCCTGCAATTGCGGACCGATCTGAAAGACTGCATCGAAACTGCCCTGTTGCGCCGCCTCGCGCGCATGCGCGACGGCCGAGGGAATGTCGGTCTCGATCCCCGGACAACCCTTGAATTCGCAAACGGCAAGAAGAGTCTCCGCATGCGGCAGACTATCCGCGGCCACTTTGAGCAGATTGCCCGCATCGTCGTCGGCGATAGCAGCCGGCAGATGCGCCGTTCCATTCATCAGGCCTTGCGCCAGAAATGCTTGCGCCTCCGCGTAGCCGGCATCGGCGGCGTCCATCAGCTTCTGCTCCTTGAATGCGGAACTCCCGCTGCTGCTGTAACGCGACAGCAACCAACGACTCGCCCCATTCCCCTGATCGGCGGCACTCGTCACCCAAGCCTCAATCTCTTTTTTGTCTATCGCTTGTTGGCACGCGGCGACCATCTGTTTGTCATTGGTATTCTTTTCCTGTATCGCGGTTCTTATCCATTCGGCGTCTTGCACGGAAAGCGTTCGCGCGTCCAGCAATTGCTGCGCTTGAGAGGAACTGCCCTCGCCGTTGGCACCCGCAAATCCACAGGTGCTGTACGCCATATACTCCAAAACATTGGCTGCCGCTGCATCGCCCCGCTTCGCCTGTTGTTTGAGTTCCTGGATGACGGCGAAAATGTCGCCGTCGGTGAGCCGGTTCACCATCGTCTCGCTGGCACCGAATCCTCTCAAGAGCGCAAACCTCACCCGGCGGAGATTGCGCGCCACGACCTTCGCCGGCGGCCTTGTCCATGGATCGGACGTCGCGACCGGCTTTCTCGGGGCGCCCGGGGGCTGAACTTGCGCCTCAGGTTCGGGCATTTTTGCGCCATTTCCGCCGGCAGCAGAGCTTGGCGAACTGCTGTGCTTGGTCAGCGCCACCCAAATGCCAATGGCAATCATCAACAGAATGACTCCGACCAGGCCCAGCCGTTTGCTCACCGTTAGTCCTTAGCTCGACAGGAAAAAGAGCGCTCTCTCTATGCCTTTTCGATTGAGAGCTTGGGTGAAAGTTCATGGCCCAATAATCGTATAATTCGCCCCGACAAGAATAAGACCGGTCTACAAAGAGAAAGGACTAAACAAAATGGACTATGTTCTGAATCACTGGCCACTCATCGTAGTGGCACTGGGTGTAATCATTCTCTTGGCGTGCTATCGATGGGTACTCGCACTCTTTGGCGTGATCCTTGTTCCGGACGACAGCGTCGGTGTCATGACAAAGAAATTTGTGATCATGGGCAAAAATCGGCGCCTACCGCCGGGCAGGATCATTGCCCTGAACGGCGAAGCCGGGTATCAGGCAGACACGCTCGCTCCCGGGCTTCACGTCGGAATGTGGCCGTGGCAGTACCAGGTCGAACTGGTCAAGTTTTGCCTGGTGCCGCCCGGGAAAGTCGGTTGCGTCGAGGCATGCGACGGAAAACCGCTGCCAAGCGGCCGAATCGTTGCTCAATTGGTGGCCTGCGATGCTTTTCAAGACGCACGCGCGTTCCTCGAGAACGGAGGTCAGCGAGGCCCTCAAATGGGCTTGATTCCACCGGGCACCTACCGAATCAACACACTGCTTTTTTCGGTCACGCTGACCGAAGCGATCGTCGTACCGCCGGGTCGGGTCGGCGTCATCGAGGCGCGTGACGGCATCCCCTTGGGTGGTGGACGAGTCATTGCACGTCATGTCGAGTGCGATTCATTTCAGGATGGGCCGGCCTTCATCGCGGGCGGCGGCGAGCGCGGTCCACAGATGGCGCTCATTGCGCCCGGCAACTACCGGATCAATCCCTTTCTATTTTCAGTGCAGCTGGCCGATGCGCTCGACATCCCCGATAACAAGGTTGGCATCGTGACAACGCGCGAGGGATTGGCGCTCGCCTCCGGTGAAATCGCCGGGGCGGTGGTCGAGGGCCACAATATGTTTCAAAGCCCGCAAGTCTTCATCGACGGCAAAGGCAAGAAGGGACTACAAGAGCAAGTCTTGCTCGCGGGCCGCTATTTCATCAATCCGAGCTTCGCCACAATCGAACTGGTCGACATGACGGAAGTGCCGATCGCCCATGTCGGTGTGGTGATCGCCTATGTCGGCAAAGAAGGCAAAGACGTCTCCGGCGATGCCTTTCGGCATGGAAATCTTGTGGATCGGGGAGATAAAGGCGTATGGGTTGAGCCGCTTGATCCGGGCAAGTATCCAATTAACCCTTACACCCACCAGGTGACCAACGTTCCCACGGCCAATGTCGTGCTCAACTGGGCCACCGGTAAGACCGAGGCGCACCAGCTCGACGCCAACCTCTCGACGATCACCGTCCGATCAGCCGATGGATTCAAATTCAATCTCGACGTTTCTCAAATCATTCACATCCCGCGTAGCGATGCGCCGAAGGTGATCGCTCGATTTGGAAGCATGTCGGCCCTGGTGACTCAAGTACTCGAGCCTACCATCGGCAACTATTTCCGCAATGCTGCTCAAGGTTCTGACATCATCGATTTTCTAAAAAATCGCTCCCTGCGTCAGGGTGAGGCCCGTGATTCGATCTCATTGGCGCTGAAGGAATATAACGTGGGTGCAGTCGACACTCTGATCGGCGATATCGTGCCGCCGGACGCACTGATGAAGACGCTCACTGATCGAAAACTGGCGGAACAGGAACGCGTCACATACGAAACGCAACGCCAAGCGCAGGTTGTGCGACAGCAATTCGAACAAGCCAATGCCCTGGCTGTGACGCAATCCAAGGTGGTCGATGCCGAGCGGCAGGTCGCCATTGCCGATTTCAACGCGCAGGCAAGCGTGAAATCTGCTGAGGGTCAGGCGCGTGCCAAGACGATCAATGCCGAGGCAGACGCCACCGTGACACGTACGGTCGGAGATGCCGAAGCATCAAAGACGCGAGCGGTCGGCGGTGCGGAGGCGGAGGTTATCAAGCTGAAGATCGCGTCCATGGAATCAGGCAACTACGCGGTGGTGCAGGTGGCCGAGGCCCTGGCAAAATCCGGCGTCAAGCTCGTGCCGGACATTGTGGCCGGTGGCGGCGCAAGTGGCGGCACACTCGTGGATGTATTGTTGGCCAACGTGATCAGGGAGGGCACGCTGCGAAGCGCCCCGAGGACTTAATGGGACCGTGATCGTGAGAACTGCAGTATTTATCGCGCCGTTGCGCCGGCGTTTTGCTGTGCGGCGCGCGTGACGCCTGTCTCGCGTCATTGCCTTACGACACGATCTATATACGCAGCCAGCATCTTCCGAACTTGTGCAACGAGCGCCTGCCCGCCCTCCTCTTCCTCTTTTGCCAGCGTCGGCACAAGCTTCAAAACGTGGGCAATCATCGCCCCAGCCTCGGCGGCGGCCTTCTCACGCAGCTTAGGATTGGCAGCGCGCAGAATTGCAGCGATTTGGCGGCGCGTGGCGCCGCGCAGTGACTTGCGGCGTTCAACGATGCCGGAGACGGAACCCGAGAGCGCAGCCATAGCATCGCGGTCCGAGCGGATATTCAGCATCAGGTCGATGAGTCTGTCTGCCACGCGCAACGGCGATAAGCCCGGTGCGCGCTTCGCAAGATCCTCGAGCATTGACACGGCGCGCTCCACGTAGCGGGCAAACAGCGCTTCGGCCAAAACCTCTTTCGATGGAAAGAATTGGTACAGCGAGCCGATCGACGCGCCCGCGCGCTTCGCAATTTGCGTCATCGTGGTTGCTTCATAACCGTTTTTCGTGAACAACGCGGCACCCGCATCCAGCAGCTCCGCCACGCGCTGCATACCGCGGGCGCGCTTGGGCGCTTTGGCTATCGGCGCTTCGGTTGACATTTGTGAGGCATCCTCATAAAATTATTTTTGTGAGTCTCCCTCATAAATAGCTTTTGTACAAGGCCCGCGGCTTGGAGCCCGTGCCTCCTCACCCTTGGAGCCTAAGATCATGATCGAACTCGATCCGCGAAATTCCGCCCTCGTCCTAATCGACCTGCAAAAGGGCATTCTTGGCTACTCGCTCACGCCCGTTACGAGTCAAGAGCTGCTGGAGCGCGGTCGGACGCTGGCCGAGCGCTTTCGCAGCGCCAAGGCAACTGTCGTGCTGGTCAATGTCGCTTTCTCGCCAGACGGCGCCGACATGCTGCGCCAACCGGTGGATCAGGCGCAGCCGCTCCCGGCCGGTGGCTTTCCGGCAGGCTGGAGCGAATTCCCATCCGGTCTGATGCAAACAGGCGACCTGCAAATTACGAAGCGACAATGGGGCGCGTTCCACGGCACCGAGTTGGATCTGCAGCTGCGTCGACGAGGTATTCGCACGATCGTACTGGGCGGGGTTGCGACTCATATTGGCGTGGAATCGACGGCGCGTCAGGCTTACGAGCGCGGTTACGAGCTGCTCATCGTCAAGGATGCGACAACCAGTTCTGACGCCGAGGCCCATGCAATGTCGATGAAGCACATCATGCCCCGACTCGCCCGTGTCGTTCAAAGCAACGACATCACACTGACTCGCACCTAGCGTCGAATCGATCGAACCGGAGCCCCGAACGGCATAATGGATCAGCCGACCAAGCGAACCGTATTCACTTTGCGCGACACCGCGGCTCCGCTGAAGTGGACTATCCTGTTCCTGCTATCGCTCGGCTTCATCGTGCCGCTGGAGCTGATGCAACTCCCCGCGGCCCTGCTTCTGGGCGCAATGGCCGCGGCGATCTTGGTCGCGGTGTTCGACGGCAAGCTCGCGGTGCCGCACTGGCCTTACGTTCTCGCGCAAGGCCTGATCGGCTGCCTCGTGGCGCGCAGCATCGGTCCCGCGATTCTGGTGACGATGGCCCAGCAGTGGCCGCTGTTTCTCGGCGGTGTTTGCTCGGTGCTGCTCATCAGCACCTCACTGGGCGCCCTGCTCGCGCGCTGGAGAGTCTTGCCGGGAACGACGGCGGTCTGGGGCTCATCGCCCGGCGCAGCCACAGTCATGGTGTTGATGTCCGAGGGCTTCGGGGGCGACCCGCGGCTGGTCGCCTACATGCAGTTTCTGCGCGTGATGCTCGTGGCCCTCGTGGCCTCGATCGTTGCACGCCTGTGGGTCGCGCCCGGCGGCCTCGCGAGAGCTGCGATCGACTGGTTTCCCGCGGTCGCTGCGTTGCCGTTGGGGGAGACGATGGCGCTCGCCGTGCTAGGTGCAGTCGCCGGCGCCAAATCCAGGATCCCCGCCGGCGCGTTGCTCGTCCCGCTGTTCGCCGGCATTGCGCTCTCCTGCACCCACCTCATGACGATCACGCTGCCGCCCTGGCTGATGGCCGGCTGCTACACCCTGGTCGGCTGGGCGATTGGCCTGCGATTCTCGCGCGACATCGTGATCTACGCCGCACGCGTCTTTCCGGCGATCGCCGCCTCGACCGTGACGCTGATCGCGCTGTGCGGCGGATTGGCGGTGCTGCTGCATCTCATCGTCGGCACCGACCCGCTGACTGCCTACCTTGCCACCAGTCCCGGTGGCGCGGATTCGGTCGCGATCATCGCGGCCAGCTCCTCCCATGTCGATGTGCCATTCGTAATGGCCATGCAGATGGCCCGGTTCATTCTCGTGTTGCTCGTGGGACCTTCGTTGGCGAAAGCGGTAGCACGGTGGACGAAAAGTTGAGCGCCACCGGACGTCACTGATCCGGCGACTTGGGATCATGCATATCTTTGAAGAGGTCGCCGTTGTACTGAATTTTGCCGCCAAACCGGCAAAATGGCATGACAACGATGAGAACACAGTAGTCGTTGAGTTTGATGATACCGTGCCGCAACATCTCGCCGCGACTGTTCCGGTCCCACGGGAATGCCGGCATCGGTTCCATGTGGTTCTTCTTGACCCAATCGAGCTGCTCGGGCGTCAGACTCGACAGGTCGCGGTAGTTCTTTTCTTTCCCCGCTTGGGCAATGCTTGATTGCACGGCGAGTTCCGATTCGCGATCCCAGTCGATGCCTTGGTGTTGCTTCTGTTCCGGGGGCGAAAGTGTGATGGCGTTGTCATTGATCACGATGGGCGGCCGCGGTAGATCCGCGTTGATACTCGGATGTGAAGCAGCTGCGTCTATCTGAACAGTAATTTTTGCGGTGTCAATCGTCGCGGACTGATTCGGCAATCGCAGCAGCGACAGGGAGAAGAATGGGTTTTTCATCTCGCGAGACAGTCGTGGGCGCGATAGCAGCATGGCGGCGATCAGACCAGCGTGCGCCAGAACGACGACAAGCAATACGAGGTATCGCTTCGGCGCTTTATCTCGAAGTGACACTGACGCATCCGCTCGTTGTAATTAGTGATTGCTGGGAAAGACAACGCTTAAACGGTGTTGGTTCCAGGAAATATCAATATTGCGTCGATCGCGGGCTTTGCCTGCTCCAACCCTGTGAAGTGCCTTTGGCCGAATTGCGTCCTACGTCATGCCGCCGAGAGCCACGGTAATTGCCTCACCGTTCACGCCCCCCGCAGCATCGCTGCACAGGAACGCAATCACTTGCGCCACTTCGCGAGGCTCCAGCACGCGGTTCTGCGGGTAGATGGCCGCGCGCTCTCGCCACACTTGCTCGGCGCTGATTCCGCGCCGTTCGGCCTCCGTCTTTGCTGAGCGCTCGGCCATTGATGTTCGCACCCAGCCTGGCAGAACTGCGTTGGATGTGACTCCGAAGGGCCCGGCATCCTGGGCGACCGCTCGTGCGAGCCCGATAATCCCATGCTTCGAGGCGGTGTAGGCGCTGCCGGAACGTTCCGCCTTCTCGCCGGCGGTCGAACTTGTGAATACGAGGCGGCCGAAGCCGCGCTTGCACATACCGCCTGTCGTCAAGCGCGCGAGTTCGAACGGGCCGTCAAGGTTGATCCGCATCGTCTCGCGCCACACCTCGGGATCTTGCTCCCACACCAGCCGCTCGTGCGCAGAGCCGATGCCGTGGTTCACTATCAGCACCTCTATCGGCCCCAGTCGTCGCTCGGTTTCAGCAACGGCGAGGGCGCAGCCCGCAGCAGTCCCCAGGTCGGCCGCGACGTATTCGAGTCCAACGGCCGCCAGTTCTGTCGCGCTTCGCGACACAACCATCACGCGCGCTCCGGCCGCCGCGAGCAACAACGCGGCCTCGCGCCCAATTCCCCGGCCGCCGCCAGTTACCAGTGCCACACGTCCTTTCATAAAGCCGCCTATTCGCGTTTGGGTGCATCCGTCGATTTTATATAATGAGCACGCGTCATTGGAAATGACTACCACTTCACGGTTTGCCCATGGAGCGCTAGTTGCAAGCGAGCTTTCCCACTACCCTCAGTTGGGTAAATGACTCCGGGAGCCACTCGTGCGAATCCGCAACGTTCAGCCGACAGTTGCCTTCCTGTTGGTTCTCTCAGTCAATGCCATCACTCAACCGGTCTCAGCACAGTCCAGTGGCGCCCCTAGCCTGACCGTTGACGCGGCTGCTTCCCGCAATCCGATCAGCGCGCAGATCTACGGCATCGCGAGCTACGGGCTCGACGCAACGTTTGCCGCTGAGATCCAAGTCCCCAATATCCGTTGGGGAGGCGATGCCACCTCCCGATACAACTGGATGGTGGATTCGAGCAATTCAGGCTTCGACTGGTACTTCATGGGAGGCAACGGGCAAACGACTGCGGTGCCGAGCGCCTCGGCGGATCTGATGGTCAAGACCTACGCTCCGGCGAATGCACTGATGACGATTCCGATCATACCCTACGTCAACAAGTTCTCGGCGTGGAGCTGCAGCTTTCCGGTCTCGGTCTATGGTGCGCAGCAGTCGACAAATCCTTACGTGTTTCCGAATGGCGAGACCTGCGGCAACAGTCTCACGACAAATGGCGCCCAACTCGTAGACAACAACATCTATGCCAATCACATCAACAACACGACAGCGCTGCAGCAGCAGTGGGTTCAGCATCTGGTCAACACGTTCGGCGCGGCAGCAAAGGGCGGCGTCAAATTTTATCAACTGGACAATGAACCTCTTGGTTGGAGCAATACGCACCGCGACGTGATGCCGAACAGCGCCACCTATCCCACGATCGTGCAGTTGGGCCAACAGTATGCAGCGGTCATCAAGCAGGTCGATGGCACCGCCCTCGTTCTGGGACCATCGGACTTTACGCTTGGAGGCTGGGTCGGAACATCCAGCCAACAGGGAGGTCTGTGGGCGGGCCAGTACTATCTGCAACAGATGGCCGCCTATGAGCAGCAACACGGCCAACGGATTCTCGACTACTTCGATGAACACTATTACTTCAATACTTCGACGCCGGCCCTTCAGCTTGCCTCTACCCGGACACTTTGGGATCCGACCTATAATGGCGGCACGTGGGTGGAGCAATATGACTTCGACGGCCCGATGCAGTTGATTCCGCGATTCAAGGGCTGGATCAGCACCTACTATCCTGGAACCAAGTTGTCACTCTCGGAATACAGTATCGATAGCGGGCAGAAATCCATCGTCGACGCCATTGCTGAGATGGACGTCCTCGGCATTTATGGCCGCGAGCAACTGGACTTCGCAAACATGTGGAGTCCGCCAGCCCCTACGGATCCGATCGCCTATTCTTTCCGCATGTTCCGCGACTACGACGGCAGCGGCCACCAGTTTGGCGACACATCGATAAGCGCGGTGAGCAGCGATCAGGGTACGCTATCCATCTACGCCGCACAGCGATCGAGCGACAATGCCGTCACGGTGCTCGTGATCAATAAGACGACGACGGCAATCAGCGGAACAATCACGCTCGCGAACTTAAACCTGCCGACCAGTGCGCAGGCGTACACTTACTCCGGGGCCAATCTGACCTCGATCGTCCATGCCTCCAACGCCGCAATTTCCAACGCTAATCTCAGTTACTCTTTCCCGGGCTACTCGGCCGTGTTGTTCGTCGTGCAGCCGATCTTAATCTCAACAACGACCACACTCGCTGCCTCGGCGCCCCAAATTACGGCAGGCAAAAGCCTGACCTTCAGTGTGGGAGTAACCGCTCAATCGGGGAACGCACCAATTGGTGGTATCTCATTGATGGACGGTGCGACTTCGCTCGGAACAGCATCCCTAACGAACGGAACCGCGAGTTTGTCGACGACTTCGCTCGCCACGGGAACGCACAACATCACCGCATCCTACGGCGGCAATACCGTGGATGGAGCCTCCACTTCGAAGGGCGTCACGGTCCAGGTCAACGCTGCTCAATTCGCTACTACCACAACACTCAATGCATCGCCTGCAACCACCACGTCAGGCCAGATGGTTGCCCTTTCGGCGAACGTCTCCCCGTCCTCTGGATCTTCTGTTCCAGGCGGAACCATTACCTTTCAGGACGGCGCGACGAGCCTGGGGTCGGTCACTTTGGCGATGGGAAAAGCCACGCTGAACGTCAATACGTTGAGTGTCGGCAGCCACACCTTGAGTGCGGTCTACGGCGGCGACGCGTCCGACCTGGCTTCCACTTCCAACTCCCTCCCGCTCACCGTGACGGCTGCTTCCGCTAGTGCGGCAGGCGATGCGCCGACCAAAGGCGGCGGCTCGCTGGATTTTTGGTCGGTCGTTGGTCTCGGAGGACTCCTGGTGCCGCGTTTTGCGCGAAAGGGCCGTGAGTTTTCACGGTGGTCTTTACGCGGCGGTGAAGCTAGTAGAAAGCATTATTGACGAAGCCTATTTTCTGCAGACCGCCTCGCTGCAAATCGGCCAAGGTTTGCGCCACAGTTTGGTAATTGGCGAATCTATCCACCGTGATATGCACTTCCGGCTGCGGTGATTTCTTCGTCTCCGCACTAATGAAGCTCTGCAGCGTCGCGCGATCAACTGCCGTCTTGTCCCACAACAGCGTGCCATCGAAGTCGATTTGCAAATCGATGACCTCGGGGCGCGTCATCGACGCCTCGGGCTGTGGGGATGGATTGTTAATCTTGATGGCGTGCGTCTGGCTCGGAAGTGTGATGATGAAAATGATCAGCAACACGAGCATCACGTCGATCAACGGAGTCATGTTGATGTCGGAATAGGACTGTCCCGCGTTGCCGCCTGCAGTCATGGCCATTGGTTTGCTCCTTGAGTCTAGTAAACGTGAGTTGACATAAACCGTAGCGATGCCTTTCCTTGCTTTTATCTTATACCCTATGTAGAGTTACTACTATGGGTCGGAAAGATGCCGCGGTTCGGATATCGCCGCAGACGCGGCGGGTATTGGAGCGATCGACCCGAACCGACTTCAGCGGCGTGACCCATTGGTTGATTCGTCAGGCTTCTCACCGGGCGCCAGAGGCCTTGGCCTCGAGGCTCGAAGAGGAGTGGCTCGCGGATCTAGAGTCTCGATCCGCCACACTATCGCGGCTGCGCTTCGCGGTGGGTTGCTGTTGGGCAGGACTGGTCATTGGGAATGAGTTCCCACGAAGTCGAGTAGTGGGGGCGTCGAGTGCTGTGGCGCCCGCGAGCGGATTTGTCACACTCGTTGATCGGAACGTCGGATACTTCTCTCTTCGCTCCACGACACTATTCTTAATTGCGGGACTTTATGCCGCGCTTTTCTTCGGACTGACCAGCAGCTTGTCGCACACACAGGCTCCAAGAAATAACGCGCCAGTCATGAGCCTGCAAGCCGCGATGCCCTGGTAAGCAGGGATCCTTGCCTACACCCAAAAAAGGAAATCCGCTCCCACGCCCGAGTAGTGGGCGGTCGGCTAGCCGGCCTTTTTTTAGAGGGAACTTATTGATCCTTGGATAGGTTTAAACTTAAAGGGGGTGTGCGACATTGTGGCGGTGGTGTGAGATCCTCTGAGGGATCTCGTAGCGCGGTTTGGCAGGAGGTCACCCGAAATCATGCAATTCGAACAGGTCGAAGCGCTTTGTGATCAGCTGCGTGAAGTCATTGCGGCCGGCCCCGGGAAAAACGATCTCGCCCTTCAGGAAGCCATGGGAATCGTCAGCATGCTTCAACAGGCTGCGCCGTGGAACGGGCCACGTGACAAACTCGTGACAATCCGAGGTTGGCTGACCGTCTGGTTCAGTCAACGACTCTGGCGGCAATACGGGGATGAAGGCGAGATCTGCCGGCAAAGCCTTCTCAATGACATCCTCGTGGTCGAATCCTACTGGGAACGGAAGACCGCTCCGGCATAGCCGCCGGAAAATCGGCGTGATTACGCGGACTCGCGCAGGTAGGTTCGCTCGAAATCCCGCGCCGCAGCGCTCGAATCCAGGATGAACAGACCGGCGTTCGAACGCTTTGCCTGATGCTTGGCGGCCGCCGCTGCGCTGGCCACATCCTCCGGGCTATCGAATTCCGCGGGCGCGACTCGCAAGGCGCCAATTGACAAGGTGGTCAAAGGAAACCGGGTGGGATTGCCTTGGCGATCTTCCGATTCAATATAGCCGCGTTCCCGGGTGAGCGGATCGTACAGAGCCGGCGCCGCGGCATTGAAACGCTCGATCATTTGCGCGCAGCGGTTCTGCCAGTCCTCGCTCTGCAAGAGCACGATAAAATCGTCGCCACCGATGTGTCCGGCGAAATCGCGTTGCGGGTCGCAGGCTTGCGTGATGACGCCGGCCAGCAGTCGGATCATTTTGTCGCCCTGCCAGTAGCCGAATCGATCGTTGAATGCCTTGAAGTGGTTCAGATCGCAGTAGCTCGCGCAGAAATTCGTGCTGCCGAGCAGCAAGCGTCGCACATGCTCGCTGGTCGGGATGTTCCCGGGCAAGAAGGTCAATGGATTCGCGTGCCGCGCGGCCTCGATCCGCAACTCCGTCACTGAACGCACCAACTGTTCGGCAATGCCGATACCCACGTATTTGCCGGAATCCACCAGCACAAACCCGTCGTTCAGGTAGCGCTGATCTTCGGCCGTCAACACATGAATCAGTTCCTCCAACGGCTGGCTAATTTCAATCAACAGCGGGTTGCTTTCCATGAACGTCGTGCAAGACTTTCTGCCATAGACTTCAGGGTAGTAAGGCAGCGTGAAGCGCTCCAAAAAACGGCGCCGATTGACGATGCCAATGGGCAGTCCCTCATTGAGCACCGCAACGGCAGGCAAATCCTCATCCGCCTGAAAGATCTCCAACAATTTTTGATTGTTCATCGACTTCGACACGGGCGGCGCCGGATTGACGAGCCGGGCCGCGGTCACGGAGGGACTGTAGGCGCGCCGCAACTGAGGAAATACCGCGATATCGGGAGCATCAAGCACCGCCCGCGCGGCCGCCGGAACAGCCTCGGCGGGCACGCGCGACGGATGACCCAAAGCGTAGCCTTGCACGCAATCGACCCCAAGGTCTCGCACCACGCGCAGGTCCGCATGCTGCTCAATGCCTTCGGCAACGATTCGGCTGCCGAAATTCTCGGCCAGCCGCAACATGGCCTTGACCGTTTGCACCTTGCGTCCATCGTTGTGGATGTCGTGACAAAAATACCGGTCGATCTTGACGAACTCCGGCTCGATCTCGGCCCAAAGCCGCAGGCTTGAACCGCCGTCGCCGAAATCATCGAGCGCCAGCCCTGCGCCGATGCCGCGCAGCCTGCGGACGGCCGCGACCATTCCGGCGTGATCCACGACGCGTTCGTGCTCGGTTATTTCGATGACCAGTTTTCGGGCCGGTATCTCGCAGTCCTCCAAGATCTGCAGAAGCTGCTCGCAGCCGCTTTTCGAGCCCAGGTGGATGACCGCCTGCGCTGAGAAATTGACAAACAGCAGGCCGGATAGCTCCGCCGCCGCGAAGCCTCGGACGATGACCTCGCTCGCCCGATATTCGAGTTCATCGCTGCAGCCGCGAGCCGCTGCGGCCGCAAACAAAGCCGCGGGCAGGTGCAAATTCGTTGGCCCGCGAATTAGTCCTTCGTAGGCGATGATTTCGCCCTTCGCCACCGCGATAATCGGCTGGAAAACTCCGTGCAGTTCTCCCAACGCCGACAAGGATTCGCGCTTTGCCGCCGAGGCGTCTGATAGGGCGTGTTTCGCGATGGCCGTCCCCAAGGTTCTTCGGTGTGATTAGAATTGGAAACGAAGTATCGGTTCGGCGCCGAATCTGCGCTGATGCGCAGTTCTCATTGGTAACGTGTCAATTTGATGACAGCGAAATGGCCGCACGCAGCAAGGTATCGGGACGGTGTGAGTTCCCGGCAATAAGTTAATCACTGGCTGAGAATATCCAATTGCATCGAGGGCATCCGTGGCGAAAAGACGTATCCCGAAATTAAGCGGCGGCGCCGGCGAGCGATCGGCACCGGGGCGGATATCCCGACGCACATTCGTCACCGGAGTTGGTTTGTCAGGAATATTGAGGGCGGCAGGCGGGCAGTCTGGGCCGAGGTCTGCCGATGGAACGCCGGAACAAATCCATATCACCTGGGGCGAGGATCCGGCTAGCAGCGTCTGCCTGTCCTGGGCGTCCGCCGCCCAGGCGCTCAATCCTCGAGTCCGAGTCACGCAATCCTCCGCGTCGCGCACCGTTCACGCCGTGCAGCGCACCTACACCGACGGGCTGAACGGCCAGACGGTATTCACGTATCACGCGAGCCTGACCGGGCTCAAAGCCGATGCCGAGTTTCACTATTCGGTGACAGCGGACAACGATCGCAATCGGGCGCAGCCCTTTGCGGCGAGCTTCAGGACGGCACCGCGAGGTAGGAAACCCTTCCGCTGGACCAGCTATGGCGATTTGGCGACACCCAATACCGCGTGGACCCTCTCCTCGCCGCAGAGCGCATTCGCCGTCAAGGCGGTAGAAGGCTTTCAACCCCTATTCCATTTGTTGAATGGCGATCTGTGTTACGCGAACTTGAATCCCGCTGCGCAGCCCTCGGTGTGGGCGGATTTCGGAAATAATGTCCAAGCGTCCGCTTCTCGACGGCCCTGGATGCCCTGCCCTGGCAATCACGAGATTGAGTTTGGCAACGGCGCGCAGGGCTTTAGTTCCTATTTGACCCGATACACACTGCCGTCCAATGGGACGCCTTTCCCAGGTCTGTGGTATCGCTTCCAGGTTGGCTCCGTTCTGTTTATTTCATTGTCAGCCGACGATGTGATCTACCAGGACAGCGGCGCGTTCGTGGCCGGCCCCGCGGCCCTGCAACCCGCGCCGAGCACTGGCAATGCGCCGATCCCGCCCGGCACCTCGCTTTATGTCCATGGTTACAGTCAAGGCGCGCAGACGCGCTGGTTGGAAAGCACCCTGCAGGCCGCCTCCGGCGACCCCAACGTCGATTGGATCATCGTGCAGATGCATCAAGACGCCTTGAGTTCCGCAAAGAACGGCAACGGGTCCGACAAGGGCATCCGCGAGGCGTGGTTGCCGCTGTTCGATCGCTATGGTGTTGATCTGGTGCTCTGCGGGCACGATCATGATTACGAACGCAGTTGGCCGGTGCGCGGCTGCAATCACAACGTGGGCCGCGATGCTTTGAGCGGCGCGCCGGTCGATACGCTGCAGCCGAAACCGGTCATCACGTCGAATCCCGCGAACGGCGTATTCGATACCAGTCGCGGGACCATTCATTTCATTCTCGGCGGAGGCGGAACCAACGCGCCGCTCGACGTGTACGGGGTGAACCCCGACAGCGGCGCACCTCAGGCGAAAGTCATCACCAAGCCCAATCGTCCGATCCCGGCGAAGACTCCCGGAACCTTTACCAAGCTAGGCGCAGATGCGGTGGAAGATGCGGTCTGGTCGGCGCGCCGCGATACGGATACCGGCTATGGCATCGCAGTTTTCGATCTTGACCCAGGCTCGCCCGGCGCCAAGACCTCCATTACGATTTCCTACTATCATGCGCTCGGCGCCGATCGGGCGGCGACACCGGATTACGAGCTGTTTGAAACGGTGGTCCTGGCCAAAGGCAGGCGCGCTTAGGGCTCCTTATTGCGCCTGTCAATTTGACCCGTTCGACGTTCACCGTCCTTGGGCGGCCCGGAGACCAACCCGTTGGTTTCTCGACGGTCGCCGGATCGTCTGTCGGCGTGATGCCGGTACCGGCATTCGCAATGCTTGGCGTCGCAAGCCTTGATGGGCAATTGCGGCGCTTCCGCCGACAACCACTTGCGCCCGTTAAGCTCCGCGACCGCCGCGCAGGCTTGGCGTCCTCGAATGATCGACACCGAATGCCAGGCCTCCTTTTTGACCGCTTTGCTTCTCTCAACGGGCCTCGAGGTCCGTGCCTCGGACATCTTAGGAGCAGGTCGTGTCTTCAGTAGCATAGGAAACGTACCCTCTTGCTTCCACAAGACAGTAAACCCCTTAAATTGAAGTGTTTGAGCACTCGCTCACGCTCTTGGCGTACTGCACTGCAAGTGCCTGCGAATATTGGGACCGAGGTCCGCATTTGCGGGCTGTCACAAAGCTTACATAATCT
>Ga0209007_1000172_pt1 | contig 36670 bp, 26 predicted proteins | sample JacPinW_OM1H0_O2_FD_187961 | JGI IMG/M metagenome (GOLD analysis project Ga0209007, IMG submission 187961) | Forest soil microbial communities from Algoma, Ontario, Canada - Jack Pine, Ontario site 1_JW_OM1H0_O2 (SPAdes) (version 2) | ecosystem: Environmental > Terrestrial > Soil > Boreal... | reverse complement strand
AACGGAATCATGTGCCCTGCCAGCGGCACCGCGATCGCATCGCCTACCTTGTAGCCGTACAGATCTTGGAGCGCTTCGGAAATCCAGGCCGAAGAGTTCGCCCGCGACGCCTGAGCGCTTCGCACCAGAGGCAGTTGCGCGGCAGTTTCGGCTTCGGATGCACCGCGCGCGATCAGTGTCACCGGGGCGCGCTTGGGGTCGAGCAGCAGCTGCCGCGTTCTGCGAAACTCGACCTGCGAAACACCGGGGATCGCGGCGAGACTCGCTTGATCGGCGCTCGACCAAAACGCCGTGTCATTGCCGAATGGCTCGCGCAATTGCAGATCGGCCGGCAACAGCTTGCCAAGCCAATGGTCGAAAGAGACGCGGAATGAATGGATCATAATGGCCATGGCCACCATGAGACTGAAGCTCACGATGATCGAAGCCAGGCTGAGCGCAGACAGGCCGACATTTTCCCGCAGTTGCGCGACCGCGGTGTCCAGCACGACGCGGCGGGTGCGCGGCGCAAGCCCCAATCCTTTCAGCGTGACCGCGGGCACCAGCAGTACCGCGCCCAGCAGCAGCGCCGCGATCGCGGCGTAGCCGAAAATCGGCAAACCGCCGATGGGCGGCAGCCACGCCAGTGCCGCGCCCAGCAGCAGTAATCCGAGACCGCTGCGCCAACTCAGCTGAGCCGCGCTCTGATAGCCGCCATCGCCGCCTTTTAGGGCGCGGGCCGGCGGTTGGCGTGCCGCATTTCGAGCCGGCACCCAGGCACCCACGCCGGCCACGGCGATTCCGATCGCAAAGAACGCCAACAATTGCAACGGTGCGGCTCGAAGCGAGGCGCCGACCGCGCGCAATTGCCCGTTACCGAGATCGGCGGTGAGAAATTTCAATATCGCGGCGGCGATGAGCAGTCCCAGAATCACGCCGAGCAGCGATCCTACGGCGCCGAGCGCCAGTCCCTCGCCGAGCAGCGCACGGCGCAATTGGCTCTGCGTCGCGCCCAGCGCGCGCAGCAGCGCGAGCGACCGGCGTCGACGCAACACGGAGAGTGACTGGGTGGAGAAGACCAGAAAAGCACCGGTGAACAGCGCCACTAACGCCAACATGTTCAGATTCACTCGATAGGCTCGGGTTACGGTGACTGCCCGATCGCGTTCGACCTGTGGCGCAATCGCCAGAACCCCGGCAGGCAGCGCTTTCCCGAGATCTCGGCGCAACGCATCCACATCCGTCCCCGGTTTCAGGCGCACATCGATGCGATTCAAGCGGCCGACCGCATTGAAAGTCCATTGCGCCGAGGCGATGTCCATCAAGCCCAGCGGTTGCGGATACGCGCCTTCCGGCAAGATGCCGAGGACACGCAACGTCTTGGCGGAACTTCCGACCGTGACCGGCAGCGGATCGCCGCGCTGAAGTTTCAGCGCCTGCGCGGCGGCGCTGCTTAAATAGATGGCATCCGGATCGAAAAGCTGGAAGATGCCCTCGCCGATATCGCCGATGAGCGCGGGCTGCAAGGTTGCCGCTTGGAAAGGGTCGAGGCCCAGCACTTTGAGCGTGTCATCGCGGCCGGACAGCGCGACCTCGAGCTCGAGCACGGGACTCAAGACGCTGATGGAGGGGTTGCGCGCCAAATCCACAAACACCTGCTCCGCAAATCCCTCGCGCGGACCGCGGATGACGATGTCGGCCTCGCCGACGAGTCGTTTGGTGGCCAATCCAAATTCGTTGAGTGCGGAGGTGTTGACCAGAAAGACGGAGGAGCCGAGTGCAACGCCCAGCGCGAGGGCCAGCACGGTCACCAGGAAGCGCATCGGCTGTTCGCGGAGTTGCGCCAGGAGCAGTATTCGCCACAGGCTGAACGAGCCGGTGGCGTTCACCGCGTCTCTTCCAAGGCGCGCAGTCCGTGTGCATCGAGCACCAGGATGCGATCTGCGGTGTCCGCCGCCATTCTTGAATGCGTGATGAGAATGCCGGCGCCGGCGTTTGCTTTGACCTGCGCGCGCAACAGCGCAAGTATCTGCACCGCGCTGCCCGTGTCGAGATTTCCGGTCGGCTCGTCCGCCAGCACCAAGCGCGGCCGGTGCACCAGCGCGCGGGCGATCGCCACACGCTGAATCTCTCCGCCCGAGAGTTCCCGTGCGTGACGGCGCGCCAGCGCTTCGATCCCCACCGCCCGCAGCATGTCGCGGGCGCGCTCGCCGCGCTGTGGCTCGGCGACGCCGAGCAGGTCGAGCGGCAGCGCGACATTTTGTTCGACCGAGAGATACGGCAGAACATGAAAGGCCTGGAACACAAAGCCGACGGCGCGGCGGCGCAGCAGCGTTACGGCATCATCGTTCAAGGTCGCGAGATCGACGCCCTCGAGCAACACCCGGCCGCTGTCGGTTGTATCGAGTCCGGCCAACAAATTGAGCAGCGTCGACTTGCCGACGCCAGACTCACCCATCACGGCAATGTATTCACCCGCTCGAACCGTCAGATCGACGCCCGCAAAAATCGCCGGCCGATCTTTGGAAAAGCGCTTGCTTAAGTTCTCGAGGCGAACAATGGAGTCAGTCACTTAGGAGCCTGTCTGTCAGGCCCGCCGGCCTTAAGCGGCATCGACTCCGATCACGGCTTTGACTTCCAGGAAATCGCGCAAGCCGAACTCGCCCCATTCGCGGCCGTTGCCCGACATCTTGAAGCCGCCAAACGGCGTATTCATGTTGCCCGAGGCGCCATTCAAGGTGACTTGTCCGGCGCGGATCTGTCCGCCGATGCGCCGCGCGTGCAAATTGTCCTTGGACCATACATAGGCGGCCAGGCCGTACGGCGTGTCGTTCGCGATCTGCACCGCCTGTTCTTCGCTGTCGTAGGGCAAAATGCACAGCACAGGTCCGAAGATCTCTTCGCGCGCGATCGTCATGTCATTGCGCACATTGGAAAATATCGTCGGCTTGACGAAGTAGCCTTTGGTCAGTCCGTCAGGGCGTCCCGAGCCACCGGTGACGACTTTGGCGCCCTCGGCAATACCCTTCGCGATATAGCCCTCGACCCGCTCGAATTGCAGCTTCGAAACGACTGGCCCCAGGTTGGTTTTCTCGGACGTCGGGTCACCGGTGATCACCGATTCGGCCACGCGCTTCGCAATCGCCTCCACCTCGGCCAATTTTGCGGCGGGGACCAGCATGCGGGTGGGTGCATTGCAGGACTGTCCGGAATTTTGGAATACGTGCAGCACGCTCTTCGTGACCGCGCGTTCGAAGTCCGCATCATCGAGCAGCACGTTGGGCGACTTACCGCCGAGTTCTTGGTGTACGCGCTTGACCGAGGCGGCCGCGTTCCTGGCGACCTCGGAGCCCGCACGCGTGGATCCGGTAAAGGACACCATGTCCACCTCACGGTGCGATGACAGCGGCGCGCCGACGCCATTGCCGTCGCCGTTGATGAGATTGAACACGCCCGCCGGAACTCCCGCCTCATGCATGACTTTGGCCCAAATGATGGCGCTGAAGGGCGAATACTCGGAGGGCTTGAGCACCATGGTGCATCCGGCCGCGAGCGCCGGCACCACCTTGGCGGCCACTTGATTCATGGGCCAGTTCCACGGCGTGATCAATGCGCAGACGCCGACCGGTTCCTGGACCAAGCGTACGGTGCCGCGCATTTCCTCGAATTTGAAGCTTTTCAACACATCGATCATGGCGCTGATGTGGCCGACACCAATGCCGGTCTGCGAGCCCTTCGAGAGGGTGATGGGAGCGCCCATCTCAATGGAAATGGCCTGCGCAATTTCATCGTAATGCGCCTTGTAGGCGGCGAGCATGCGTTCCAGGAGCGCCAGCCGTTCCGCCGGAGCGCTGCGCGAGAAACTGTCGAATGCACGGCGTGCGGCCATCACCGCGCGATCGACATCCTTGCTGCTGCCCATCGATATGACACCCGCAACCTCTTCCGTGGCCGGGTTGATGACCTTCAGTTCCTTGGGCTCGATTGGATCTACCCAGGCGCCATCGATATAGAACTGTCGATTGTCATATGTCATTGCAAAACCCCTTCCAAATGCCGTTACTTCGTGGCCCTCATTCTACCTGCTGAGCGGGTAATTCGCAGGGTCATTGAGGCCGTGGCTCGGTTTTGCGGCGATAGTTCGCATTTTGGTCCCGTCATAGTTGTTAGGCTTGTATTTATGAGACATATCAATCCGCTGCGACTTTTAGCGACCCTGGCCGGCTGGGGGCTCGCCCTGAGCGCAGCCACAGGCGCGTGGAGTGTGGCTTCAGCCGCGCCGCAGGAATGGAATCCTGTTCGTTCGCATCCGGTTGAAATCGGACCGCAGGCAAGCCGCCTGGTGGTGGGTTTCCGCGCCACGGCCGGCAATTCGATCGTCAAGCAAATCAAGTCACGCCGGCCGCAGGCGATCCATATCGTGCAGGCGCAGACCTCACGTGCGGACGTGGCCTCGCTGCTGCAGCGAACGGGCGTCGCCACGGCGGGTTCACGTCAGTTCTCACCGAGCATGCATGTTGTATTTCTCGAAAAGACTCTCTACGGCGCGGACGTCGCGACGGTGCTCGATAAATTGCGCGCGGATCCGGCCGTGGTTTTTGCCGACGTCGATGAACGGCGCTACCCGCACGCGCTGCCGAACGATCCTTTGTTCGTGCCGACGGCGACGGCCAGTGGTCAGTGGTACATGCTCACCCCGAGCACGGCGACTCCCACCAGCGACGCCGCAGCCACCGATGCCGTCTCTGCCTGGGGTATCACTCAAGGCAGTTCCGGCACAGTGATCGCGGATATCGACAGCGGGGTTCGATTCGACCACCCCGACCTACTGAGAGCCGGCTTTGGCGGGCGCCTACTTCCAGGCTACGATTTCGTGGGCCAGGACCTCAACTCTGCCAACAGCGCGCCGTTGGGCACCTACCTCGTGGCCAACGACGGCGACGGCTTTGATCCGGATCCCTCGGATCCGGGCGATTGGATCGACAGCACGGACTTGATGAACACCGCAGTATTCCCCAGCAAGAACTGTAGCGTTGAGAACAGTTCCTGGCACGGCACGCGGGTGATGGGCGTGCTCGGCGCGCTCACCAACAATGATGTCGGCATCGCCGGCATGACTTGGAATCCCTATCTTTTGCCGGTGCGCGCTCTCGGCAAATGCGGCGGCTTGGACTCGGACATCATCGCGGGAATCATGTGGTCGGTGGGCATGACGGTATACGATGATTCCGGCAATCCCGTGCCGGCCAATCCGTACCCGGCCGACATCATCAACTTGAGCCTTGGTGGAACGGGAGGCAGCTGTCCCACCGATTATTCGACCCTCGTGAGTCAGCTCACGGGCATGGGCGTGCTGGTGGTGGCCTCGGCCGGCAACGAAAGCGGACCCGTCGATATACCCGGCAACTGCCCCGGTGTCTTGGCGGTCGCGGGACTGCGAAATGTCGGCACCAAGGTTGGCTACAGCAGTTTGGGACCGCAGGTCGGCATCGGCGCGCCCGCCGGGAATTGCGTGAACACCACTGCCGGCAGTCCCTGCCTGCGCTCCATTGATACGACGGTCAATGAAGGCCTGACCGGCCCCGGCGCGAATGGCTACACCGACCAGAGCAACACGAATTTGGGGACCAGCTTCGCCGCGCCGATCGTTTCCGGAATCGCGGCGATGATGCACGCCGTCAATGCCAATCTCACACCGCCGCAACTGATTGCGCGCATCGAGGGCAGCGCGACTCCCTATCCCCAGCCGGTGACCACGCCGGCCACTCCGCAGTGCTCCAACACCTCGTCATCCAGTGTTGAATGCGCGTGCACGACGACTACCTGCGGCGCGGGCATGGTGAATGCTTTCAAGGCCGTCAAAGCAGCGCTCAATCCGATCGCGGCGGTGAAAATACCAGCGGGGTTTACCTCGGGCAGCGGCAGCTTCGATGCCGGCGGCAGCGCACCGGCCTGCGGTGCCACGATCGCGTCTTACGCGTGGAGCAGTACCGCGGCGATTCACATTGTCTCAGGCGCGACGGGCTCAGTGGTCAACGTGATGGCGAGCGGCGCGGGAACCTTGACCCTGGTCGTAACGGATTCATCGGGCAACCAGGATACGGCGATTGTGACGTTCACGGCGAGCAGCGCAACGACGCCAGCGCCCGCTACGGCCGGGAGTGCCGCGTCCGCCTGCATTGCGCCGATGACGGTAACGCCTGTCGCGCCGATGGTAGGCATGGCATTTTCCCCGGCCAGCGTTGCGGCGAATGTGCCCGCAGTGCTCGCGGTCAGCTTTACCAACACCAACGGATTTGCGCTGACGCAATCCGGAATCACCGTGTCTTTGCCGGCGGGTCTGACATTGGGGTCGCAGGCCCCGGCGAGCACCTGCGGCGGCGCGGCGCTGTCGCTCAGCAGCACCGCGGGCAGCGTCACGCTCTCCGGAGCGACTATTCCGGCCAATGGCAGCTGTGATGTTTCCTTCGGCGTCACGAGTGCCACGAACGGCGTATACGCCGCGAGCATCCCTGCTAACGCCCTCGTGACAGGTCCTGCCGGAAGCAATGCCGTACCCGCCTCTGCGACGCTGACCGTGACGGCAGACGCCAGCGGTCTGACCGGCGTCGCGCCCGGCGGCGGCGGCGGCGGTGGTGGAGGCGCCCTCGATTGGACCGACATCCTGCTCATTGCGGGTGTTTTGCTCGTTGCTCGAGGACACGCGGCAAAGCGAATCACGCGCGGGGCGCAAGTCTCGCCCAAAACACGCCGCAGGCGATGACGTTATAATCCGCGGCATGACCGATCCCAAGGCACGGCGCGCCACGCTTCAATCTGTAAAGACCCATCGCGACGCGCGTGGCACCTTGTTCGAGCCCTTGACGGACGCAGAGTTGCAGGCTCAGAAGAACGTCCACGTCGTGCTTACTCAGCCCAACGAAGTACGCGGCAATCACGTGCATCGGACCGCGGTGGAAACCACCACGGTAGTGGGGCCTTGCCGCGTGCGTCTCAAGGAGGAGGGCGAGATCAAGGACATCGACGTGGCCGCGGGAGACATATTGCGCCTGATAATACCGCCGGGAGTTGTGCACGCATTTCGCAATACCGGCAGTTCCGCCATGGTGTTGGTGTCTTTCAGCACCAACTTGCATGATCCCGAAGGGGCCGACACCCAGCGGGAGCAAATCCTTTAATTTCCTTGCAGAGCATTTAAGGTGCGGGCCATCTCGTTTAAAAACACCGCCCTGTTCAAGCGGGGGATTTGGCTGAGCGCGATCGCGCTGATTCTGTTCGTCGGCGCGCCATCGGTGCTGAATGGCAACTTGTGGAGAAATCCCCTGCCGAGCGCCATTGCCATCGGCATTCTTTGTGCGGCCTTGATCTATTTCTTTTGGAACACGCAAGTGCACCGGCTGGCCGATGAGGTGCTCGATTGCGGCGACCATCTCAAGGTTCGCCGCGGGCGAATCGAGCAGACGATATCCCTCTCGCAGGTCTCCGCCGTCGAGGTATCGAGCAGCAGCGGGTTCCATCGCATCACGGTGCGCCTGAAGGAACGCTCGAAACATTTCGGCGATCGAATCGAATTTCTGCCGCAAGCCAGCTTGTGGTCGAACCTCGGCGCGCTAAAAGCCCTGGCGCAAGACCTCAGCGAGCGCGCACACCGTCAATAACGGTCACGAGGCTCCTGCTTCGTCCTGGTGAACGTCAAGTTCGTAGCCTCGCTTGAAATCCCGAATGTGCTTCTCCATCCAGCCGCGCGCCTGTTCGCTCTTTTTAAGTCTAATGGCGTCGATGATTTTGCTTTGCGCGGCCTGAATTCGCGCGCGCGCCTGCGGCACCCGATCGATCAGCTGCGTCAGCGTCGGAACCAGCAGCAAGTTGAGCGGCGCCTGCGACAGGGCCAATACCTGATTGCCGCTGGCGGCCGCGACCGCGGTGAAAAAATCCACCACGGCAGAAACGGCGCCCGCGGTATCGGTGATGTCGCGCTTGAAGCGTGCACAGGCGCGGGTCAGTTCGAGCAGCTGCGCGGCGGTGCGCCGTGAGGCGGCGTATTGGGCGGCGGCGGGCTCGATTGCCATCATCGCCTCCCACAGCTCCATGAAGGTCACATCGTGCAGGGCCAGCGCGCGGCTCACGCCGGAACTGACCCGGTGTGGTTCCGGGCGCGTAACGCGCAGACGCTTCTCGCCGCGTTCCCGTCCCAACAGTCCATGCACCTCCAGTTCGCGAATGGCCTCGCGGATCGTCGAGCGGTTGACGCCGAATTGTCGCGCGAGGTCGGTCTCAGAGGGCAGGGCATCGCCGGTGCGCAGAGTTCTCTCGACAATGCGTTGTTCAATGAGGTTGGCGATCTGCCGGTAGGCCGGGTGGTCATCGAGCGGCACGAACAAATCACTCATGCGCCTTCTCCGAACAGCTCGCGGCCTATCAGCATGCGGCGTATCTCCGAGGTGCCGGCGCCTATTTCGTAAAGCTTGGCATCGCGCAACAGCCGCCCCGTGGGGTAGTCGTTGATGTAGCCGTTGCCGCCCAATAATTGAATGGCATCGAGAGAGGCGCGGGTCGCGGCTTCAGCGCAAAACAGAATGCACGCGGCGGCATCTTTGCGCGTGTAGTCGCCGCGATCGCACGCGGATGCCACCATGTACGCATAGCTGCGGCAGGCGTTGAAGGAGGCATACATGTCGGCAAGCTTGCCTTGTACCAGCTCAAAGGTGCCGATCGGTTGACCGAATTGTTTGCGTTCGCGCACGTACGGAACCGCGACATCCAGCGCCGCCGCCATGATGCCGAGCGGACCGCCGGACAGCACGACACGTTCATAGTCCAGCCCGCGCATCAGCACGTTGACGCCCTGATTTTCGGTGCCCAGCATATTCGCGGCGGGCACCTCGCACTGATCGAACACCAACTCGCTGGTGCTCGAGCCGCGCATTCCGAGCTTGTCGAGCTTTTGCGCCGGCGTAAATCCTTTGAAGTCCTTTTCAATGATGAAGGCGCTGATGCCGCGCGAGCCCGCTTCGGGCGCGGTCTTGGCGTATACCACCAGCACATCGGCCTCCGGACCGTTGGTGATCCACATCTTGCGGCCGTCGAGCACGTAGCGATCGCCATGGCGGATCGCCTTGAGCTGCATCGAGACCACGTCGGACCCGGCGCCGGGCTCGGACATGGCCAGCGCGCCGACATGCTCGCCGCTGATGAGCTTGGGCAGGTAGCGCTGTTTTTGCGCTTCAGTGCCGTTCAGAGCCAGCTGGTTCACGCACAGATTCGAATGCGCGCCATAACTCAATCCCACCGCGGCTGACGCTCGCGATATCTCTTCCATCGCCACGGTGTGTGCGAGATACCCCAATCCCGCACCGCCGTGCTCCGGGCTTACCGTGAGCCCCAAGAGGCCGAGCTCACCGGCTTCGCGCCAGAGATCGCGCGGGAATTCGTTGCTGCGGTCTATTTGCTGCGCGCGCGGCGCGATGCGCTCTTCGGCGAAGCGGCGCACCTGATCGCGGACGGTGTCGATCACCTCGCCCAAGCCGAAGGTGAATTCTCGATATGCGGAATTGGCCATTTTTGCCGGCCCCCATTGTCATCGGACCAAGATCGTTGGATAATCGGACTGTCCGACAATTCTGCCACGCTCAGGGCAACAAAGCCATGGCCAAAATAGCCTCACAACTCGACACCCGCTCGCAGGACTTCGCCGACAACCGCGCCGCCATGCAGGGTCTGGTCGAGGATCTGCGCAGCACGCTGCGCCGCAATGCCGCCGGCGGCAGCACGGCCGCGCGCGACAAGCACACCAAGGCCGGCAAGCTGCTGGCGCGCGAGCGCATTGCCGCGTTGCTGGATCCGGGGTCGCCGTTCTTGGAGCTGTCTGCACTGGCCGCTCAGGGTGTGTATGGCGAGGAACTGCCGGGCGCGGGACTCATTACCGGGGTCGGGCGGGTATCGTCCCGCCAATGCATGATCGTGGCCAATGATCCCACGGTCAAAGGCGGAACCTATTATCCGCTCACCGTGAAGAAGCATCTGCGGGCCCAAGAGATCGCGGCGGACAACGCATTGCCCTGCATCTACCTGGTCGAAAGCGGCGGCGCCTTCCTGCCGAGACAGGACGAGGTATTCCCCGACCGCGATCATTTTGGCCGCATTTTCTTCAATCAGGCGCGCCTGTCCGCGCAGGGCATCGCGCAGATCGCGGTGGTGCACGGCTCATGCACCGCGGGCGGCGCCTATGTGCCGGCCATGTCCGATCACGCCATCATCGTGCGCAACCAGGGGCGGGTTTTTCTCGGTGGTCCGCCGCTGGTGCGGGCCGCGACCGGGGAGGAGATCGACGCGGAATCCTTGGGCGGCGCGGATGTTCACTGCCGCCGTTCCGGCGTCACCGATTACTACGCGGAAAATGACACCCATGCGCTGGCCTTCGCGCGGCGCGCGGTCGCGCGGTTGCGTCCCGTCGAACTGCGTGCCGTGCACTCGAGTTCTCCGGTGAGCGGCCTCGACAGTCCGTTCGATCCCACGGAACTGTACGGCGTCATCCCGCAGAATTCGCGCAAACCCTACGACGTGCACGAACTCATCGCCCGCTTGGTCGACGGCGCGTGGTTCGATGAGTTCAAGGCGCTCTACGGCACCACCCTGGTGTGCGGCTTTGCGGATATTCACGGCACCACCGTCGGGATATTGGCGAACAACGGCATCTTGTTTTCCGAGAGTGCTTTGAAAGGCACGCATTTCATCGAGTTGTGCTGCCGCGAGGGCATCCCCCTGGTCTTTCTGCAGAACATTGCGGGCTTCATGGTGGGGCAGGCGGCCGAAGCCGGCGGCATCGCCAAGGACGGCGCCAAACTGGTGACCGCCGTGGCCTGCGCGGCGGTGCCGAAGTACACCATCGTGATCGGCGGCAGTTTTGGTGCCGGGAATTACGCCATGTGCGGCCGGGCCTACAGCCCGCGCTTCTTGTTCCAGTGGCCGAATGCGCGCACCTCGGTCATGGGGGGCGAGCAGGCCGCCAGCGTCTTGGCGACGATCAAGCGCGAGGCACTGGAGCGCAGCGGCGAGAGTTTCAGCGCGGCCGATGAGGAAAAGCTCAAGGCGCCCATTCGCGAGCAATTCGAGCGCCAGGGACATCCTTACTACGCCTCGGCTCGCCTGTGGGACGATGGGGTCATCGATCCGCTCGACACGCGCAGAATCTTAGGGCTGGCGCTCGCGCTGACGCGCGCGCAGGAAACGGCTGCCACGCGCTTCGGCGTGTTCCGCATGTGAGATAAGGGATAGGGCATAGAGCAATGATCCGACGACTGTTGATTGCCAATCGAGGCGAGATCGTGTGCCGTATTGCGCGCACCGCCCGGCGTCTGGGCGTGACGACGATCGCCGTGTATTCGGACGCGGATCGAAACGCGCAGCACGTGCGCATCGCCGACGAGGCGTACCACTTAGGTGGCGCGCCCGCCGCGGAGAGCTATTTAAATATCGCCAAACTCATCGCGCTGGCCAAACGTGTCGGCGCGGACGCCATTCACCCCGGCTATGGATTTCTTTCCGAGAATGCCGCCTTCGCGCAGGCCTGCGTCGATGCGGACCTGATTTTCATAGGGCCGCCGGCGGCCGCGATCAAGGCCATGGGCTCGAAAAGCGCGTCGAAGGCTGCGATGGCGGCGGTGGGCGTGCCGGTGGCGCCGGGCTATCACGGCAGCGAGCAGTCGGCACAGCATCTTCAGGAAGAAGCGGTGCGGGTCGGATTTCCACTCATCATCAAGGCCAGCGCCGGCGGCGGCGGCAAGGGCATGCAGGTGGTCAATTCTGCCGCCGACGTGCCCGCCGCGGTGGAATCGGCGCAACGTCTGGCGCGCACCGCCTTTGGCGATGATCGGCTGTTGATGGAGCGCTACTTTCCCCAAGCCCGTCACGTAGAAGTGCAGGTCTTTGCGGACTCGCAGGGTCAAACCATCAGCCTCTTCGATCGCGATTGCTCGGTGCAGCGCCGTCATCAGAAGATCATCGAGGAAGCGCCGGCACCGGGACTGCGCGAGGAGGTGCGTGCGGCCATGTCGCAAGCGGCGGTCAAGGCGGCGCAAGCCGTGGGCTATGTCGGCGCGGGCACGGTGGAATTCTTGGTCGACGATGCGCAGAATTTCTACTTCATGGAAATGAATACCCGTCTGCAAGTGGAACACCCGGTGACGGAATTGATCACGGGCATCGATCTGGTCGAATGGCAATTGCGCATTGCCCAGGGCGAGCCTCTGCCCGCGACGCAGGACCTGACCCGCCGCGGATTTGCCGTCGAGGCGCGATTGTATGCCGAAGATCCCGCGCACGACTATTTACCGAGCGTGGGCCGCATCTCGCATCTGCGCTGGGCCGACCCCGTGCCGGGCCTGCGCCAGGATACCGGGGTCGAAGAGGGTGACGAAGTATCGAGCTATTACGACCCGATGCTGGGAAAAATCATCGCGTGGGGAGAGTCGCGCGCCACGGCCATCGATCTGTTGCGGCGCGCCTTGGGTGAGGTCGAGATCGTCGGGGTCGCCACCAATCGCGCGCTGCTGTCGAGCGTGCTCGGCGATGAAGAGTTTCGCCGCGGGGCGGTGGCCACCAATTTTCTGGGCGCTCGACGCGAGCACTTAAGGTTCGGTGAAGCGGCCGCCTCGGCGGCCGACCTGGCGATGGCGGCGGTTTGGTGTGCCGCACGCCGCACCGACGGCAATGCGCTTTGGGAAGACACCCGCGGCTGGCGTCCGGCAGCGCCGGCGAGCACATCGTGGCGATTCGGAGAGTCTGTGGTGAGCCTCGATTCGCAACCGCCGGACCGCTACTTGGCGAAAATCAGGGGCGAGGAACTCCGCTTGCGGATTCTCGCGCGCGATGCAACTTCGTTGCAGGTCGACTGCGAGGGCGAGATCACGCCGGTTCGCATATTCGAGGCCGCGCCGGCGCTGCACCTATGGTTGCACGGCCGGCACGCCGTGCTGAATCTTGTGGGCACCGACGATTCCTTGCAGGTGGTCGGTACGGCGGAGCAGGGCTCGCTGCTGACGCCGCTGCCGGGCACGATTGTGGCGGTGCACGTCGCCGCCGGCCAACACGTTGCCCGCGGTGCGTCCCTGATCACCGTCGAAGCCATGAAAATGGAGCACACCCTGACCGCGCCGTACGAGGGCGTGGTTTCGCGAATTGCCTTTGGGGTGGGTGAGCGGGTTCAGGCCGGCGCCGTACTGGTGGAACTCACGCCGCCGTAACGGGTAAACCTTTGCTGGAACTGGCGCTGCCCGACGGGAAACTCAGGCGACTTGGGCGGCGTCGGCGGCCAGTTCGAGCGCCGGCAGCGTCACTTTGAAGCGGGTCTCTTGGCCCACAACACTGGCCAGTGCGATCTTGCCGCCGGCTTCGTGCACGTAGCGGCGCACGAGCGACATGCCGCTGCCATGCTTGGTATCCCCCGAAGTGTCCGTCATGGTGGTAAAGCCCGACTTGAAAATCAGTTTGATCGCCTGGCGATCGCGCAGCTCGCGCGCTTCCTCCGGCGTCAGCAATCCCTTGGCGATGGCCACATCGCGCACCTTGTCCGGATCCAATCCGCGCCCATCGTCCTGAAACAACAGTTCGAAGCCCTTGCCCGGAGTCAATTTGAACTGCAGCTGCAACGTGGCATTCGGCGCCTTGCCCGCCTGCTCGCGCTCGGCGGCGATTTCAATGCCGTGGACCACCGCGTTGCGAATGAGTTGGATGGCGACATTTTTCACCGTCGCCTGATAGCGAGGCGGCACCAGTTCCAATCCATTGCACTCTAGAACCACGGTCTTTTGATTTTCCTGCGCCACCAGGTCGGTGAGCGTGGTCAGTGTGCTTTCAAGGCTGCCGACCGCCGCCATGCGCTGTGCGGGTGGCGAGGCCTGCTGCGCACGCTCCGCGAAGAACTTCGGCGACTCGATGACTTGAGTGCCGTTTTCGGTGACGCGCGCTTCCGGCGCGGCGCCCTCCGCCTCGCGGGCAGGTCCCGCCTGCGACGTGAGGGTGCGCAACAGCGCAAATTGTCCGTACAGCGAATCGAGCTTGACCGCGAGCGGCAGGAAGTCGCTGCCGCTCAAAGTCTCGCGGCTGCGCAGCTCCTGCAGCGCGTCCTCGAACTCGCGCGCGGCATCTTGCAGTCCGCTCAACTTGAGCGCCGCGGCGTCGCGGCGGATCCGGTCGACTTCCTCTAAAGTCTCTTCGAGCTTGTGGCGAAACGCACCCGCTTCGCGCGCGGGCTTCTTCAAGACACCGTTGATGCTCTTCATCGCGGCGTCGGTTTTTTGCAGGAAGGATCCGAAACGAGTGCCGCCGGCTTGCAGGACACTGCGTAGAATTTCGCCCTGCGTGAGCACGTGCACGCGCAGGTCTTCCAGCTCGCGCAGCTCCGCCACACGCGCGGTGATGTCGGTGACCCGCACCATCCATGCGCGCCCTTCGAGCGGTGTGTCGACGCTCGAGAATTCGAACGAGTAATGAGCGGCGGCAAAGCTGCCGTCCGCATTCGTCAATTTAACTTCCACATCCTGCAGCGGATTCCCTGCATCGGTCTCGCCGCGCGCCGGGTCGAGCAGCCGCGCCATGTAGGTGCGCACGACGCTCAAGGTCTTGGCGGAAACCAGCGGCCCGATCAGCTTCTCGACCGTCAAATTGGCGAAATCCTGGCGGCGAAACAAGGCGCCTAACGATGCCGACACCTGCGGTTGAATCTTGCCTTTCGAATCCATCAGAAATAATCCGATGGAACTGGTCTTCAGAATGGCGTCCGTGAGCCGATTGCTCGCGTTGAGGAGTTCCTGTTTTTCGCGCTCGTGGCGTTTAACGGAGATGAACATGGCCCCCACAGGGTGCCAAAGCGCAGGCGCGCGGGGCATGATGGGTTTCACAGCCTCATGTAGGCGATTTACGTAACATCCGCGGTCGTGGCGGCCTGTGACGTGCGTCACGCTTCAAGGCGGGAATTATGCGACCGCGGCGATGGGCCCCAGGTCGGCGAGCAACTCATCGGCGGAGGCGTAACGGGCGCTTTGCTGTTTGGCCATCAGGCGATCGAGCAGCGGCTGCTGCATGGAGGTGGCCTCGGGCAACGAGGGCACCGGCGAGCTGGTGTGCTGCGACATGATGGCGACAGCGCTGCGGCCCCCATAAGGCCTCTGGCCGGTGAGCATTTCGTAAAACATGACCCCCAGGCTGTAGAGGTCGGTGCGCACGTCGACCCGCTGACCTTGCGCCTGTTCTGGGCTGATGTAATAGGGCGAACCGAGCACCTGGCCGACGCCGGTATTCCCGATCTCATCGAGCGAGCGGCGCGCCAGACCGAAGTCGATCAGCACGGGGGAATTGTCCTCGCGCAACATGACATTGGCGGGCTTCAAGTCGCGGTGCAATATGCCGAACACATGGATGACGCGCAACGCTTCCGCAATGGCGCGCAGGTAATACAGGCTCTCGTCCACACTCAAGGGATTGCGCAACCGATCGCGCAGGTCGCCGCACGGGAAATATTCCATGGCCAGGTACAAATGACCGGGCAGCGAGCCGAAGTCATAGATCTCGGCGATCGCTCGATGCGTGATGCTGGAAATGATCTCGTACTCGCGCTGGAATCGCTCGGCATCGCCCATTTCCCGCTCGGACTCGCCGCGGGTCATCACTTTGAGCACGACATTTCTGCGCAGCCGCTCGCTGCGCGCCAGGAACACGGACGAGAAATTACTGGTCGCAATCTCCTTGACGATCGAATAACCGGGAACTTCGATGATGGTCGAATTCTCGCTCTGTGCCATCATCGCGGCGGCCTGCGCGGCGATGCGCCGTTTGGCGCACGCCTCACCGACGGTGGCGAGCAGTTGATCACGCGTGATTTGAGTCAGCGGCAGGTAGTCCTTCGCGCCGCCTTTGAGTGCGCGCACCGCCGACATTTCATTGCCGTTCTCGGCCAGTAGTATGCAATACAGCGTCGGCTGTATCCGCAGCAGCTGGGTCATGGTATTGAGCGCGGCACCGGCCAGCGCCTCGTTGGCAAAATCGGCCTGTAAAACGACCGCGTCGAGCGCGCCCTCGCTGACCAGGCGGCTCAAGGACGCCGTTTCACCGGCGCGCAGTGTGGTCACCTGTGCACTCGGCCAGTGGCTGGTCACATGATGTGTCAGCCATTGCAGACGTTTTGTGTCGCCGCCCACTACAACCAGAATTGGACCCAAGTCTGCCATGCCGATAAGGGTAGTCGCGGATAGCCCCGGATTACCCGTGGGGAATTCACATTTCGAGGCCCCAGGGCGGGAATACCTTGAAAATTACCCCATTTAGCCTGGAAAATTGCAACCTATACCCCCAGGTCGGGGTCAGTTAATTCAATCCGCAATCATTCTTTTTAAGGACGTATTTCAATGGGAAGCATCAGAACTTGGTCCCTCGCCGCAATCGCCGGCGCCTTTGTGATGGTTGTCGCTCATCAGCGCTCACATGCTGACGCCGGGCCGGTTCAATCGGCCGCGCCGATGCTGGTGGCGGCGGCCCCCGGGGGCACCTCGGCCGCACGTGTGACCGGCCTGCCGGATTTTTCAGGGCTGGTTGCCGAAGCCGGCGGCGCCGTGGTGAATGTCAGCGTGACCGAAAAGCCTGCGAAAATCTCCTCGCCCAACGGCCAGGGAGACGGAGACGATCCGCTGTCGCAATTCTTCCGCCGCTTCCAACAGCAGCAGCCCGGGCCTGACCGGACTCCGCCGAGCCGAGGCGTCGGGTCGGGATTTATCGTCAGCCCCGATGGCTACGTCTTGACCAACGCGCATGTGGTCGCCGACGCATCAGAGGTGACCGTGACGCTCACCGACCGGCGAGAATTTGCCGCCAAGGTGGTCGGCATCGACAAGGCCAGCGATGTCGCGTTGATAAAAATAGCCGCGACCGGTTTGCCGACGGTGCGCTTTGGCGATCCGTCCAAATTGCGACCGGGTCAATGGGCCATTGCCATCGGCTCTCCGTTCGGATTTGAGAACAGCGTCACCGCGGGCGTCATCAGTGCGCTCGGCCGTCCGCTGATCGACGGCAGTCAGACCAGCTACGTCACCTTCATTCAAACCGATGCCGCGGTGAATCCCGGCAATTCGGGCGGCCCGCTGTTCAACATCGACGGCGAAGTGATTGGCATGAATTCTCAGATTTATAGCCGTACCGGCGGTTATATGGGCGTGTCGTTTGCCATTCCGATTGATCTGGCCCTGAACGTCAAGGAGCAACTGCAGAAAAACGGCAAGGTGGTGCGCAGCCGCATCGGTGTTTCGATCCAGGATATCCGCCAGCAGCTGGCGCTGTCGTTCGGTCTGTCCGCGCCGCACGGGGCACTCATCAGCTCGGTGGATCCCGCCGGTCCAAGCGAGAAGGCGGGTTTGAAAGCCGGGGATGTCATCACCAGCGTCAATGGACGCAACATCGATCATTCCTGGGATCTGCCCGCCATCATTTCTCAGCTGCCACCGGGCAGCTCTGCTCGACTAGGCGTTTGGCACGATCGCAAAGCCACCGAGGTCACGGTAAAGACCGTATTGCTCGAGGATTCGCCGACTCAGGTCGCGCGCGCCTCTGCCGAGGATGGCACCGGCAAGCTCGGGCTGAAGTTGCGTTCACTGCAACCCAACGAACAGCAGGAATTGCACACCAAGGGTCGATTGCTGGTTGAAGACGTCACCGGGCCGGCACTGGCCGCCGGCTTGCAGCCCGGGGACGTCCTGTTGGGCGTCAACGGCGTGGGGGTCGCGTCCGTCGCTGACCTGAAGCGCGAGGTCTCCCGTGCGGGACATAATGTCGCTTTGCTGGTGCAGCGCGAAGACGCCCAGATCTACCTCCCTGTCGATGTCGGATAATGGGTTTCGTTGTACTTAAGCCTTGCAATCAGGCCTAATCGCGGGCGTGCAAAGCGCCACCCCCCTATTTTCTCAGAGAAGTGTTCAGGTCGCCGGCGCAACGCCGGCGACCTTCCTGCCCACCTCACGCGAAGAGATGGCGGCACTCGGCTGGGCTCAGTGCGACGTCATCATCGTCACCGGCGATGCGTACGTCGATCATCCCAGTTTCGGAATGGCCATCATCGGCCGCGTTTTGGAGGCGCAGGGATTCAAAGTCGGGATCATTGCGCAGCCGAATTGGCATAGCACCCATGACTTCGAGGCACTGGGCGAGCCGCGCCTGTTCTTCGGCGTGACCGGCGGCAACATGGATTCGATGGTGAATCGCTACACCTCGGATCGGCGGGTGCGCAGCGATGATGCCTATACGCCCTTAGGGGTCGGCGGCAAGCGTCCGGATCGGTGCGTCATTGTGTATTCGCAGCGGTTGCGCGAGGCATTCAAGCAGGTGCCGATCGTCGTCGGCGGCATTGAAGCCAGCCTGCGGCGTATCGCGCATTTTGATTACTGGTCGGAGCAGGTGCGCCGTTCGGTCCTGGTCGATGCGAAGGCCGATCTGCTGGTCTATGGCAATGCGGAGCGGCAGATCGGCGAGATCGCGCGCCGGCTGCACGAGGGGCAGTCCATCGGTGAGATCACCGATTTGCGCGGCACGGCTTTTTTAAGGCGCGGCATGCCGGCCGGCTGGGTGGAAATCGATTCGAGTGAATTGGATACGCCGGGTCCCTTGGCCCCGCCCATCGATCCTTATGCAGGCGAAGAGGAGCGCAAGATCGCGTTGCAACCGGCGCCGTTGAGCACACCCGCGGCGGCCGAAAAAGTCGTGAAATTCTACCGCAAGGTACCGAATGCGCAGCGCGAGCGCAGTGTTATCCGCATGCCGTCCTACGAGCAGGTCAGCCAAGATGCGGTGCTGTATGCGCACGCCTCGCGCATTTTGCACATGGAATCGAATCCGGGAAATGCGCGCTCGCTGGTGCAACGCCACGGAACACAGGAGCTGTGGCTGAATCCGCCGCCCATTCCTTTGAGCACGGCGGACATGGATGCAATTTACGAATTGCCCTATGCGCGCCGCCCGCATCCTTCCTATGGCGAGGCGAAGATTCCGGCCTATCACATGATTCGATTCTCCGTGGCCATCCAGCGCGGCTGCTTCGGCGGCTGCACCTTCTGTTCGATCACCGAGCATGAAGGCCGCATCATCCAGAGCCGCTCCGAAGATTCTGTGATCCGTGAGATCGAAACCATCCGCGATGATGTAAAGGGATTCACCGGGGTTATTTCGGACCTGGGCGGCCCCACGGCAAACATGTATCGGCTGCATTGCAAGAGCGAAAGCATAGAGTCCGCATGCCGGCGGCCATCCTGTGTGTTCCCGGGCATCTGCCCGAATCTCAATACCGATCACGCGCCGCTCATCAATTTGTATCGGCGCGCACGGGCACTGAAAGGCATCAAAAAAGTATTGATCGCCTCAGGGGTTCGTTACGATCTTGCGATCGAATCGCCGCAGTACGTGAAGGAATTGGCGACGCATCACACCGGGGGCTATTTGAAAATTGCGCCGGAGGCCATCGGCGAGGGCCCTTTATCCAAGATGATGAAGCCCGGCGTCGGCAGCTACTACCGGTTCAAGGAACTGTTTGACAAGTACTCTAAAGAGGCGGGTAAAGAACAGTATCTGATCCCTTATTTCATCGCGGCGCACCCGGGCACCCGCGATGTGGACATGCTCGAGCTTGCCCTGTGGCTGAAGAAGAACGGATTTCGCGCCGATCAAGTGCAGGCTTTTTTGCCCTCGCCCATGGCGACTGCGACGGCGATGTACCACTCCTCCAAGAATCCGCTGAAGAAGATCAGCCGCACGAGCGAGGAGGTGGTGATACCGAAGGGCATCAAGGTGCGCCGCCTGCACAAGGCATTTCTACGCTATCATGATCCGGAGAATTGGCCGCTGCTGCGTGATGCCTTAAAGCGGATGGGGCGCGCAAATTTGATCGGCAACGGCAAGCAGCATCTGATTCCGGCCTATCAGCCCGTGGGGACAAGACCGGCAAGCACAGCACGCCCGTTTCGCACCCAACATACCGGACTGCCAAAATCCGGCCGCGGCGGCGGCAACTCCCGGCGAGGCAGAGCCTAAAACGCGAACGGAATCGCTTGCTAGCGTCCCTTTGGTACGTTTACAGTTCTGGGCTGTCTAGCGGCTTGCCGCCGCATTTCTCAACGATACCGCTTCAGGAGCGCGAAGAACGCCTTAGGAAGACTTAAGGCGCGTGTGCAGAATGGATAAGTGGGTGGTACATAAATTTGGAGGTTCGAGCGTCGCGGATGCCGCGTGCTTTCGGCGTGTCGCCGAAATCGTCGAAGCCTCATCGAATCCGCGCGAGGCCATCGTTCTCTCGGCTTGCCGCGGCGTCACCGACGCCCTGCTGGAGCTGGTGGCACTGGCGGAGCAGCCCGACAAGGAATTCGGTGCGGCGATTCGCGCCTTGAAGGCGCGGCACTTGGACCTGGCGGCCGAGCTGATATCCAAGCCCGCGTATGAGAACTACAAGGCGCAGTTCGAGCGCGACTGCCTGGACATCGCCGGCATGCTGCAGACGGTGCGCCTGATTCGCTCATCGACCTACTCGATGCGCGATGTGATCGCGGGCTTTGGCGAGATCTGGTCGACGCGGCTGTTCGCACCGTTTCTGCGCGAGCGTGCGCGCATCAAAGGCGACATCCTGTGGATCGATGCGCGCGAAGTGATCATTGTCGAGTGGGGCTCCTTGGGGGCTGCCGTGCAATGGCCGGCGAGTGAGGCCAATCTCAAGAAATTGGTGCCGCCGAATTTCTTAGGAAGGCTCATCGTCACCGGGTTCGTCGCCACCACGACCAAGGGCAAGCAAACCACGCTGGGCCGCAACGGCAGCGATTTTTCGGGCTCCATTTTCGGCGCGCTCCTGGATGCCATCGAAATCATCATCTGGACCGACGTTGACGGCGTGCTGTCGGCCGATCCGCGCTTGGTGCCGAACGCGCAGGTCATCGATCAACTCTCGTACAACGAGGCGATGGAACTTGCGTACTTCGGCGCCAAGGTCATTCACCCGCAGACCATGGCGCCCGCCGTGTCGCGCGACATTCCCATTTTCATCCGCAACACCTTCGCGCCGCAAAAGCGCGGCACGCTGATCTGCGCCAACCCGGTCTCGGCGCTGATCGTAAAGGGCATCACCAGCATCGATCCGGTTGCGCTGGTGAATCTCGAGGGCGCCGGGATGATCGGCGTACCCGGCACGGCGCATCGCTTATTCGGAGTACTGCGCGACTCCGGGATCTCCGTCATCCTGATTTCGCAGGCCAGCTCGGAGCATTCGATCTGCTTTGCGATTCCCGAAGCACAGGCGGTTCGCGCGGAGGAAGCAGTGCGCCGCGCCTTCGATGCTGAATTGCGCGGCGGCCAGATTCAGCACGTCGAGGTTGCGCTCGGCATGAGCATTTTGGCGGTCGTCGGCGACGGCATGGCCGGTGCGCATGGTGTCGCCGCGAAGGTTTTCAGTTCGCTGGGCGACGCCGCGATCAGCGTACGGGCGATTGCGCAAGGCGCTTCCGAGCGCAATATCTCGGTGGTGGTCGACGGCAAAGGCGCGGCACGGGCACTGCGCGCCGTGCACGCCGCCTTTTACCTGTCCCCCAACACATTATCCATAGGCTTGATTGGCCCCGGTACGGTCGGGCGCGTGCTGCTGGCGCAGATCGCGACTCAGATCGACCGCTTACGGGAGTTGAACCTTGATTTGCGGGTTCGTGGCATTGCCAGCTCGAAGCGCATGCTGCTCCAGGAAACCAGCGTGGACTTGAGCCGCTGGGCGGAGCTTATGGCAGAGGCCGGAGAGCCTTTGAATCTGGAAAAATTCATCAATCACGTGCAGGCGGACTATGTGCCGCACACGGTGGTGATCGACTGCACGGCGAGCGCCTCAATAGCCGATCAGTATCGGGACTGGTTGTCGCGCGGGATTCACATCGTCACGCCGAACAAAAAGGCCAACAGCGGAACGCTTCCTTATTACCGCTCCTTGCAGGACGCAAAACGCGACGCCGGCACTCACTATTTGTATGAGGCCACCGTCGGCGCGGGGTTGCCGATCATACATACGTTGCGCGATCTGCGCGGCACCGGCGATGAGATCACCCAAATTGAAGGCATCTTTTCCGGAACCTTGGCGTATTTGTTCAATGTGTTCGACGGCAGCGAGTCTTTTTCCTCCATAGTCCGCGCCGCCAAGGCGAAGGGCTATACCGAACCGGATCCGCGCGATGACCTGTCAGGCATCGATGTGGCCCGCAAGCTCATTATTCTCGGCCGCGAAATGGGTCTCACCCTGGAAATAGCGGACGTTCAGGTCGAAGGTCTGGTGCCGGAGGCACTCACGCAGTGCAGCGTCGAGGAATTCATGGCTCGATTACCTGAGTCCGATGCGGCCATGGCCGCTGCGCTCGCGGAGGCGCGCCTGAAGAATCAGGTGCTGCGTTATGTCGGGCGTATCGATGCCGCGGGCAAGGCGACCGTGGGCCTCATGCGCCTGGAGGCCAAGCATGCCTTTGCGAACATCGCGCTAACCGACAACGTGGTGCGTTTCGCGACCCGCCGCTATTGCGACAATCCCTTGATCGTGCAGGGCCCGGGAGCGGGGCCTGAGGTGACCGCGGCCGGCGTGTTTTCCGATCTGTTGCGATTGTCTGCCTATCTTGGCGCTCATATTTAACGAGGACCCAAGTGCTTACCGACGTCACCGCCTTCGCCCCCGCCACGGTTGCCAATGTCGGGATCGGCTTCGATATCTTGGGCCATGCGGTCGACGAAGTGGGCGACCGGGTTCGCATACGCCGAATTGAGGACAACGAAGTCCGAATTCGCTCGATCACCGGTATCGCCGGAGAGCTGCCGGTCGACCCGCAACACAACACCGCTGGGCGCGCGGTGCAGGCGATGCACGCGGCGTTGGCGCCGGGCTTCGGATTTGAACTGGATATCGAAAAAGGCATTCCTTTAGGGTCGGGCATGGGCGGCTCCGCGGCTTCCGCTGTGGCTGCGGTGGTCGCGGCCAACGCGCTGCTGCATGCCCCGGCGCCGCAGATCCAGCTCCTGAAGTTCGCAATGGAGGGGGAGATTGTCGCGAGCGGCGCCGCGCACATCGATAATATCGCGCCCTGCCTGTATGGCGGATTGACGCTGACCGTGGGTATCGACAATCCCCGCGTGAAGCAGATTCCGGTTCCGCGCGGCCTGCGCTGCGTTCTGGTGCATCCGCATATGTATCTGGGGACTCGCGAGGCGCGCGCCATCCTCAATATCAATGTCAGCCGGTCGGATTTTGTATGGCAAAGCGCGAATCTCGCCGGTTTCATCAGCGGCTGCTACTCCAACGATTTGGAAATGATTCGCGAGTCCTTCAATGATGTCATCATCGAGCCGCAGCGCCACTCATTGATTCCCGGCTTCAAGGATGTGCAGCGCGCGGCCATGTCCGCCGGCGCCCTCGGCTGCTCGATTTCCGGCGCCGGGCCGGCCATCTTTGCCTGGTCCGCCTTTCAACATGCCGAGGCGGTGCGCGGTGCCATGGTCGCCGCCTTCGGCGAGCATCAGTTGCAGTCCGATTCCTGGGTGTCCCTCATGCAGAACTATGGTGCTCGAGTGGTAAAGGCCTGATGCCTGACATGAGGTTTGCAAGCTCGCGCGGCGGTGCGCCGCTGGTGAGCTTGAGTCAGGCCATGGCGCAAGGCCTCGCCCCCGATGGCGGTCTGTATGTCCCAAGCGAGATGCCGACGATCGATGTGCAAGCGCTACCTGCTCGCGTAAGCCTGCCCGAAATCGCGCGCTTGAGTCTCGCCAGGTTCTTTGCCGGGGACGGCTTGCGTGACGAGCTCGGGGCAATTACCCATGCCGCCCTGAATTTTCCCGCGCCGACGACGCCGGTGGCGGGCGCCCGTGATCCTCTGTATGTCCTGGAGCTTTATCACGGCCCGACGGCGGCATTCAAGGACTTCGGGGCACGCTTTCTGGCTGAGTGCCAGCAGCGGTTACAGTCAGCGGCCTTTGCTCAGCCGCTGACCATTCTGGTCGCTACCTCGGGGGATACCGGGGGAGCGGTCGCCGCCGCCTTTTACCGGCGTGCATGGGCGAGGGTCGTCATTCTTTACCCAAAAGGACTGGTGAGTCCGCGGCAGGAGCGCCAGTTGACCTGCTGGGGCGAGAATGTGTTGTCGCTGCGCGTCGACGGAACCTTCGACAATTGTCAAGGATTGGTCAAGAAGGCGTTCCGAGATCCCAAATTGAGCCGGGCGCATCGCTTTAGCTCGGCGAACAGCATCAATATCGGGCGTCTGCTACCGCAAATGGTTTACTACATCGCATCGAGCCTTAAGATCGCCGCGAGTACCGGAAAGAAACCGTCCTACATCATTCCTGCCGGAAATTTGGGCAACGCCTGCGCGGCGCTGTGGGCACGCGCCATGGGGTTCCCGCTTGCGCGCATCATCCTGGCGCACAATCTGAATCGCACCGTTCCCGATTTCCTTTCCACGGGTCGATGGCAGCCGAGGCCCAGCATCGCAACGCTCGCGTCGGCCATGGATGTGGGAGACCCTAGCAACATGGAGCGTATTCGCTCGCTCTATCCGAGCTGGGAGACAATGCGCGAACATTTGAGCGCAGAGAGCGTCGATGACGTTACAATTCGTTCTCGTATCGGAGGGGACTTCATGCAATTCGGACGCGAATGGTGCCCGCACACCGCGACCGCCGCGGAAGTCTACAACCGCTTGAGCATCGAGGATAAGCGCGATCAGCCGTGGGTTGTGGTTGCCACCGCGCATCCGGCGAAGTTCAATGAAATTGTGGAGCCCATCATTGGCAGGCCGATTGCGGTCCCTAAGAGTCTCTCTGACCTTCTGCGCTTGCCGGAGCACCGTGCGGACATGCCGCCGACGCTCGAGGCATTGAGCGCTGCGCTCGAATGAGCAGCATTCCTATCGAACCGCAGTGGATTGGGCTCGGCGCGGCGATCCTGCTGTTGGCGGCGCTGGCGTTTTTCGGGCTGCGCGCCTACCAGCGTCGAGCGCGCCGAAAATCTCTGCTGGCACGCCTGGAGCGGGTTGCGTCGGCCGCCGCCCACCAAGTGCTGGTCCCCGATGGCATGGGCGGCTTCATACACATCGATCATCTGCTGCTGACGCCGCGCGGAATTTTGGTACTCGATACCCGGCGCGTCGCGGGGTTGATCTTCGGCGGCGATCAAATGAGCGATTGGACCGTCATGGGCCGCGGACATCGTTACACCTTCGATAATCCGCAACCTGCGCTATACGATCGCATCGCTGCCGTCAAAGCCATTGCCGGCGAGGTCCCGGTCGAGGGGCGCTTGCTGTTTTCCAATGTTGGAAAATTCACCAAGGGAATTCCGAAGTGGGTGGTGATGCTCGATGGCATCGAAGTGGAATTCCCCGTTGTCGAGCGCGGCAACCAGATCTTCGCGCCATCCGAACAATATCAAGAGGCCTGGAACCGGCTCACCGGACAGTTGCGGCCGAGTCCGCACCTTTTTACGAATCTGTAAGGCCGAAGAGCGCGATTGCGTTGCGCGTGGTGGCGGCGCCGATCGTTTCAAGGGCGTCACCGCGAAGGCTCGCGACCGTTGCCGCAATATGCGGCAGATAAGACGGTTCGTTGCGCCGCGACTTAGGCTTGGGGTTCATGTTTCGCGGCAGGAGATAGGGTGCATCGGTTTCGATCAACAGCCTCTCGAGCGGGATCTTGGGAACGCTGCTTCGGAGGTCGAGTCCCCGGCGCTCGTCGCAGGCCCAGCCGGTGATGCCGATGAATAGGCCGAGCGCGAGGTACGCCTCCAATTCGGCTTCGCCTCCGGTGAAGCAGTGGGCGACTCCGCCGTACAGCCTGCCGGCGAAATCGCGCAAGATCGCCGCAAAATCGCCATGCGCATCGCGTTGATGTAGAAATACCGGTTTGCGGATCTCGACCGCGATTTCCAGCTGGGCGATGAAGGCTTGGCGCTGTGCGTCGGGCGGCGAGAGGTTGCGAAAATAATCGAGCCCGCACTCGCCGACGGCAACCACTTGGCGAAGGCGCAAAAGCTCGATCAGTTCCGCGCGTTGCGAGCCGGCGAAAGTCTGTGCATGATGCGGATGCACGCCGGCGGTGCTCCACAGGCGAGCCGGATGCTGCGCGGCGAGCGCCGCTGCCTGATGCGAACTTGCCAGATCCGCGCCGGTGATGACTTGGCGGCGCACGCCCGCCTGTAATGCGCGCGCCATGACCGCGTCACGATCTGCGGTAAAGCTCTCATGCGTGAGATTTGACCCTATATCAATCAAGTCCAAGCCCAAGATTTGAAACCTCGTTGTGATATCTTCGATGATCATTGTAAGCGCGAGCTTTAAATGCCGATCAGAAACATTCTGTTAACCGTCATGCTGCTGGCCGCGGTCAAGGGTTTGGCTCAGGAAGGCGGCGACACCCAGGCGCAGATCGACTACGCCTATCAAACCGAAGATGGCAACCGGCTCGCGAATCTCATCCAAAACCTTACAACCCGGGTCAAGGATAATTCTGCGGATATTTCTCTACGCTATCACCTGGCGCATGCCCAGTACCGCTTCGGCCAATTGTCGGGCGAACGCCATGCCCACGCAGCGGAGGCGGCATTTTCGGATTGCATCGATGAACTCAAACCGGCGATCGACAAAGATGTTAAATCGGCGGAGAGCATGGTGCTGCAATCTGCCTGTTACTCCGGGCTTGCCGACTTGAAATCGCTGGAGGCGGTGCTGTTGCGCTCGCGGGCGGCCGATCGCCTCAGTTCGGCCCTTAAGCTGCAGCCGCGCAATCCGCGCGCGGTGCTGCTATCCGCCATGCAGGACCTGCGGCACGCAAAACCCGGCTCCCCAGAAGCCCAACGCGGCTTGGCCGAATTGCGGTCGGCGGCGGAATTGTTCGAGCAGTCCTCTGGAACGAGCGACGATGCACCCGGATGGGGACACGCGGAGGCTTACCTGGCCCTCGGCCGTGAGTTGCAAACTCGCGGCGATCATTTGGGCGCGCGCAACTGGATCGAGAAGGCCCTGATCGCTGCGCCGGATTTCAAGACCGCGCAACGCCAGCTCGCATCGTTGTCCAAGCCCTAGGAGCCCGTCCTGGCCTAAGCGGTACGGTCCGTTGCATTGCTAACCTGGTATCATTTAGCGTGATGAAGCCACAAGGCACGCAGCTATCTTTGTTCGAGACGCGCAGCTCCAGCGACCCGTTCGCGGTCCGCGTCAGCCCGCGTGCGCGCCGTCTCACGGCGCGCGTCCACGTGGGCGGCCGCGTCGAGATCGTCGTGCCTGTCGGAGTCAACGCCCACGCCGTGCGCGATTTTGTGCAGCGCTTTACGCCCTGGATAAACCGCAAGGTCGCCGCGATGCGCTGCTTCGTTGCGCCGATCGAGCCGGTGCCGCCCTCGATTCTGTTTGCACTGACGGGCGAGTATCTGGATGTGGAGTGGCGCCGCGGAGCCGCCCGCGGAATCGAGCAGCAGAGCAGCCGGCTCATCGTGCAGGCACCCGACGATTCGGCGGCGCGGGTCTTGCTGCAGGGCTGGCTGAAAAGAGCCGCGCAGGAGCGGCTCGTGCCGCAATTACTCAAGCTGGCCGCGGAGCTGAAGTATTCAGTGTCGCGCGTTAGCATTCGCTGTCAGCGGACCCGATGGGGAAGTTGTTCAACGCGCGGCACCGTTAGCTTGAACTGCTCCCTGGTGTTTTTGGATCCGGATGTGGTGCGCTACTTGTTCATTCATGAACTGGCCCACACCAAGCACATGAATCACTCCGCGAATTTTTGGCGCTTGGTGGAAAAGCTCGAACCCGATTACCGGCGTCTCGACCGGGAATTGCTCGCCGGTTGGCGCACCGTCCCGGCCTGGGTCTTCAAAAGCTAATGAACGAAACGCCGCCACGGGTCAAACCCTTCGTGGATCTGAGCGACGAGGAGGTCCACTGGGACTTGCGCGAGGCCTTGAGCTACTCGCAATACCTCAATCTCGACAAATTACTCGACGCCCAGCATCCTCTGTCCTATCAGCATGACGAGATGCTGTTCATCATCATTCACCAGGTGTCTGAACTGTGGATGAAACTGTGCTTGCACGAGCTCGGTGCGACCGTCGATTGCGTGCGGCGCGACGATCTGGGCCCGACATTCAAAATGCTGGCGCGGGTTTCGACCATCCAGCAACAGCTGCTGCAATCCTGGGATGTGTTGGCGACGATCACCCCGCACGATTATTCGGCGTTTCGCAATACCTTGGGGAAGTCCTCCGGATTTCAGTCGCCTCAGTACCGACAGCTGGAGTTTTTGATCGGCAACAAGAACGCCGAATTGATCAAGGTGTTCCGTAATGATCCCGCGGCGTTCGAGACGCTGGAGCGCGCCTTGCGCGCGCCCAGCCTGTACGACGAGGTGTTGCGGCTCTTGAGCCGGCGCGGACTGGACGTGCCGGCGCAAGCCATCGATCGCGACTTCACGCAACCGTACCAGGCCAGCAAGCAAGTTGCCGCGGCGTGGCTCAGCGTCTATCACAACTCCGTTAAGGAATGGGACTTATACGAATTGGCGGAGCGGCTGGTCGATCTCGACTATAAGTTTCAGCTATGGCGATTTGCGCATGTGAAAACGGTCGAGCGGATTATCGGCTACAAGCGCGGCACCGGCGGCACCGGCGGTGTGTCGTATTTGACCAAGGCGCTGGAACTTAAGTTCTTTCCGGAACTTTGGACCATTCGCACCGCCATGTAGCTTAAAACCCATGACCAACATTCAAGATCAGCTGCAAAACGTCAATGTCGCCTCGAGCGATCTATTGGCGACGCCGGAAGAAGTTAAACGGCTGCTTCCGTTGACGGCCAAGGCCGCGGACACCGTGCTGAAGTCCCGCGAGGCGGTCAGAGCGATTTTAGAGCGCCGCGATCCGCGTCTGTTTGTGGTGGTGGGACCGTGTTCCATTCACGACGTCGCCGCGGCGCGCGATTACGCGGCGCGCCTTAAAGATCTGGCGCAGCGCGTCAGCTCCACGCTGTTCTTGATCATGCGCGTGTACTTCGAGAAGCCGCGCACCACGGTCGGCTGGAAGGGATTGATCAACGATCCTGATTTGGATGATTCATTCCACATCGAAAAAGGCATTTTGCTCGCGCGCGAATTGCTGCTGTTCGTGGCGGAGATGGGCCTCCCCGCCGGCACCGAGGCCCTTGATCCGATCATGCCGCAATACCTGTCGGAGTTGATTACCTGGACGGCCATTGGCGCGCGCACCACCGAGTCGCAAACCCATCGTGAGATGGCGAGCGGACTGTCGACTCCTGTGGGATTCAAGAACGGCACGGATGGCAACTTGTCGGCCTCCATCAATGCGCTGCAATCGGTGCGGCGCCCGCATCATTTCCTCGGCATCACGCAGCAAGGACAGTCCGCCGTGTTTCGTACCACCGGTAATCGACACGCGCATATCGTGCTGCGCGGCGGCGGCGGCCGGGTCAATTATGACGCCGTCAGCATTGCCGTGGCTGAACGGGAATTGAAGTCGGCGGGATTGGCCGCCACCATCGTGGTGGATTGCAGTCACGGCAATTCAAACAAGGATGCGGACCTGCAGCCCCTGGTGGCCGAGAATTGCGTCACGCAGATTGTCGATGGCAATCGCTCCATTGTCGGCCTGATGCTCGAAAGCCACCTCAAGGCGGGCAGCCAAGCGATTCCAAAGGATTTGAGCAAGCTCGAATATGGGATGTCGATCACCGATCCTTGCATCGACTGGCCGACGACCGAAAGTTTGTTGCTCAAGCTGCATCGGGCGCTTGAAGGGGTCGCTACTCGCACCCCGGCACTGTGAGTTTGAGCGGCTCGCATAGCCCTATGGGGATGGGAAGCGTCGCGGCACGGAAGACCAGTACCGCGACGCCTCCCATCCCCATAGGCGTTTCATGCGGGACGCTCAAACTCACCGTGCCAGCAGACGAGTTTCGAGTGGCCTGTCATCGATCGGTGGCGTCAAGTCCAGTTAGGCGGGAAAAGCAGGTGTCGCCTCGACACCCACCGGTGAAGTCGGCATGTGACATCGATCGGCCCGAGTTTCCGTCAGGGAGAGTGAGAAGAATCTAGGCGCTGCGTCCTTCGTGCCTAGATTCTTCTCACTCTCCCTGACAAGCCCGACACCGATCGATGTCACATGCCGACGCATTAACCCCAGTAAGACACCGCAATGTTAAATTTAGCCGCCAGGCGCCGCGCGGCGCTGTCCCCGTTGACCAGGAGCGCGCGATCCGCCTGGCGCAAATGATCTAGATCGGAGGCGGAGTTACCGTACGCGATCACCTGCGAACCGGGGTACTGCTCGCGCAGCCAGGCCAGACAGTGAAGTTTTTCCTCACCGCGGCGGTTGGGGCTTTTAAGCCGCCCATCAAGACGCTCACCTTGCCATTCCATTTCCGTGCACAGGGTGCGCTCGAAGCCGAGCAGTTGGCCGATCTTGGGAACATAGAGATCCGGGCTTGCCGACAGCAAGACCAAATGGTCTCCCGCGGCGCGGTGTGCCTCTACCACGGCAAGGGCGAGCGGCCGAAATCGCTGTTTCGGTTTTAGCTCGGCAACGAAGCTCTGCGCCCAGGCATCGAGTACCGCGCGCTTTTCGTTTCGCATCAGCATGCGGATGACGCTGGATTTGAGCGCGCCGCGGTCACGGTCCTGCCAATAGCGTGCGAGCGCGAGCGGCAATCGCCAAAGACCCACCGCTCGGTGAGGCCGTCGACGCACGAATCCCAACAGGAAGGGCAACAGCGTATCGCGCCAGGTAAGCGTGCCGTCCAGATCGAAGAGGGCTATCCAGGGCTTTGTCGCGACGTTGCTGGCAGGTTTTTTAGGCAAATATTTACCTTTAAATACATTAAGATAGATGACTTACATCGAATAATTATCACGCACTTGCCGACCTGGAGTCCGCAAGCGGCGCATTCATGCAGGCGATTATGACCTGTTCTGCGGCGATGACGCGCGCTGCGCAGGGTGACGAGATTCGCTCGCGTTAATCGCGAGCCGTTTCTGCGATAAGGCCACCCGGGCGGCGGAAACAATTAGAATTGAATGTTAGGTGAAACGGTGGGATTAAGGATGTTCGAGAGCATCAAGCGGATTTCGCGCACGATCTGGACGAGCCTCGCCGTCTTGGCGCTGGCGAGCGTTGCCGCTCAAGCCGCGCCGGATAAGCCGACGCTGCAGCCAGCCGCCGTCCCGGGTTCTGCGGGATTTTCTCATGTGAAATCCCTCGGCGGCATCGACGAATATCGCCTCGACAGCAATGGTCTGACCGTGCTGCTGGTGCCCGATCATTCCGCGCCGGTGGTCACCTTCGAGGTCACGTATCAGGTCGGTTCACGCAATGAAGTGACCGGCACGACGGGCGCCACGCACATCTTGGAACACATGATGTTCAAGGGCAGCGATGCTTTCAACGATGCCAAGGGCAATAGCATCAAGCAGATGCTGGAGCGGGTGGGCGGGCAGTTCAATGCCAGCACGTCCTTCGACCGCACGAACTACTTCGCAACCGTCGGGCGCGAAAGCCTGGAGAGTTACGTCGCAATCGAAGCCGATCGCATGCGCCATCTTTGGCTGCATGAAGCCGACCGGCAGGCAGAAATGACCGTCGTGCGCAATGAATACGAGCGCGGCAAGAACGATCCTGAAAACGTGCTGCTGGAGGAAGTAATGGCGGCGGCGTATGTGGCACTGCCGTATCACCATCCGACCATCGGCTGGAAGAGCGACATCGAGCACGTGCCGATCGCCAAACTTCGCGAGTTCTACGACACCTTCTACTGGCCGAACAACGCGACCGTTACGGTGGTCGGCGATATCGAGACCGATGCGGTGCTGGGGCTGATCAAGAAGTACTACGGCGTCTATCCTCATTCGCCGGCACCCATTCCCACGATTTACACCGAGGAGCCGGCGCAGAGCGGCGAACGGCGAGTCGTCGTCAAGCGCCCGGGTGAGCTCGGCGCGATTATCATCGCCCACAAAGTCCCCAACGGCAGAGACGCCGACCAAGCCGCGCTCGAGATGCTCGATGCCATTTTGAGCTCGGGTAAAAATGCGCGCCTTTATCGCTCGCTCGTCGACCAAGGGCTGGCATTGAGTGCCGCCGCCGGCACCGATGTGTTTCACGACCTGTCGCTGCATACCCTGTATGCGGCGCTGACGCCCGGAACCACGCACGAGCAGGCCGAGCGCGCGCTGGTGGCGGAATTGAACAAGATCAAGACCAGCGGCGTCACGCCGGCTGAAGTCGCCAGCGTCAAGCAACAATATATCGCCGAGGATGCGTATAAGCGCGACGGCACCGCCGCCGTCGCAAGCGAACTCAGCGAATGGATCGGCGTCGGCGACTGGACCTTGTACATCACCTTTCCGCAGAGGGTCCAACAGGTCACCCCGGCGGATGTGCAGCGCGTGGCAAAGCAATATTTCGGCGCGGATCAGAGTACGACCGGTTGGTTTGTGCCGGTAGCGCCAAAAACGGAGAAGGGCTCGTGACGCGATTCTTTATGATGGCGGCGCTGTTGGCGATGGCCGGCCCCGCTTCAGCCAACATGGCGGATCAGGCACATCGATCAAAAGTCGATGGAATCGATCTGATCACGTATCGCAGCAATGTGAAAGACGTGGTCATCATTATGGGTGTGTTGCCCGCGGGTGATGCCATGGTGGAATCGGGCAATATCGCCATTCCCACGCTATCGGGGATGATGCTCGACCGCGGCACCAAGTCGCTCGACAAGTTTTCGATCTCCGAGAAATTGGATAACGTCGGCGCCGAGATCAGCTTTACCGTCGGCCCGCAATCGCTCGAGATTCGCGCGAAGTGCCTGAGGAAGGATTTACCGTTGATCATCGACACCCTGGCGGCGGAGTTGCGCACCCCGGCGCTGCTGGTGGGCGAGTTCAACAAAGCCAAGGAGCAATTCATCGGTGAGCTCGAGGCTTCGATGCAGGACAGCGGCGCGTTGGCGTCCGATGCCTTTGGCCGGGCGGTATTTCCGGAAGGTCATCCGAATCGCCCGCACACTATGAAAGAGTACATCGCCGCGGCGAACACCGCGAAACTCGAAGAGCTCAAGGCGTTCCAGGCAAAATACTATGGACCGGCGCACATGACCATGGTGGTCGTCGGCGACGTTTCCGATGCGGACACGCAAGCTGATATCGCCAAGGCGTTCTCCGGTTGGTCGGGCGGTCAGGATTACCTCCGCGCGGCGAAGCCGGCCGCCACGTCCGCGGCAAGTGAGATCACGGTGCCTCTCACGGATAAACCCAGCGTGACCGTGCTGTTCGGTCAGGCCAGCGGACTGCGTTATAGCGATCCCGATAATTTGCCGCTACGCGTCGGCACGGCGATTCTGGGGCAGGGCTTTACGGGGAGACTGATGAGCACTGTGCGCGACAAGGAAGGGCTGACCTACAACATCGGTGCGAGCATGAGCGATGACAGCATCGTTGATGGCGTGTGGGAAGTCTCCGCCAGCTTCGCACCTGCGCTTTTGGGCAAAGGCTTGGAATCGACTCGCCGCGAGGTGGCCAAGTGGTGGAAGGACGGAGTCACCGAGCAGGAATTGGCGGCGCGCAAACAAGGCGTGATAGGCGGCTACTTCGTGAGCTTATCGACGACCCAGGGATTGGCCGAGACCATTCTGGCAGATGCGCAGCGAGGGCTCGATCCGAGCTGGCTCGACGCATACCCCAAGGCCATCAAGGCGCTGACCCGGGATCAGGTCAACGCTGCGATCAAGGCTCATATCAATCCAAACACCATGGTATTGGTGGAGGCGGGGAGCGTGCCGCCGGCCAAGTAGACGACGTGCCTTGCCCTCCCTGACGAGCGCTCATCAACTGGGCAATATCACCGCTAGGCCGCCTTCCCCGGCGCCGCCAGCTGCCGCAACACGTACTGCAGAATCCCGCCGTGTTGGAAGTAGTCGAGCTCTTTTGGCGTGTCGATGCGCAGACGCGCCTCGAACTCGACGCTTTTGCCCGCATCGGTCTTGGCGATCACTTTGACGGTTTTCGCAGCGCCGCGGTTCAGTCCCACGATCTCAAAGGATTCCTTGCCGTTGAGCCCTAAGCTCTGTGCGTTTTGTCCGTCTTTGAATTGCAGCGGCAGCACACCCATGCCGATCAGATTGGAGCGGTGAATGCGCTCGAAACTCTCGGCGATCACCGCCTTCACGCCCAATAACATCGTGCCCTTGGCAGCCCAATCGCGCGAGCTGCCCGTACCGTATTCCTTGCCCGCGAGAATCACCAGCGGAGTATTGGCCGCCTTGTATTTCATCGCGGCATCGAAGATCGACATCTGCTCGCCGCTGGGAATGTGCAGCGTGACGCCGCCTTCGGTGCCGGGCAAGAGCAAATTGCGCAAGCGGATATTCGCAAAGGTGCCGCGCATCATGACTTCGTGATTGCCGCGGCGCGCGCCATACGAGTTGAAATCCGCGGCCTGTACTCCCTGGGCCACGAGGTATTTGGCGGCGGGGCTGGTTTTCGAGATATTGCCGGCCGGCGAGATGTGATCCGTGGTGACCGAATCGCCCAGCACGGCGAGCGCGCGTGCGTCCTTGATGTCGACCATCGGCGCCGGTGTCATCGTCATGCCGTCGAAGTAGGGCGGATTCTTCACGTAAGTGGACTTCGCATCCCAGGAATAGATCTTCCCCGCCGGGGTCTTGATCGCAGCCCAGTTCGCATCGCCCAAAAATACGTTGGCGTAGCCTTTCTTGAACATGGCTGAGTCGACCGACGAGCCGACCGCTGCCGCCACATCCTTCGCGCTCGGCCAAATGTCCTTGAGGTAAACTGGCTTGCCATCTTTGCCGGTGCCAAAGGACTCGGTGGTGATATCGATATCCAGGCTACCCGCGAGCGCATAAGCGACCACGAGCGGCGGTGAGGCTAAAAAATTCATCTTGATTTCAGGATGCACGCGGCCCTCGAAATTACGATTGCCAGAGAGCACCGCGCAAGCGACCACATCGCCGGTTTTGACCGCTTCGGAGATCTCGGGCTTCAAGGGTCCTGAATTACCAATACATGTGGTACATCCGTAGCCCACGGTGTAAAAGCCGAGCTGCTCCAAATCATGCAAGAGACCCGCTTTGGCCAAGTAGTCGGTTACAACGCGCGAGCCCGGCGCCAGAGAAGTTTTCACCCAGGGCTTAACATTCAGGCCCTGCTTCAGTGCGTTGCGGGCAAGCAGTCCCGCGGCCACCAGCACGGCGGGATTCGAGGTGTTGGTGCAGCTGGTGATCGCCGCGATCAATACTGCGCCGTCTTTGACTTCGAAACTCGCATTGCCCACTTTGGCCGGCGCGCTGCCGGTCGCCTTGGGATTTTTCTGCGTGCGCTCCTCAGCCATTTTTTTAACACTGCTTCGATAGACGTTTTTCGCGTTCGTGAGCGGCACTCGGTCTTGAGGGCGTTTCGGTCCCGCGAGCGACGGTACAACCGTCGACAGATCCAATTCCACCACATCGGTGTAGTCCGCCTGCGGCGCACCGTTCATGCGCCATAGGCCTTGGGCCTTGGCATAGGCCTCAACCAGCGCGATTTGTTCGGCGGATCGGCCGGTCAATTCCAGGTAGCGGATGGTTTCCTCGTCGATGGGGAAAATTGCGCAGGTGGAACCGAACTCGGGCGACATATTGGCAATCGTCGCCCGGTCGGCGAGGGGCAACCCTTTGAGCCCGTCGCCGAAGAATTCGACGAATTTGTCGACCACGCCTTTCTTGCGCAACATCTCTGTCACGGTCAGCACCAGATCGGTCGCCGTCGTGCCCGCCGGCAACGCTCCCGTCAGCTTAAAGCCGATGACTTGGGGAATCAGCATGGTGACCGGCTGACCCAGCATTGCCGCTTCGGCCTCGATGCCGCCGACGCCCCAGCCCAACACGCCCAATCCATTGACCATGGTGGTGTGCGAGTCCGTGCCGACCAAGGTGTCAGGATATGCCGCCTTCTTGTTCGCGGCCTCGTCCGAAAAAATAACGCGCGCCAGCCGTTCGATATTGACCTGGTGCACGATGCCCGTGTTCGGCGGCACCACTTTGAAATTGCTGAACGCGGTTTGTCCCCAGCGCAGGAACATATAGCGTTCGCCGTTGCGCTGAAACTCAATCTCGTTATTGTGCTGCAGTGAATTGGCGGCGCCGTACTCGTCCACTTGCACCGAGTGATCGATGACCAGTTCGGCGGGCGCCAACGGATTGACCTTCTGCGGATCGCCGCCGAGCTTCACGATCGCTTCGCGCATGGCCGCAAGATCCACAATGCAGGGCACGCCGGTGAAATCCTGCATGATGACCCGGGCAGGCGTGAAGGCGATCTCATGGCTTGGCGGCGCCTTCGCGTCCCACTTGAGCAGCGCTTCGATATCGGCCTTGGTCACGTTGACGCCGTCCTCGAAGCGCAACAGATTCTCGAGCAGTATTTTCAGCGAAAAGGGCAGGCGGTCCACATTCTGCGACTTCAGCGCCGCGAGACTTAAGATATCGTATTGTTGCGCGCCCACCTTGAGCGTCGTTCGCGCCTTGAAGCTGTCCGTCATGACCCCTCCACCGAAAAAAGAGAATTATAAGTGATTCTTCCGGCTGCCGGCGCCAGCTCGGAATTGAAGCGGCTCGCG
>Ga0209007_1000171_pt1 | contig 36838 bp, 30 predicted proteins | sample JacPinW_OM1H0_O2_FD_187961 | JGI IMG/M metagenome (GOLD analysis project Ga0209007, IMG submission 187961) | Forest soil microbial communities from Algoma, Ontario, Canada - Jack Pine, Ontario site 1_JW_OM1H0_O2 (SPAdes) (version 2) | ecosystem: Environmental > Terrestrial > Soil > Boreal... | reverse complement strand
CGCACCACGGTCGAGCCGACATAGGCTCCGTCCAGCGTCACGTTTCCTGTCACGTCGTTGATCTCGGCGTCGTCGCCGCGGCCTTTCAGCTCGACGCTCCCCGCAACGCGGTCGATGCGCACATCACCTTTCTGCGTTTGCGCGGCCACATCGGATCCTGCGTTATGGATTTCCACGTCGCCGCTATCGGTAATCGCGTCCAGCGCGCCGCTGATCTCCGACACCGATACCTCTCCGTGCGACGTGTGCAGCGTCACGCTCGCCGATTTCGGCAATTGCACGTCGAGATCGGCGCGCACGCTCTCCCCGTATCCGCCCTGGTGCATCGGATGGACGATGTAGCCGTTGCCGGTCTTCTCGACGACGATGTCCACTTGTTTCATTCGCTCGTCGGCCGCCCGCTCATCATCGCCGCTGGCCGACTCGTTCGCGCTCACGCGAATCTGGTTGCCTCCGGTGCCATTCACGGTGATGCTGCCGCGTGCCGTTTCGATCGTCACATGCGATCCAGGTGGAATTTCCTCGGGCGCCACCTCGCGGCTCTGCGAATAGTTATCTCGGAACGCCGGGATTTCGACATGGAGCCACGGTGCACGTTCGTGAACCCAGTCGTGAATCCCGAAGCCCATCAGCACGATCGCCAGCAGGATCAGCAGCGCGGCTTCTCCGCCGGAAAGTAGCGGGGCGCGTTCCTGCCCCAGGCGCTCCGCCGCGAAATGATCGACCAATTTCGCCACGCCCCACAGGACGAACAGCAGCGGCCAGTAAAATCGCGCAATGTGTCCGATGGCGAACGACGGATCGAGCCGGTGAATCAGAAAAATCGCGCCCAGCACGATCAGCAGGAGCCCGGGGAAAATCGATCGACGCCGGCGAAGTGGCTGCGGCGGAGCGGCCTGCGGAGCTACGGGAGGCGGCGGAGGTCCAGGGGGAGGAAAGGTGCTCACGAGTTCGTCATGCCCCTGTGTGTCCGGAGCGCGAGGCAGACGATTCGGCCAGAAGCAGCGCGCCGATCACGACTAGCAGCACGGGCCAAAGCTGGTGAAAACCATATTCCGTGAATCGCCCGAGTAGGAACACAGCGCCCAGGACGATCAAAATCACCGGTCCCATCAGACTGTGAACGCGGCACCGGGCGCACGTGCATGCAGGATGGTTTTGATTTGTCATGGCAGACTCCCTACGACGTTCTCTTGATGCGGTCCATCAAAATCCAGGCGCCCAGCAGGATCAGTCCCGCAGGCCACGCTTTGGAAAACCAATCGCGCTCGAGCAAGTGAAAATTCGCGAGCAGAAACAGCGCGCCCAGCACGATCAACACGATCGCGCCCACGGGCCGGTTGCCCTCGATCGCCGCCGGCAACCCCGTCTGCGGAATTTGCTCGCCTCGGCGCTCCTTTGCGGTGCGGTAGGCTTCGATGGGCATATAAAAATAGAAGCAGCCGAGTCCAATCGCGAGGATTACAATCAGCGCGGTCGGCAGATCGGTGGTGAGCAGGGCAATGATCCCGCCAAATACCAGCACGTGAATCAGCGCCTTGATGTACTCGCCGTTGTACACCGCGCCAAGCCCGGGAATGAACCCAAGCGCCATCGCCACGCCGGGACTCGGCGCGCCATGCGCCGCCGGCACGCGAGGGAGAGGAACCCCGCCCGCCGTAGGTCCCCCGGTTGGCGTCGCGGACGGCGGCATGCCCACTAAACTCGCGAGGCAGTTCTCGCAGTAAACCGCTCCGCGCACGTCGCGCACGCACTCAGGACAAAGCGGCGTGCCGCACTGACGGCAAAATGCCGTGGCGTCGGTTTCAGGGTGTTGGGTGCATTTCATAGGGTGCTCCTGGGTGCTGGGTACAAAGAGCCGTCTGCAAAGTGGGGCTGCAAGTTCATTTCCGCAAGCTCGGGCGTGCTATGGTGGCTCGGGTGCGGAATCGTCTGCGACTTCTCGTGCGGATCGTTCGCCGGCGGCTGTTGGCCCGGCTGCCCGTCATTTGACGGGCGCGCCGGTGGCGCGATCGGTTCCGACATGCTCTCCGGTTGCGCCGAAAGCCGCGACTCGATCTCGTACACCACGCGCAAATTGTTCACCATCTTCGCCCCGCGCGCATACGTCAGGTGAACCTGCCGGTTCGCCCCGCGCAGCAGATTCAGCGGATTCAGGACGCTGCGGCCGTTATCGCCCGCGGCCGCATGAAACACAATCACGAACGACGCAGCCACCGTCACAATCCCCATCGCAAACCGCGGCTGCCAGATTAACGGCAGCCAGCCAAACCAGCCCTGCGTTCCCGCCGTCTCCTGCCGCGGACCAAGCGTGGCGTCCAAAATCTTCCGTTCCAGCGGCGCAGGCACTTCGAGCTGCGGAGTCTCTTCGATCTGGCGCATCAGCCCGCGCACCTGCGCCACAAGCTTCGAGCAATCCGCGCAGCTTGCCGCGTGCGACGAGAACGCCGCCGCTTCTGCCGCCGGCAGCGCTCCCTCTAGAAAATCGCTCAGCTGCTCTTCCGTCCGTGTGCAGTGCCAGTCCATAAATTCCGCCCCCTCAGGATTGCGCCGGGCGAACTCCCATCTCATCCAGGACGCGCGCCAGCTCGATGCGCCCCCGATTGATTCTCGATTTTACGGTGCCCTCGGGCACCTGCAGCACACCGCGAATCTCGCCGTAATCCAGCCCCTGCAAATCGCGCAGGATCACCGCCTCGCGCAGCTCCGGCGAAAGCCGCGCCAGCCCGCGCTGCAGTTGCTCGCTCAGCTCGGCAGCCTCGGCCAGTTTGTCCGGAGCCCGCATGGGTGAATGCTTTTCCTCGAGTTGCGGCATCGTGTCTTCCATCGAATCCGTCACCCGATCGCGCCGCGTCCGCCTGTAATGATCCACCAACAGGTTCCGGGTCACGCTTGTCAGCCAGGTCGGAAACGCCCCATGCACCGCTTGATAGCTTCCCAGTGTGCGAAAAATCCGCAGAAAAACCTCCTGGCTCAAGTCCTCGGCAGACGCCGCGTTCCCGGTGAACCGATAGCACAGGTTATAGACGCGCCTCGTGTGCCGCCGCACCAGTTCCTCCCAGGAAGGTCCGTCGCCCCGGAGACACAGCTGCACCAGTTGGGCGTCCGGCTCCAATCCCGCCTAGCCTCGCCATCCGCATGACATATCGGCCTCACAGTATGCAACGCAAATGCGCGCCCAAAAGTTCCGTACGCCCGGCATCTTAGGCGGGATGACTCGGCAAAAACAAGCCGGGTTACCCGGCGGTGGGCCGAAGCATCTAAGTGTTTGCAGGGCGGAACGGGTTAGCTGCGCTTAGCGGAACTTCAGGCGTTGTCTGGGGCTCAGTAACGGACAGACGACGATCATCATTGGATTTCTAGAGGAAGGATCCTTGCGACGCTTCATCACCATCGCAGCGGTGCTGTGTAGCTGGCTCTGCTGCGCCGCTCGTATGCGCGCCGACGTCGGCATGGTGCTCAACGAATCGCTCGACACCAGCGTCGCACGCATCACAGGCTCCGGCCACAGCGCCGTCTATCTCTCGCGCATTTGCCCAGCGTCGCCCGTGATGCTCCGCCTCTGCGGCCCGCACGAGCAGGGCTCGATCATGAGCAACTACACCACGCTCGGTGAAGACGAGCCCTTCGAGTGGAACGTCGTGCCGCTCAGCGTATTCGTTTACGGCGTGGAGGATCCTCGCAATCGTCCGCTGTTCGCGTCATGGAACATCAAAGGCGCGCTCGAAACCAACTATCGCGAAACAATCCTGCGCGATTATTGCGAGGGTCAGAAATGCCAGACCAGCCACGACGCCGAATGGCGCGAAATGGTCGGCGCCGATTCCGAGCGTACGCTCTATATTCTGGTCGTCTCCACCACCGTCGAGCAGGACAAGGCGTTGATCGATAAATTCAACAACGCGCCGAATGTAAATCACTTCAACGGCATGCGCCGCAACTGCGCCGACTTCGCTAAAGACGTGATCAACACCTATTTCCCGCACGCCGCGCACCGCAACGCGGTAAACGACTTCGGAATGACCAGCCCGAAAGGTGTAGCGCGATCCTTTGCGAATTACGCGCACAAGGAGCCCGAGTCCGATTATCACGTGATGCACTTCGCCCAGCTTCCCGGCACCACCAAGCGCAGCACGGAATGCCGCGAGGGCACCGAACAGCTTTACCGGTCCAAGAAGCTTCTGGTGCCGATGGCGTTTTTTGCCTGGCATGAACTACCCGTCGCCGTCGGTTCCTACATGCTGACGGGGCGCTTTAATCCCGAGCATGAATTCGAACAGCACGCCACCGTTCACGAAGTCGAGCTCAACCGCGAAATCACACTCGCGAAGGAAGATGATGATCTCGACGACGCGCAGCTTGAAAAATTGGAGAATGCCAGCAAGGCCGAGAAAGTGAGTATCGTCGGCAGCGCGCAGCAGTGGCAGGACTACCGTGCACGGTTCGATCGGATCCTCGCTCAGGCCGCCGAAGACGGCACCATCCAGAATCGCGACGCGCTCGAGCGCTTTGCGAGAGAACTAGGACAGAAGGGAACTGCGTCGGTCGATAAGGACGGCGCACCTTGGGTTGAAATTCAGCGGGACGGCAAAACCGAACGCGTGGGTGTCAGTCCCGCGAATCTTCTGTCGCCTGGTTCCGATCGCACGCTTGCCTACAAACTGATGCTCGCGCACATCGCCGAAACGCTGAAGAGTCCCGCGCGCCAGCGCGAAACAATGCCGGAATTCGAGCAAGCGTGGAAACTGATGGAACAGTCGCGGCCCAATGAACGGAATTCGCTCGCGATGGATCAGTAGCTCGGCGGGCAAAATCTAGTGCGTCAATTCCTTCGCTTCGTACCCCGCGCAGCGCGTCACCGGCAGTCTGGGATACTTCGGGAAATAAGGATTCGCCGCATGCATCGCGCACAAATAAAATTCGCTGGGCCGATCCGACCGTATAATCCGCGAATACATGCAGTCAGCGCACAACCCAGCCGTTTCCCGCCGTTCCTCAAATTCGTCGTCCACGGAATCGTCGCCACGCAGCGCCATTCGTTAAGGATACCGGACCACTCCCAACCCTGCTAACATTTCGGTTCGATCGCGAGTCCAAGTCTGAAAATGTCGCGCCTGGGGATCCTCCTGATGAGGCATCGTCTGAAAATCCTCGCACTGCTTGCGGTTTTGACGAACTTCGCCTGTTCGCTGGCCGCGCAAACCGCGGCCCCGAAGCCGGCCGGGGAAAATCTCGTCGAAACGCGCTCGCCTGCAAGCGCTGGCTGCGGCCCCTTGACTCTGGGCAACTCCGGCGACCGATCCCAGACGGCCCACGCTAAAGGCCAGCTCGATCTCTCCGCGCTCGACAAGTCCGTCTCGCCTTGCGCCAATTTCTTCAACTTCGCGACCGGCAACTGGGCCAAAAGCAATCCCATTCCCGCCGATTATGCGTCCTGGGGCATCAGCGAAAAGCTCGACCACAGCAACAAGGAGACTCTTCGCGCCATCCTCGAAAAAGCGGCGGCGGACAAGAACGCGATGCCAGGCTCTCCCTGGCAGAAAATCGGCGACTACTACGGCAGCTGCATGGACGAGTCCGCAATCGAATCCGCACGGGCCAAGCCGCTCGATTCTGAATTTGCGCGCATCGCCGGCATCTCCGATCTGCCGTCGTTTCAGGCCGAACTCGCCCGCTTGCACACCTTCGGCGTTAACGCGGTTTTTGGCTTCGGCTCGGACCAAGACTTCAAGGACAGCACGCAGGAAATCGCTGAGATCAACCAGGGCGGCCTTGGTCTGCCGGATCGTGACTACTACACGCGCGACGACGACAAGTCCAAAGAACTCCGCGCGAATTACTTGACCCACATCGCCAAAATGTTTCAGCTGCTGGGCGACGATCCCGCGAATTCGGTCGCCGAAGCCAAGACCGTGCTCGACATCGAAACGCGCCTAGCCGGGTTTTCTCTCTCGACCGTCGATATGCGCGATCCCGATCGGGTCTATCACCGCCAGACTGTCGCGGAACTTTCCGCCGCGACTCCCCATTTCCGATGGATGGAGTATTTCCAGGCTGCCGGTGCCCAGCCGCCCGCCAGCCTCAATGTTTCCGAGCCTGATTTCTTCAAAGGAATGGACGCGGCGCTGGCGTCGGTTCCACTCGACGACTGGAAGACCTATCTTCGCTGGCATTTGATCCACAACGCCGCCGCCGCGCTCTCCAAGGATTTTCAGGACGAAGACTTTGACTTCTTCGGCCGTGCACTCACCGGATCCAAACAACTGCTGCCGCGCTGGCAGCGCTGCGTCTCATCCACCGACGCGGAGCTTGGCGAAGCCCTCGGTCAGTTTTTCGTGGAGGAAAAATTCCCGCCCGCAGCGAAGGCCGCTGCCACGGAGATGGTGAAGAACGTAGTCGCCGCGCTGCGCGAGGATCTCCACACGCTCGACTGGATGTCGCCGGAAACGCGGCAGAAAGCGATCGAAAAACTCAATGCCATCTACATCAAGGTCGGCTATCCCGACCACTGGCGCGACTACTCGAAATTCCCGGTGGATCGCGGGTCCTACATGGCAAATCTCACGCGCGGCACGCAATTCGAATTCGCGCGTCAGTTGGCTAAGATCGGGAGGCCCGTGGACCGCGCCGAATGGGGCATGACGCCGCCGACCGTGAACGCGTATTACAATCCCCTGCTCAATGAAATTGTCTTTCCAGCCGGCATCCTGCAGCCGCCGATGTACGACCCGAACGGCGACGATGCCTTCAACTATGGGGCGACGGCGGCCGCCATCGGACACGAAATGACCCACGGTTTCGACGACCAGGGCGCAAAGTTCGACGCGCAGGGCAATCTGACGAACTGGTGGACAGGGGCCGACCTGAGGAATTTCAACGAACGCGGCGACTGCATCGCCAAGCAGTTCGATGAATTCGAAGTCGAGCCGGGTCTGCACGAGCAGGGAAAACTTGTCGAAGGCGAAAGCATCGCCGATCTGGGCGGCCTCGTCATGGCCTACTCCGCCTACCACAAATCGCTCGCGGGCAAGCCGGCTCCCGCGCCCGTCGACGGCTGGACTGCCGACCAGAGATTTTTCATCGCCTACGGGCAGAGCTGGGAAGACAGTCTCCGGCCAGAGCTCGCTCGGTTGATTACCGAATCCGATCCACATCCGCTACCGATCTTCCGCGTCAACGGTCCGCTTTCCAACATACCGCAGTTCCACAAGGCGTTTGCCTGCACCGAGAATTCGCCGATGGTCCGCCCAGCGGCAAAGCGCTGCCGAATCTGGTGACCGTCCCAGCAGGACGCGCGCCAAGCCCGGCCCTGGCGAAGGGCCCTCGCCGATCGCGCACGTTCGGGGGTGGCCTCCGTGGGCGAATGCGGATGATGGGGAATCTCGTGCCTATAAAATCCGGGGGTTGAGTCCGCAGGAGACGCATTCGTTTCGGCCGCCTTGACACTCTTGAAACCTTGCTGCTACGGTTCCAATCCGATGCTGCGCAACTGGCGCCGGTACCTGGTTCTCATTGTCGTCCTCGCAGTCGTCGGCTATTTCCTCTATAGGTTCCGCGGCTCGATCACGCTCGAAGGCTTCCGCTGGGAAATGGTGGGCGCATCCTTGCGTCATGCCAGGATTTCGCTGCTCTTGCTTTCAGTCGCTGCGATTTACGCCTGCTACGCCATCCGCGCCCTGCGCTGGGTGCGATTCTGCCGCTGGCTGGGCGAGACGCACTTCGCCAGCGTCTATGCCGCGACCCTCGCCGGATTCGCCTGCACGGTCTTGCTCGGCCGCGCCGCCGAACCCGTTCGCCCCGTGCTGATCGCCCGGAAAAGCTCCATCTCGATACCCAGCATGTTCGGCGTTTACGTGCTGGAGCGCGTGGCGGACATGGCGGCAACGGCTCTTCTGGCAGGTGGCGCGCTGCTGTTTTTCGAGCAGCGCGGGACCGTCAGCTCCGGCAACGCCCTCCTGTTGAAATTGGCGCGCTCGGCGGGAGCGCTGCTGCTGGTCGCTCTCGTTGGCGCCATCGCTTTCCTGATTTATTTCCGACATCACGGTGCCAAGTGGCTGGCGAAAAAGCTCGAGCATCCCAACTGGCGCCACGGCTGGCGTGCGAAAGTAGCGGCTCTGCTCGAAGGATTCAGCGACGGACTGCGCGGCGTGCGCACCTGGGGCGATCTGTCCGCGCTCGCCGCCTACACCGCACTGCATTGGTTGCTGGTTGTGCTGATTTATTTTTGGATCGCGCACGCATTTGAAGGTCAGCTCCGAAGCCTCAGTTTCGCGGGCGCCGCTCTGGTGCTGGCATTCACAATGGTTGGTTCGGCGGCGCAGCTTCCGGGCGTGGGTGGCGGATCACAGGTCGCCAGTTTTCTTGTGTTCACGCTGATATTTGGAGTAGATAAGGAACCGGCCGCGGTGGCTTCAATCGTCACCTGGCTGGTGACGTTCGTGGCGTGCTGTCTGGTCGGGCTGCCGCTGCTGTTCCACGAGGGTTGGTCGGTCGGCGAGCTGAAGCGAATAGCGCGCGCCGAAGAAGAAGCCGGTGAAGCCGAACTGCTGGCCGAAGCCGAACACGGCGGGGAAGGGCCCGCCGAATCGAAGGAGACCTCGAAGTGAAGTGCCCTTTCTGCGCGCACCTGGACGACAAAGTGATCGACTCGCGCGAGGCGCGCACAGGCGACCTGATTCGCCGCCGGCGCGAATGCCTGAAGTGCAATCGCCGGTTCACGACCTACGAGCGTATTGACGAAATTCCGTACATGGTGATCAAGAAAGACGGCCGCCGCGAGAAATTCGAGCGCCAGAAAATCCTCCAGGGATTGCTGAAGGCCTGCGAAAAACGCCCGGTGCCCGTCGGCAAGCTTGAAACAATTGTCGACGAAGCGGAGGCATTCGTCAGCGAAGCCGCGGACCGCGAACGCACTACTACCGAAATCGGCGGCCTGCTAATGAATCATCTGAAGAAGCTAGATAAAGTCGCCTATGTCCGTTTCGCTTCGGTCTACCTTGACTTCAAGGATGTGAAGGAATTCATGGACGAGCTGAAGGGCCTGCTCAGGGATCGCACGAAGAAGTAGAGCGGCATGCCCTTCCACGAAAACCTGGGGGTCATCGCCGATAGGGCGAAGCACGATCCTCCGGCGATGCTGGGATTCTGTCCGCTGGGCGCAGGCGGCGTCTTTTCCCTCCGCGTAACACTCAGGATGAATAGAGCCCGGGCTTTTGGAGTTAAAGATTGGAAGTGGGATTCAAACTTTCGATTGCCGCTCGACCATTTGAAGGTTCGAAAACGACACGGGTCGGCGTGGCCGGTCTACGTGACGTGAATTCATTTCGCGCTCGGAACGATCGCACGTATCTCAGCCTTGTTTCTGCTTCCGGACTAAAAGACTCCGACTAAGCTTGCCAAACACCAGCGGCGAATGTCTTCACCAGCTTGAATCCGAGGTGTTCGTAGAGTTCGGCCGCGCGTTTGTTAACCGTGGTCACAGTTAGGGACAGCGACTTGTATCCCCGCTTCTTCAACGCCTGGATTGAATGTTCCATCAGCTGGCGCCCAATCCCGCTGCCTTGATACCCCGGCATCACGCATACCTGCGTCGTATGTCCCACGCCCTCAGCCACAGTCGACGTGAGGATCATCGCGATCGGCCGGTCGCCTGTCGCAGGACGCACAAGGAACGAAGCTTCCGGCAAGAACTGCCCGCATCCCGGCAGCAAGACGATATTGCGCAGGAAACGCAGGCTGCCCGATTCGCTGCAATATTGATCGTTGATCTGCCCGTCCACGTGGTTCGCGTAGGCTAGCTGAATCAACCGCGCGGCGGAATCGAACACCCGATCCGACCACGGTTCGATGCGAAGCCCCGGTGAGATTTGCCGGGTGCAAAGCTTCGCCTTGTCGAGCGGAAGCAGCATGAACTGCCGCGCATGAAGACGAAAATGCTGTGAAAGAAACGCCGGATCGAGCTCCGCGCCAAAAGGCATCAGCTGCGCCTCGATCCGCTCAAGCCGTGGAGTCGCCCGCAGCGCCGTTAGCATTTCGGTCAGCAGCCGCTCGGTGATTGGCCCGCGCGCATGCTCCGCGGCGACGAAAAGCCCCCCGATCAGGCCCTTGTGGTCCTCCAGCACGTAGAACCCGTATCCGGCCGGCTCCCCTTCCTCCACCGCGGCGTATCCGCCCAGGGCCCGCGAATCGATGAATTTGCGCACCAGGTCGATCGACGGCCGATAATCCCAGTACAGCTCGTCCCGCCAGCGCGCCACCTCCTCGCGGAACAGGTTCTCGAGCGACCGTGAAGGCACCTGTCGTAGGTCAACAATCTGCATGGATGCCACTCGTCACATTCCCCGCTGGCATTATAACCAACGCCGCGGCCCCGAATCTAACCGTCATGCTTTGCGCGCACAGCAGCATCGGGGCGGCCAGGCTTCGAAGAAAAATATGCTAACATCCGATTCGCTGAGGCGCGTAGCGAGGAGCGCCCACGCCTAGATGGCCGCCCTTCCCGAGCACCGCAACACGAGAGAGCGAATCGCTAAATTATTGTCGGGCATTCTTGCGATCGTTATTTTCGCAGGGGTCTCCATTTCCACGGTTTCCGGATTCCTGCTGTACCAAGTCCTTAAACCTGCTCGGAATCCGGCCACCTTCGACCTCAGCGTGATGATGGGGCATCCCACGACGTTCACATTTTCGCCGCCCGCGGGCGCGCAACGCGAAGGCTGGCTCTTTCCCGGCTTGCGCGGAGCCCCGGCGATCGTCGTCTGTCACGGCTATCAATCCCAGCGCGCGGACGTGCTCACGCTGGTTACTTCGCTCCAGGACCACCAATTCAATGTCTTCCTGTTCGATTTCGCCGGACACGGCACCAGCCAGGGCGTCACCACGCTCGGCTACGAGGAAACCGCGGAATTGCGCAAAGCCATTTCCGCGATCGCCGCGCGCGACGACGTCGATCCTAAACGTTTCGGCCTTTGGGGAGTCGATATGGGCGGCTACGCCGCCCTGGCGGTGGCCGAAAGCGATCCACGGATCGCGGCGCTGGCGGTGGACGATGCTTACGACGATCCGCGCGACATGTTACGCATTGAAGTGCAGAAATCCGGTCTGAATAAACTGCCCGGAGTGTTGCAATTTACCGACTTCGGCTTCCGCATGATGAATTTCTCGAACCGCGACACGCCGCCGCTTTCGGCAAGAATCGGCAACACCCACGACGTTCAAAAGCTTTTCATTCAGTCGGACGATCGCCCGGCGCTATCGCAGGAAACGCTGCAGCTTTTCATCAAGGCGCCTGAACCGAAACAGACCCAGCGCGATCGGGTGAGCTACCGCGACATGTCTGACGACGACCGCAAGGCGTACGAAAGCCAGATCGTGAATTTCTTCCTGCAGAACCTATCGCCCACTGCCAGCCGCTAGCGCGAAACGGGCGCCGGCATTATCGGCACGTAGACCAACCCCAGTCGCTCTTGCTCCACGTCGCCGCTCACTCGCCCAAGTTTCTTGATTTCATCCAGTCCCTTCGCCGTCGTCAGTACGAGCGCGGGGCCGGGATCGGACGGCGTCCATTCCGCAAGCTCTCGGCGAAAATAGAATGTGAGGCCGTAATTCCAATCCCGCGGGAGCTCGTAGGTGAAAATCCGGTCCGGGTGCTGGTCGTCGCGCATGAATTCGGCGTGCTGCCGCGCCGAGAGGGCCGGATCCAGCGACGGCAGAATTTTCAGGTTCGCGACTTCAACCACAACGGCCACGAGCACGGCGCAAAGCAGAATCGCGGTCGCGGGCCGGGCGCGAAGGGCGGCAACGATCAGGACGGCGGCGACCGCCAGCGCCATCAAAGCGCCGAATAATCCAGGACTCATCGCGAGCCGACCGAAGTCGACATATTCCAACCCGTGCGGCTCCGTCCCGCGAGAACCTGAAAAGACCGCGGCGATCGAGATGGCCAGCCACGTCGCGCCTACAGCCATCAACAGCTCGCGGATTCGCAGCCCGTTCTCTGAAATCTTTCGAGCCAGAGCGATCGCGCAGACCAGCGCCATCGGAGGAATTGCTGGCAGTATGTAGCCCGGCAGCTTCGATTGCGAAATGCTGAAGAACATGATCGGCCATGCCGCCCAGCACGCAAAGAAAAATCCCGGTGAATCCGGCCACGTTTTTTCGCGGCGCAGGCAAAGACCTTCCTGCGCCGCAGGCCAGAGCAGTACCGTCCACGGCAGCAGTGCGAGCAGCGCGATGGGAACGAAATACCAGAGCGGCTGCCGGTGCTGGAACATCGGTGTGGCGTAGCGCTCCACATTTTGTTGCCACAGAAATACGCGCAGAAAATCCCTATTGCGCACGGCGCAAATGGCGTACCAGGGGATCGCCACGATACAAAACGCGCCGAGGGTGGCGGGATGAGCCAAGCGAATCGCCGCACGCCAGTTTTTCGTCGCCAGCGCCCATATCCCGATCGCGCCGCCGGCCAGGATGATCGCCGCGGGGCCTTTCGCGAGTACGCCGAGGCCCAGAAATGCCCCGAACAGCATCAGCGGCAACAAATCGCGGCGAGAATCCGGCGATCGTTCGCGGTCCGCGGCGCGCAACTCGCCGGAGACTCGTAGGGCTGTCGCCGCGCATGCCATCGCGAGCGCGACGGATGCGCTGAACAGCATGTCGGGCGTTGCCGCTCGCGCAAATCCGATCGCGCCGACGCTCGTCGCGAAAATCACAGGCGCCAGCAGCACCGGACTCGACACCGAGTCCGTCTCGCCGCCATAGTGTTTTTTCGCGAGCCAGCCAATCGCCAGCGCCACAGTAAGCGCAGCGATTGAAGACGGCAAGCGCGCGGCCCACTCGGCCGGCAAATGCAGCAGGAACCCGACCGCCGCCGCCCAGTAATAGAGAGCCGGTTTCTCAAACCACGGCTGCCCCCACAATCGCGGCGTAACCCAATCGCCGGTTTCCGCCATCGCGCGTGCGATCCACGCGTAGCGCACCTCGTCCGGCCCGATAAGCCCAATCGCGCCGAGATTGCCGAGGAGACAGATGGCAATGGCGGCCGCGGACAGCGGAGCGATCCAGCGTGCGCGCAGCGATTCGTTTTCGCGGGTTTCGTTCACGGCGGACGAGTCTAGCATCGGCCGATTCAATTTTAGCTTCCTAACCTATAATGGCGGCGATGCGGGAATCGCTCGAGTTTGCCGCCGCGTGGACGGGAATAAAACTTCTGGGACTCCTGCCGAGGCCGGGTGCGCGATTCGTGGGTGCGAGTTTCGCCGCCGCCGCATATGCCGTGCGCGCACCCCTTCGCCGCGCGGCCATGTTCAATCTGCGGCTCGCGTTTCCCGACTGGACCGACGCACAGCGCCGCCGAGTGATTCGAGGCATGGTGCGGCAGATCGGCTGGATGGCCGGCGAGTTCTCGCAGTTCCCGAGATACACGCGCGAAAATATCGAGCGCATCGTGGTCGTCGACGGATTCGAGAACTTCGAAGCAGCCCGGCGGCGGGGCAAAGGCGTTCTGTTTCTCACCGGGCACATGAGCGCGTGGGAGCTGGCGCCCTTCGCCCAGGCGCTCTACGGCTACCCTCTGCATTTTCTCGTGCGGCCGATCGCGAATCGCCGCGTGGACGCGCTGATCAATGGTTACAGGTGCCGCGCCGGCAATCGGCCGATCGAGAAAAATAAGTCGGCCCGCGCCATTCTGAAGGTTCTGGCCGACGGCGGCACTGTCGGCGTGCTCGCAGACCACAATACCGATATCGAGGAAAGCGTGTTCGTGGAATTCTTCGGCGTCTCGGCGTCCACCACGTCCGGCCTCGCGCGCCTCGCGCTACGTACCGATGCCGCTGTGGTGCCGGGTTTTCTTTCGTGGGACGAAGGCCGGCGCAAGTATCGCCTGCGCTTCGAACCGGCGGTTGAACTTGTCCGCACCGCGAACGAGGAAGCCGACGTGGTCGAGAACACCCAGCGATTTACTCGTGCGATCGAGGATTTTGTACGCGCCCATCCCGATCAATGGCTCTGGGTTCACCGGCGGTGGAAGACGCGCCCGCCAGGCGAAAAGGCGCTATACCCGTACTAGGCGCGCCCACGCCTGCAATATTTCGTAGCGCCACATCTAGGAGAGGGAGCCATGAATCGCACCGCCGGTGAAGTTGCAAAGTACCTGGGAGCCACGTTGCAGGGAGACTCGCACGCCCCCATCTCGGGCGTTGCAGGTCCCGAGCGGGCGCAACCGCAGGATTTGATCTACCTCGATTCGCCGCGCCACACGGAACGCGCCGCCAGCTCCGCCGCGAAATGCGTGCTCGCCAAGCCCGGCACTCCGCTTCCGGGCAAGGTGATTCTCGAAGTCGCCGACCCGAAATTCGCGTTCGCCAAAGCGAGGCAATGGCTGGCGCCGGAATCCGTCGCTGCCCCCGGCGTGCATCCAACCGCGATCATCGCCCCCAGCGCGAAAATCGCCTCCCGCGTCTCGATCGGCCCCTACGTCGTTATCGAAGACGCGGCGGAAATGGGCGCGGGAACTTCGATTGAGGCGTTCTGCTTCATCGGACGCGGCGCGCGTATCGGCGAGAATTGCCGCCTGCACGGGCGTGTCACGCTCTACGCGGGCGCGACGCTCGGCAACCGTGTCGAGATTCATTCGGGCGCCGTGATCGGTGCCGACGGCTTCGGCTACGTCTTCGGTGAAGGTCGATACTGGAAATTCCCGCAAATCGGCACGGTCGAAATCGGAGACGACGTGGAGATCGGGGCCAATGCGACCATCGACCGCGGCTCGCTCGACAACACGGTGATCGGCGACGGCGTGAAGATCGATAATCTCGTCCAGGTCGCGCACAACGTTCGCGTGGGAGATCATTCTGTCCTCGCCGCGCAGACCGGCGTTTCAGGCAGCAGCACGATTGGCGCACGCGTGATCGTCGGGGGCCAGGTGGGTGTCGCGGACCACTGCACGCTCGAGGACGGCGCCATCATCGGCGCGCAGGCCGGCATCCCGACCGGCAAAACGATCCGCAGCGGCCAGACCGTCTGGGGAACGCCGGCTCGTCCGCTCGAAAAGTTCAAAGAGCAATATGCCTGGTTCGCGCGCCTGCCCCAGCTCGCGGCGCGGCTACGCCGGCTGGAGGAAGGGAAGTAATCCGATGCCGCTCTGACAGCCGCCGCTCAAGCACTCAGATTTTCGATTTCCGTTCGCCAGCCGGCAGTATCCCGATGAACCGGGCCACCCGCCCGAGGCAGCCCCAAGCGCCCCGCTAACATCCCATTCAGGGTACGGGGTAAACAGTCGAGCATTTTCAGTTGACCCCATGCGGAATACGAAAGATAATAACCAGGACCAAGCCCGTAACTACCTGCATTCCCGGGAGATTCGGCTTTTCGGGCGCCCGGATGGCGAGATGGACAGGAACATTTCCGACCGGGACGTCGTAAGTGACAAGTTACGTCTGAGGGGTGATGGCACCAGAAGCCAGACTGAGGCTGGAACCGATGACCACCGGCGCGACGCATGGCGCCGCCACGGCTCCTCGTCGCCCGGCCGAATCGCCTGTCGAACACGCCGTCAGCCGCAGCGTGAAGTGGATGCTTTCGGCACAGAGCCAGGAGGGCTACTGGTGGGGCGAGCTCGAAGCCGACACCACGCTTGAATCCGATTACATCCTCTACCTGCACATTCTCGGCGAGCTGGATTCGACCAAAACCGCCAAACTTGCCAAGTACATCCGCGACCGCCAGCAACCCGACGGCGGCTGGAACATTTTCTACGGCGGTCCTTCGGAGCTGAACGCCACCGTCAAAGCCTGGGTGGCGCTCCGGATGGCCGGCGACTCGGCCGATTCTGCGCATCTGAAGCGCGCCCGCGCCAAAATCCACGAGCTCGGCGGTCTCGAGCAGACCAATTCCTACACGCGCTTCTATCTCGCGATGGTCGGTGCGATCGGCTGGGACTTTGTCCCCGCGATTCCGCCCGAGCTGATGCTGTTGCCGGATTGGTTCCCGATCAACCTGTACGAAATGTCGTCCTGGACGCGCGGCATCGTGATTCCGCTGGCGATCGTCTACGCGCACAAACCCGGCTGGCGCCTGCCGGAGGGGGTCACGGTCGACGAGCTCTTCGTAAAGCCCGGCACGCGGCCCCCGTCGCTCGCATGGGACAAGCAGATCGTCTCGTGGAAGAACATTTTCCTCGCGCTCGGCGCCGGGGTGAAATTCTACGAGCGGCTCAGCTGGCTGCCGTTCCGGAAGATCGCACTCACCCGCGCCCGCAACTGGATGCTCGAGCGCCTGGAACGCAGTGAAGGCCTCGGCACCATCTACCCGGCGATGATGAATTCAATTTTCGCGCTGCACGCCCAGCATGGCGACACCACCGACCCGCTGCTCGCCCGCGAAATCAACTTCCTGGCGCGCTACGAGATCGAAGACGCCGACACGCTCCGCGTGCAACCGTGCATTTCGCCGTTGTGGGATACGGCCATCGCCATGGTCTCGCTCGAAGAAGCGGGGCTCGATCCTTCCCACCCGTCGCTGCTGGCAGCCTCGCGCTGGCTCGTCGACAATCAAATTCTCGGATCCGGCGATTGGCAGGTGAAGAACGAGAAAGCCGAGCCCGGCGGGTGGGCCTTCGAATTCCGCAACGATTTCTATCCCGATGTGGACGATACCGCGTTCGTTCTGATGGCTCTGGGCCGCGTGGAAGATCCCGAGCCGATGAAACTGCGTGCGTCCATTCGCCGCGGTCTCGCCTGGCTCGTCAGCATGCAGAATGAAGACGGCGGCTGGGGCGCGTTTGACCACGAAAACAATCTCGAGTTCCTCAATAACGTCCCGTTCGCCGATCACAACGCGATGCTTGATCCTTCGACCGCGGACGTCACCGCCCGCGCCCTCGAATGCCTGGGCCAGATGGGCTGGCCGGCCACGCATCCGGCCGTCGCGCGCGGCCGCGCCTTCGTGCGCCACGAACAGGAATCCGACGGCTCGTGGTTCGGCCGCTGGGGCGTGAACTACGTGTACGGAACCAGCGGCGTCCTGCGCGCGCTGGAAACTCTGGGCCTCGGCTCAACGGAAGAATGCAAGCGCGCCGCCGAGTGGCTCAAGTCCGTGCAGAACACCGACGGCGGTTTCGGCGAATCCATCCTCTCCTATTACGACAAGACCCTGAAAGCGAAAGGGAAGAGCACCGCCTCGCAAACGGCCTGGGGTGTGATTGGGCTGATGGCGGTCGTCGGCGCCGATGATCCCGCGGTTGAGCGGGCGGTCGATTGGATCGTCTCGCACCAGAATGACGACGGCTCGTGGGATGAGCCGGAATTTACGGGCACCGGTTTTCCGCAAGTGTTCTATCTGAAATACCATCTATACCGAAATTCTTTCCCGCTCTACGCGCTGGGCCGTTACGAAAACCTGCGCAATGGACGCGAAAGGTATATCGGCGTCCAAGTTGCCGCCGAAGATTTGCAGGCGGCCGACCCGAGCTAAGAGCAGTACCCGGAGAGGCTATCCGCACCTTATGACCACGCTCGTAACGGGCGCCACGGGGTTTTTGGGAAATCACGTCGCCCGCCAGCTTGTCGCCGCAGGCCATTCGGTTCGCCTCCTGGTCCGGAGCTCCAGCAACCTCGCGTCGCTCGAAGGGTTGAACGCCGAGCGCTTCACCGGCGATTTGCAGGACACTCCTTCGCTCGATCGCGCGATGCGTGGCGCGCGCCGCGTCTACCACGTGGCGGCCGACTATCGTCTCTGGACCCGCCATCCCGAGGAAATCTACGAATCGAACGTCGGCGGCACGCGCCGTCTTTTTGAAGTTGCCGCGCAGGCCGGCGTCGAGCGCATCGTGTACACCAGCACCGTCGCCACCATCGCCATCCCGGTCTACGGCTCGGCGCTGCCAAATGAAGACACGCGCGCTACGCTCAGCCAGATGATCGGCCACTACAAACGCTCGAAATTCCAGGCCGAGCTTGAGGCGATCAGGGCCGCTGCGGCCGGAATTCCCGTGGTGATCGTGAACCCCACGGCGCCGGTTGGTCCGGGAGACTGGAAACCCACGCCTACCGGCCGCATCATCGTCGATTTCCTGAACGGAAAAATGCCCGCGTATGTGGACACCGGTCTGAATGTGGTGCCTGTCGAGGACTGCGCCGCGGGCCACTTGCTCGCCGCTGAAAAAGGCCGCATCGGCGAGCGGTACATCCTCGGCGCGCGCAACATGACGCTGAAAGAAATTCTGGGGGCGCTCGCTGCGATCACCGGCCGCTCCGCGCCCCGCCTGCGTCTGCCGCACGCCGTCGCGCTAGCCGCCGGCTACGCCGACGAATTCTTCTCGCGCCTCACCGGCCGCGAGCCGCAAATTCCGGTTGAGGGCGTGAAGATGTCGCGCCATCGCATGTTCGTCGAAAGCGACAAGGCGGAGCGCGAGCTGGGCTACCGGCCCGGCGCCGTGGAGCTGGCGCTTGAGCGCGCCGTCCGCTGGTACGTCGGTCACGGCTATATTCGTGGAGGCGCGGGCGGTAAACGCATAACGCACGCGCAAGCCGCGTAGGTTTTTGATACTCTATACGGGAACCATATAATTCAGTTTTTTGTTTTCGGGGATCGTAGTTATAGTTCGGTTGCATTCATAGCGGGGGAGCGTGCCCCCGGGGTTTAACACCACGTATCATTCGGCATATCGATTGATATATGAAAGTCCTCATTACATTTGCGCTCGCAAATGAATTTGTGCCGTGGCGAAAGCTGCGTCGATTCGAGCGCGTCTCGGGTGATGCCTGGGATCAGACCTATACCGCCACGATCGGTGAGTGCGAAGTGCGCGTGGTTCTTACGGGCGCCGGCCGCTTCGCTGCGCAAAGATCTCTCGTCCACGCTTTCGATGACGCTCCCGCACTCTGCATCGCTTCCGGACTTTGCGGGGGTCTGAAATCGGCCTACGCTCCTGGCGACGTGCTGGTGGCGCGCGCGGTTGCCGATCTGGCCGGCACTCGCCTGATCCAGGGCGACCCGGAGCTGATCATGCGTGCGGGCGGCGCGGGCGCGAAGATCGTCGACAAGTTCCTCGTTTCCGATCGCGTCGTGTCGACACCGGAGGAGAAGGCGACTCTCGCCGCGGCCGGCGACGCCGTCGACATGGAAAGCGTCTACGTTCTCGCGGCGGCCTGGCAGCACGGCGTGCGCACGATTGCCGTTCGCGCCGTCAGCGACGCTGCCGATTCGGATCTGCCTCTGGATTTTAATCGCGTATTTACAGAGCGCGGCGAGGTTAGCATTCCTAAGGTCGTCGGCCAGCTGATCCGCCGCCCCGGCCGCCTGCCTGGCCTGCTGCGGCTTGCAAATGAAAGCGAACAAGCCGCGTCCGCTCTGGCGCATTTTCTGGACGCGTATCTTCTGCGCATGGAAGTCGGCCCCACGCCCGAGCTGGCGAAGGCCGAGGAGCTCGCCGTATGAGCCACACCGTCACCCACATCGGCTCGCGGGAATCCGATCGCGCCGGCAACGGCCTGATGCGCGCGGGTGTCTACCGCGGACAGGGCTGCGTCGTCGTCGAAGAGGTGGCCATCCCTGAGATCGGCCCGGGCGAAGTCCTCTTCCGCGTTGCCGCGTGCGGCATCTGCGGCACGGACATCAAGAAGATCCATCACGGATTCATCAAACCTCCCCAGATTCTCGGACACGAGCTTGCGGGCACTGTGGTGAAGACAGGCGCGGGCGTCAAGAAGTTCAAAGTCGCCGACCGCGTCGTAAGCTTTCATCACATTCCTTGCGGCGAGTGCTTCTACTGCGAAAGGCAGCTTTTCTCCCAGTGCGCCGGATACAAGAAAGTCGGCCTCACCGCGGGATTCGATCCCAGCGGCGGCGGCTTCGCGCAATTCGTGCGCGCCATGCCCTGGATCGTCGACCGCGGGATGATTGCGCTGCCCGATGGCGTTTCATTCGAAGAGGCCACCTTCGTCGAGCCAGTGAACACCGCTCTAAAGGCCGTCCGTAAAGCGCGCGTCGCCGCCGGCGAGGACGTTCTCGTAATCGGGCAGGGCCCGATCGGCATGCTGCTCACTGTTCTTGCGAGGCGCGAAGGAGCGAATATTTTCACCAGCGATCCGATGGCTGCTCGCCGCGAGGCGAGCGTGCGATTCGGCGCCACCGAAGCGTTCGATCCGGCGAACGCGAATCTGATCAACGAGATGCGCAGCCGCAGCGGCGGACGTGGTGCCGACGCTGTCCTGATCGCTGTGCCCAACCAGGCATTGGTACCCGAGGCTCTCGCCATCGCGCGACCGGGCGGACGCGTGCTACTGTTTGCGCACAACGATCCCGTTCTCAAACTTGAGTTTCCGGCTGCCGCGGTCGGCATCGAAGAAAAGGAAATACTCGGCAGCTACAGCGCGTCGGTGAGCGAGCAGGACGAAACCGCTCGTCTGGTGTTTGGAGGCGAGTTGCCGTTGCGGGAAATGATCTCGCACCGTTTTCCGCTGGAGCGCATTGCCGACGCGCTGGAATTGGCGGCGCGCCCGAAACACGATACCCTTAAGGTCATGATCGCGCACGAATGAGCGGTTCCGAAAAAAACGGGCACATGACCGCAGCCGTTCTCTACGGCTCCGAGGACGTGAAGATCGAGCGCGTCGATATCCCGTCGCTCTGCGCGGACGACGTTCTTGTCCGTGTAGAAGTTGCTCTCACCTGCGGCACGGACCTCAAAGTCTGGAAACAGGGCTTCCACGAAAAAATGATTCAGCCGCCCGCCCTTTTCGGTCATGAGCTTTCCGGGACCATCGAGGAAAAAGGCCGCGCGGTCAACGGCGGCGTGCGCAAGGGAATGCGCGTCGTTCCGTCGAATTCCGCTCCCTGCAACCAGTGCTTTTTCTGCCGCAAGGGCCAGCCGAATCTCTGTGAGGACCTGCTCTTCAACAACGGCGCCTACGCCGAATACATCCGTATTCCCGGCCGCATCGTCCGCGAGAATATGCTTGAAATTCCGGACAGCGTCTCGTTCCTTGACGCTGCCATCGTCGAGCCACTCGCCTGCGTCCTGCGCGGCGTGCATGAAACCGGCATCCATCCGGGCGACACGGTCGTCGTGATCGGTTGTGGGCCGATCGGTCTGAAATTCATCCGCATTCTTTCCGGCCGCCACGTGCGCGTCATAGCCGTCGGCAAGCGTGATAGCCAGATGCGCGCCGCCGAGCGCCTGGGCGCCGTCGCCGCCTACGACGTTTCGAAAATAGACGATCCGGTTGCCCTCGTGAAGCAGCTTACGGAGGGCGGGCGCGGCGCCGACGCTGTTGTCGAAGCTGTCGGCCAGGCCACCACCTGGCAATGGGCGCTCCAAATGGTCCGCAAGGGCGGTACCGTGAATCTGTTCGGCGGGTGCCCGCGCAATACCGAAGTACGCATCGATCCGGGAGCGCTGCACTATTCCGAGATCAGCATCAAGTCGACGTTCCACCATACGCCGCGATTCATTCGCGAGGCGCTCGACACCATCGTGCGCGGGGAAATCCGCGCCAGCGATTTCATTACCGGCGAAGTTCCGCTTGCGGAGCTGCCGGACGTTTTCGAGCACATGAAGAACCGCAACGGCGAGCTGAAGACGGCCATCATTCCCTGATCCGGCGCGGACCGGTCGGCCGCATTCTTTACGACAGCGACCTTCTTGTTTTGGGTGGGAATTCGAATACCATGAATGCGATGAGGCACGAGCAGTCGCTCCTTCGGAAACTCGGACCGACCCCACAGTCGATTCCCAATCGCCGAAGTTCAGAACCGTAAATCGTGCAACTCATTGAAACAAAAGGGTGGAAAGTTTTCTAATCGCCCAAAACGCGGAATATGCTACCGACGCCCGAACTCGAAATCTCCCGCAACCTGCCGCCGCTGGGATGCAGTGTCGCCCAAGCCCAGCGCTACACGCGCTGGCTCGCCACGCATCACTACGAAAATTTTGGCGTCGTTTCCTGGCTCCTCCCGCGCGGCCTGCATCAGCATTTTTACAACGTCTACGCCTACTGCCGCTGGTCGGACGACATCGGCGACGAAATCCACGATCCCGCGCGCTCGCTCGAGCTTTTCCGAGCGTGGGAAGAAGACTTGCGCCACTGTTGGCGCCACGGCGAGCAGCCTCTGCATCCGGTTTTGATTGCGCTGCGCGAGACCGTCCGTGAGAAGCACACGCCGCTGAAGCTCTATATCGATCTGCTCCGCGCCTTCAGGCAGGACCAGAAAGTCCATCGCTACACCACCTGGGACGCCGTGCTCAACTATTGCGTCTACTCGGCGAACCCCGTGGGCCGGCTTGTGCTGCATCTCTGCGGTTATCAGGACGAGCAGCGCCAGAAACTTTCCGACTACACCTGCACCGCGCTCCAGCTTGCGAATTTCTGGCAGGACGTGGGCCGCGACCTCGAAAAAGGCCGCATCTACATCCCGCTCGAGGAATTGGCGAAGCACGGTCTCACCGAAGATGACATCGTCGCCCGCCGTTTCGACAAGCGTTACGTTGCCCTGATGCAGACGCTGATCGCGCGCACGCGCGAAATGTTCGGCAACGGGCTTCCGTTGGCCGACCGCGTGGAGAGTCATTTGCGCACCGACATTGAGCTCTTTAGCCGCGGCGGTATCGCCATTCTCAATGCCATCGAAGCCTCGGGCTGTAACACGCTTTCACGCCGGCCGTCGCTTTCCAAATGGACCAAGGCGAGCATTCTCGCTCGCGCCCTCGGCACTCGCGCCCTCGCGCGCAAAGCCGGCGGGACAGCACAGTCGGTATCGGCTGACGATTCGCTGTCCACGAACAGCGCTCCGGCGATATCCCCGGTGGCTGCTTCCGTCGCGTCTGTGCCGGCGAAGGCGCTGAGCGTTGCCGCGTCGTACGCCGAATGCAATCGCATAGCCCGAGAATCTCACAGCAGCTTCTATCTCGCGTTTTTCGGGCTGCGCAAGGAGAAGCGGAACGCTCTCTGCGCCCTCTACGCGTTCATGCGCCTGGTCGACAACGTTTCCGACGACGAAGGCGATATTGAATCCAAGCGCCTCGGCCTGGCTCATTGGCGAGGGCTGCTGGACGAAGCCGCCGCCGGTCGCACCGAGGCCCACAAAACTCTGCCCGCGCTGGCCGACACGATGAAACGGTTTGAAATACCGAGCCGCTATTTCCATGATTTGATTCTCGGCGCCGAAATGGATCTCACCGTCTCGTCGTATGCGACCTTCGACCGGCTTTCGGAATATTGCTACCGCGTCGCAGGCACGGTCGGCCTCACCTGTCTGCACGTTTTCGGATTCCACGATCCGAAAGCTCCCGATCTCGCCGAGCGCCTGGGCCTCGCGTTTCAAATCACCAACATCATTCGCGACGTGCAGAGCGACCACGAGATGGGCCGCGTGTATCTCCCGCTCGAGGATGTGGCGCGCTTCGGAGTGAAGGAGCCTGATCTGCGCGGTCCGATTACACCGAAACTTCGCGAGCTTCTCGCCTTCGAAACCGACCGCGCGTGGCAGCTCTACCGGGAAAGCGCGTCGCTCGTCGCCAAAGTCGACCCGGATTCACGGGCCACGCTCTGGGCCTTGATTCGCACCTACAGCAGTTTGCTCGCGCGCATCGAAGCGCGCGAGTTCGACGTTTTCTCTTCGCGCGTCTCCCTGTCGAGCGCCGAAAAACTCCAATTTCTCCTGACAGCAGGGATGACGGGCTGGTGGAAGAGGGATGCCCTCGCAAAGCGTGTTGGTGATCGGCGGCGGACTGGCGGGCCTCGCCTCCGCCGTCGCGCTGGCTGAAGCTGGCCTCGAAGTCCGGTTGTTCGAAAAGCGTCCGCACTTGGGCGGACGCGCTACCTCCTACACGCTGCCCGACGGCGCGGAAGTCGACAATTGCCAGCACGTCACGCTAGGCTGCTGCACGAATCTCGACGATTTCTATCGCCGCGCCGGTGCCACCGGCAAGATTCGGTTTTACGACCGCCTTTACTTCGTCGATCGCATCGGCCGCCGTTTTTCGATGCAGGCTTCGTCCTGGTTGCCGCCGCCGCTGCACATGGCGCCATCGTTTCTGGCGTTCGGCGCGCTGAGCCTGGAAGACAGGCGGGCGATCGCGCGCGCGATGCTGGCGATTGCGCGTGCCGGTGGGCAGCCGCCGGGCATCGATTCGATAACGATGCTTGAGTGGCTCTCTCGGATGCGGCAGACGCCGGACGCAATCCATCGTTTCTGGCGCGTGGTTCTGGTCAGCGCGCTCGACGAAGAGCTCGGTCGCACCGCCGCCAGCTACGGAATCGAGGTTTTCTGGAAGGCGTTTCTGGCGAACCGCGGCGGCTATCGCGTGGGCATACCGTCCGTGCCGCTGGCCGATCTCTACGAAGGTTGCCGCGACGCGATCGCGGAGCGCGGCGGCCGCGTGGCGCTGCGCCAGGGAGTCCGGGAGATTTGCGTCCGCGACGGGCGATTTGCCGGCGCCGCGCTGGAAAACGGCGAAGCGATTAAGGCAGACGCCTGCATCGTGGCTGTGCCACACACTGTTTTGCCCGCGCTGCTGCCGAAAGAAATGAGCGAGGCTGGCGGAGCACTTGTTGGGCTACGGATGATTCGCAGCTCGCCGATCACGGGCGTGCATTTATGGTTCGATCGTCCGGTGATGAGCGAGCCTTTCCTGACGCTGCTTGACCACACGACTCAGTGGGTGTTCAACAAAACACTGTTGTACGGAGTGCCGGCCGGGCAGCGGCAGTACCTGCAACTCGTGATCAGCGCGTCCTATGATCTGGTCGCGCGCTCGCGGCAGGAAGTGATCGATTTGTGCCGCAGCGAGCTGGCCGAAATCCTTCCGGCCTCGCGCAACGCGCGGCTTGAAAAAGCGACCGTCGTCAAGGAAATCTTGGCCACGTTTTCACCGCAGCCGGGCGTCGATAAATGGCGGCTGCCGCAGGAGAGCTCCGTCGCGAATTTGTATCTGGCGGGCGATTGGACTCGCACGGGATGGCCGTCCACGATGGAAGGGGCTGTTCGCAGCGGCTACCTGGCGGCCGAAGCGCTGCTCGCCGGGTTCGGCCGGCCGCAACGGTTTCTGCAACCGGATCTTTCCCTCGAAGGGCTGTCGAAAAAGTGGGCCCGGGCAGTGAAGTCGCGCAAGCAATGAGGCGATGATTAGGAAAGCAGAAATTTCGTTCGGCAGGGAACAACGCCAGGACCCTTGCATCTTCGCGCCACTAGCGAAGTTAACGTGTGGCGCAAGGCATTCCGGGGTATCATGGGTCAACCCCCAGGAGGACATTCATGGAGCGGAAGTATAGGCAGCGGGGTTATTCCGACCGCGAAGCCGAAGAAAAGAAGCGTGCGCGCGCAGAGCGCGTCGATCGGCCGCCGGAACCGCGCCCGAAGCAGGATATGCTCGGTCCGCGCACTCCGCGCATGGTCGGCACCGTGATGAGGGCGCGCTGCTCGAATTGCGGAGCCGTTCTCGCGCCGGGGTTCGATCCGAACGCGGCCTGCCCGCGCTGCAATTTCGAGCTGCATTCCTGCAAGCAATGCGTCCACTTCGATACTGGAAAACAGTTCGAGTGCACCCAGCCGATTACCGAACGGGTTGCGAAAAAAGATGCCAAGAATAACTGCACGTTTTTCGAATTTCGCATGACCGTGGAGAAAGATACGTCGCCCGTCACCTACGCCACGCACGCGCCGGCCACGCCGCCCGCAGCGAAACCCAACGACGCCCGCGCCGCCTTCGAAAACCTCTTCAAGAAGTAGCTTCGGTGGCACGGACTGGGCCGTCCGTGCCGGCTTGCTTTTCCGAATGCTTCGGTTGCCACGAGTGTCTTATTTTGGCGGCATGGGGAACAGCATTGGCTCGCGCGACGGCGCATCCGCAATCGCATCCAGCGAGGGATACCGGTGCCGCAGCGTCTCGGGCACGTTGACTTTCTGATGCGTCAGCATGTGAATCAACTGCAGCGCATTCACCACGCCCTTGCCCTCGAAATGATTATTCGTCACTACAAAGGTGGTTTTCGCCTGCTCGGCCACGTGTTCGATGCGCGCCGCCCACGGCTTGAGCTCCTGTTCGGAATAAAGATAGTTGTAGCGCTCATAGCTTGGCAGGTCGGGATCGTCGCTGAACCAGGTGTCCTCGCGCCGTCCGTGAAGCCGCACGTAACCGAGACCCGAGGTGGCACGTTCGGTCGGTTTCACGGAACGTCCGATGATTGGCTGGTCGATGTTACAGATGCCTACCTGCCGCTCGTGAAGGAATTCGTAGAAGGCCGGCTGTACCCAGGACGAATGCCGCACCTCGACCACCAGCGGGTAATCGCTGAACGTGGCGATCAGCTTTTTCAGCCGCGCCAGGTTTCCGCCGGTGTTATGAAATGAGAAAGGGAATTGCAGCAGGACCGCGCCGAGGCGCTTGACCGAGCGCAGCACGTCGAACCCCATGCGCACGGCCTTTTCATCTTCCGCTGTGGCGCCCTCTTCATGCGTGAATTTCTGCCAGAGCTTCGCGGTGAATAAAAACAGCGGATTGAACGCGATCCGCTCGATCCACTGCGCCGCCAGCTCCGGCTTCAGCGGGTTGTAGAACGACGTATTGATCTCGATGGTGTCGAAGTATTCAGCCAGGTACGCGGCCTCGTGAAATCCACGCCGTTTTCGCGGAGGATACACGATACCCGCCCAGTCGGAATAGGACCATCCAGCAGGGCCCACCAACACGCGTCCCGGTTTGTCACCGTTCGCATCCGATTTGCCAGCTATTGCCACTGCCGTTGCGCCCTCCGATCGAGCTCGTCTCGAGCCTATGACGCGCTGCGCGCTAATGTCAATTGAAGCAGCCAGTTGCACCGCGGGTTGCGCGGCGTTAATCTGGACTTGCCCCGAGGCCCAAGCCTCTTCAGGTTGCCGTCAAGTTCACCACGAGGTGCTGGTATGAAAATCTCCTACAGCCAGATCGAAGTGCAGGTCCGCGAATCGATCGAGACCGAATTTGACCGCCATGTCGAGAAGCTGAACCGTTTACTCAGCCATTACGACCCTGGCCTCGTCCAGCTGCATTGCACGCTGGAGAAAACCCCGCGCCGCACCGAATTCGGCTTCTCACTGCAACTCACGCTGCCGACTGGCTCGCTCAAGGCCACAGGCCGAGGTGCCGACGCGCGTGCCGGCGCGAAAATCGCCTTCGCCGAAATCGAAACTCAAGTAAAAAAGCACCAACAAAAACTCCGCAAGGACTATGTCTGGAAGCGCAAGCGTTTTCGAGGTGCGCTAAAGCCCGGTGAAGTCACGACCGCCGACTAGCCGCTTTGCGGCGAGGAGCTGCCCGGTCGCGCAAGAGAGTCTCCCTTCGTCGCTCGCGAAGCCGTCAATTCCAGACTGGTACGGCTGCGGATTCGAGTTTAGTCCGAGGGGTCCGGCTTGGGGCCTGGCCGCGCTTACGGCTCATCCGCGGATACACCGCCGACAATAAGCTCTCCCTGGCCCGTGACTCCAAGGCGCGCGCGGGCTCAGAGGAGGCGGCGGCAAAATCGCATTTTACATCTCGCGCTCTCGTGAGGGCATCTCATGGGCTTCTCGGGAGGAAATACGAGTCGCTCCTTCCCTGCCGGAGAAAAGCGGGCGCGTTCAACGAATTTCCGGAACGGCGTTGACTACGACAGGGTACAACTAGTATAGGAATGTCCAACATGAAAGCAACCGCCAAGACGAAAAGCTTCCCGCTTCCCAGTTCGCTGAAGGTCGTGTCTGGAACGGAGAACGTACAGGCTGCATATCCCTACTACATGCAGTTTGGCAAGGAAGACGACGAGCGGTTCTGGTTTTACAACTCGATGCACTTTCCGGAGCCCATGTGCCTGTTCGACATGATCACGGCCGAGGCCGCCTACTGCGCCCTGGGCTCGGCGAACACGCGGGTTTATAGTCTTCCTACGACACTTGGTATCGATTGCCGGATCATCAACGGCCGCGTTTACATCGGCGGTAATGCTGTTACGGATCCGGCTGAGATCGAACGGCGTACAAAGGAGTTTCAGCTTCGCGCCTTCTACTACTACGAAAATTGGGAACGGCTGTTCGCTCAGTGGAAAGACAAGATGATGAGCCTTATCCGGGAGACCGAGGCGCTACCGAAGCTGGAGCTTCCGGAATTCGAGCCTTTAGAACACGTGCATGCGGGCCGCGGCGTTGCCTCCAATCATTACATTCTGGATACATATCAGAAGACGCTGGAAGGTTATTTTCGGATGTGGCAACACCATTTCGAGTTTCTCCTGCTTGGATACGGGGCTTATTTGACCTTTTTCGATTTCTGCAAGAAGGCATTTCCGGAGATTAGCGATCAGACGGTTGCGCGTATGGTGGCTGGAATCGAGGCGGAAATTTTTCGCCCGGACGATGAACTTAGGCGTCTGGCCAAGTGCGCCATCGACCTAGGCGTTGATAGCCAATTCCGGGAAGGCGTCTCGCCGGACGAGATTTTGAAATCGTTGGAGCAACTTGGTGAACCGGGCGCGGCGTGGCTGAAGGAGCTGGCAGTTTCGCGCGACCCGTGGTTCAACATCAACGTCGGCGACGGCTTTTACCACTATCACCGCTCGTGGAACGATGATCTTTCGATGCCCTTTGCCGCGCTGCCCGGCTACATCGTAAATGCGAAGCACGGTGAGCGTCTTGAACGGCAAACGGACAGGCTCATGGCCGAGCGCAAGCAGCTAATCGCAGACTATCGAGAGCTGCTGGAGACCGAAGGAGAGCGCGCGGCCTACGACCAGATGATCGAACTGGCGCACCGCGTCTTTCCGTATGTTGAGGGGCACAAGTTCTATTGCGAACACTGGTACACGAATCTGTTCTTTAACAAGATCCGGGAGTTTGGCGGCCTTCTGGCTCAAAACGGCTTCTTCGCGAAAGCAGAGGACGTCTTTCAACTGAGCCATTACGAACTTGAGTCGGCGATCGTGGACCTGATGACCTCCTGGTCGAACGGGTCGCCTCCGCGGGGCATTGCACGTTGGCCCGCGATTGTTCGAGAGCGCAGAGCGGCCATCGCGGAGTGGGCGAAGCACGAAACCGCTCCAGCGCTTGGGCCGGTTCCCGACGTCATCGATGATCCGGCTATCGTCATGTTGTGGGGCATCACCCGTGAGAATCTCGACGCATGGCTGACGGCAGGCGAGCAGCCGAATACCAACGAAATTAGGGGTTTCGCTGCGTCAAATGGCGTGGTCGAAGGTATAGCCCGTGTCGTGAAATCGGTTGACGAGATTGGTCGCCTGCGCAAAGGCGACATACTCGTCTGCCAGATCACCAATCCGAGTTGGGCCCCGGTTTTCCAGAACATCTCCGCGGCAGTGTCTGACATCGGCGGCTCGATGAGCCACGCGGCAATCGTGGCGCGTGAGTACGGCCTGCCTGCAGTCGTGGGCACGGGTACGGCCACTCAGAAGATCAAGGATGGTCAGCGCATCCGCGTCGACGGCGGCCGTGGCGTCGTAACCCTTCTCGGGTAAGATAGATTCGTGCGTTCTTCAGAGACCATTGGCTGGTTCGCTGACATCGGTCTGGCCGACCGTCCAACAGTTGGCGGCAAGGGCGGTTCATTGGGCGAACTGACGCGGGCGAGTATTGCGGTACCGCCCGGGTTCGTGGTCCGAACAGGCGCGTTTGAACGATTTCTCAGTACGCTTGAGCAGCAGGAGCCAATCCGCACGAAAGTGGAAGCCTTGGGCGCGGATCAGCTGGAGCAGATCACCGCGCTGTCCAATCACCTGCGCGCGCGTTTGGAAAGTGCTGCTCTACCGGACGACCTTACTTCAGAACTAATTGCAGCGCACGCGGAGCTTTGTGGCGCAGATCCGAACTCGCACGTGGCGGTGCGTTCGTCGGCCACGACCGAGGATGCCGAGGACGCCAGCTTTGCGGGGCTGCAGGACACCTATTTGTGGGTGAAAGACGCGCAGGCAGCATTGCATTACGTGCGCTCCTGCTGGGCCAGCCTCTATTCGGTTCCTTCGATCGCGTACCGCCGCAAGCACGGTTTGCCCGAGAGCGGTGTGGCCATGGCCGTGGTGATCCAGCGGATGGTCAACGCGCGAACGGCCGGGGTAATGTTCACCCGCAGCCCGCTGACCGGCGACCGATCTGTCGTCACAATCGAAGGCGCGTGGGGCCTCGGTTCGTCTGTGGTGAGCGGAGAAGTTACGCCAGACCGGTTCGTGATCGCCAAGATTACCGGCGAAATTTCCGTGCGTGAGATTTCCAATAAACACGTTCAACATCTGCCTGCGACGAATGGAGGCGTCCGCGAACTGGAGACTCCCGAGAATCTTCGACGAGCACCGTCGCTTAGCGACGGCGAGATTGTGGCCCTAAGAGACATCGCCCGGCGGGTCGAGCGTCACTATGGCCGACCACAGGACATCGAGTGGGCAGTCGATCACTCCGGTGAGATCCTGCTGTTACAGAGCCGGCCGGAAACCGTTTGGTCTTCGAAGGACCGCTCCCCGGTTGCCACACCTGCGGAGAATCCGATCCAGCACGTCATGAAAATCTTCGGAGGGCACCGATGACTCTGACCGCCAAGGATGTGGCAGAGATCATGCGACTGCTCGAACAATCGGGTTTCGACAGCCTGTCGCTTGAAATCGATGGCGTGAAATTGAACTTGCAACGCGGTTCGCCCGCTCCTGTCCCACCGACCGCTGCCGCCACGCCGGCAGCCGAGTCGCATCCTCAGCCGGTAGGGTCGTCTCCGCCGAAATCGAAACCGCCGTCCGAGCCGGGGCTTGCGGAAGTTATCTCTCCTCTGCTCGGAATTTTTTATCGCGCACCCAAGCCCGGTGAGCCGCCCTTCGTCGAGGTAGGCTCAAAGGTCGCAGAGGACACGGTCATCGGCATCATCGAGGTGATGAAGTTGATGAACTCCGTGCGTGCGGGAGCAAGAGGTGAAGTGGTCGAGATATTGGCGGAAAACGGGGCGCTGGTGGAGTTCGACGAGGTTTTGTTGCGCCTGCGTCCAGGAGCCTAGCGATGGCGATCCAACGCATTCTCATCGCCAATCGCGGCGAAATTGCTCTCCGCGTAATCCGCACTTGCAGGGCGCTTGGCATTGAAACGGTGTTGGCCGCGTCCAAGGCCGATTTGGATTCGATGCCCGCCCGGCTTGCCGACCGCACGGTCTGCATCGGCCCGGCGCGTCCTGCGGACAGCTATCTGCGTGTCGATACGATCGTTCAGGCGGCGCTGGGCGTGAAGGCAGACGCGATCCATCCCGGTTACGGATTTCTTTCCGAGCGCGCGGTTCTGGCCAGACTCTGCGAGGAAGAAAGTGTCATTTTCATCGGTCCAACCGCGGCTCAGATCGAGGCCGTCGGCGATAAATTGCGCGCCCGAGCCGAGGCCGAAACCGCCGGCGTGCCGACCGCACCTGGCGGCGCCGTCGAAACCGTGCGCGAGGCCATGGTGCTTGGACGGGAAGTCGGCACGCCGCTATTGATCAAAGCAGTTGCTGGAGGCGGTGGTCGCGGCATGAAGCGAGTCGATCGTCTGGAGGACTTACCTTCGGCCATGGAGCTTGCCGGAGCGGAAGCGGGGTCAGCGTTCGGCGACGCGCGAGTCTACCTCGAACGATTCGTGGAACGCGGTCGCCACGTAGAAGTCCAAATCCTCGGGGACGGGAATGGTCGAGTGGTTCAGCTCGGCGAGCGAGACTGTTCGGTTCAGCGCCGTTTTCAGAAGCTCATCGAGGAGACGCCCGCTCCAAACCTTTCCGCGGACCTGCGCGCCCGCATGCACGCGGCAGCCGTGCTGTTTGCGGGACGGCTCTCCTACCGCAGCGCGGGCACGGTCGAATTCCTGCTCGATCTGGAGCGTGACGCTTTCTACTTCCTGGAAATGAACGCTCGCATTCAAGTTGAACACCCAGTCACCGAAGCGGTGACCGGCATCGATTTAGTGGCCGAGCAGATTGCCATCGCCGAGGGCCGCGGCCTGCGTTTGAAGCAAAGCGATGTCAGAAAGGACGGCTGCGCGATCGAATGCAGGATCAATGCAGAAGATCCGGCGCGGGACTTTCATCCCGGCCCCGGCACGGTTCGCGCGGCCGTGTGGCCCTCGGGCGACGGCGTGCGCGTCGATACCCACATTGCTTCTGGCTCTCGCATCCCGCCTTATTATGATTCGTTGATGGCAAAGATTATTGTTCACGCCGCGGACCGTCCCGCGGCACTCGAACGGATGCGCCACGCACTCGCTGCCACTCGCATCGAAGGCGTCGCTACCAATCGCGCGTTTCACTTGGAGGTCCTAGCCGATCCGGAATTTCAAAAAGGCGGTGTAGATACCGGTTTTTTGCCTCGATTCCTTGAAAGGAAACGCGTCGATCAGGAGGTTCGAGCGCATGGCTAGAGTTCAAATCGTCGAGACATCACTGCGCGACGGCAACCAGTGTCTGTGGTCCGCGCTCGGTGTCGACACAGCCCGCAGCCTAACCATCGCTCCCGTCATGGACCGCGTAGGGTTCAAGGCCATCGATTTCACCACCTCGACGCACATGGGCGTGGCGGTCCGTTTCAAGAAGGAAGATCCCTGGGAACGCATCCGTCTGATGGCCAAAGCCATGCCGAACACGCCGTTGCAATTTCTCTCCACGGGATTTCGTTTTATTTCGTGGGAAACGGCGAGCCCCGAGTTCATGGCGCTCGTGTTCAAAACTCTCATCCACAATGGGATGCGCCGGTTTGCTTTGGCTGATCCGATGAACGACGCGGATTCGAACGTCGCATGCGCGCGCATGATCAAATCGGCGGGCGGCGAGTACGTCATCGGCGCGCTCGTCTTTACGCTGAGCCCCATCCACAACGACGCTCACTACATCGACCGAGCTCGTACGCTGGCGGCTAGCCCCGAGGTCGACGCTGTGTACATTAAGGATCCCGGGGGCCTTTTGACGCCGCTGCGCGCGCGCACGCTGATTCCAGCCGTCAAGGCTGTCATCGGCGATAAGCCGCTCGAGCTTCATTCGCACTGCACGATCGGCATCGGCGAGCTCACTTACATGGACGCGCCCGATTGGGGCGTTAGCGCCGTTCAATGCGCGTCGGGCGCCGTCGGCGACGGTATTTCGAATCCACCTTCCGAGCGCGTGGTTTCCAATCTGCGCGCGCTTGGACATCAGGTGGACATCGACGACACGGCCCTCGCTGAAGTCGGCCGTTACTTCACACGCCTTGCCGAAGCGGAAGGACTGCCCGCAGGCCGCCCGCAAGCATTCGACGCCAGCTATCTTCACCACCAATTGCCGGGCGGAACGATTGGAACGATGCGCCGGCATCTTGCCGAAACCAGAGTCTCCCATTTGGAGGGTGCGGTTATCGAGGAATTGGATCGCGTGCGCCGGGAGCTTGGCTGGCCGATTGTAATGACGCCTTTCGCGCAGATGTTGATCACGCAAGCGGTTTTAAACGTAACTGGAAAACAACGCTACGCTACGATTCCGGACGAAATCATCCGCTATGCGCTGGGAAAATTCGGACGGCCCAATATTCCGATCGCGCCGGAAGTGATGGATCGCATCGAATCTCTGCCGCGCACGCGCGAGCTGCGCGAGCAGCCGGGTATGCCGCCCCTGCGCGAACTACGCCAGCGTATCGGCCCGGAACTGAGCGACGAGGAGTTTCTCCTTCGAGCCACAATGCCCGCTGGCCAAGTCGATGCGATGAAGGCGGCTGATCCTGCGGAACGAACGTATGATCCCGATATGGCTCCGGTGATGAGCCTGGTTCGTCAATTGACGGGCCGCCGCGACATCGCTTATGTGTCGATCGAGAAACAAGGATTCAAGTTGGAACTGCGCGGGCAGGTTGCCCCGCTGGGGGCGTGAACGTGAAGTCTCGGCGCAACGGCTGGAACGAACGGTTGGGGCCGGTCGAAGGCTTTATGTTCGACCTCGACGGCACGCTGATCCTCAGCGATCGTTCGCTCGGCGGCTACCGATTGCTGCCAGGCGCCATCGAAATTTTGCGCGAGCTGCAATCTCGCGGAATACCTTTTGTCGTGCTCACAAACGGCACCGCCTACCCCGTGGCCGAACAGGCGCCGAAACTCCGGGCTCTGGGCTTGCCCATTTCCGATGAGACTCTGCTTACCCCTAATACCGTGACGGCGGACCTGATGCCGAAGCGTGGAGTGAAGCGGGCGCTCGTGCTGGGTGTGCCCGGAGTCGGCCAGCCGCTTGCCGAGGCGGGGATCGAGACGGTCTTTCCCGGGCAGGATCGCGCCGACGATGTCCAGGCGGTGTATGTCGGATGGCACCCCGACTGCGTCATGAAGGACATTGAGGCGGCCTGCAAAGCCATCTGGAATGGCGCGGAGCTTTACGTCGCTTCCGACGTTCCTTTTTTCGCAACGTCCGCCGGGAAAACGATGGGGTACTCGCACGCCATCGTCGCCGCGGTGAGAAAAATAACCCGAGCACCGATGATCCTCACCGGCAAACCTTCGCTGCAAGCCCTGAAGCTGGTTGCAAAAAAACTCGGAATTCCGATGCGCAGGGTGGGCGTGGTCGGCGACGATCCGCTCGTAGAAATGATCATGGCACGTCGCGGCGGGGCGATGGGTTTTGGCGTCACCACGGGCATGACTTCGGCCGAAGACTGGGCCGCTCAGCCGCGGGCTCGACGGCCGCACCGGATCGTGCATGAACTCGGCGAAATCCTCAACGTAGCTGTTCGCACGTAAGGCGAGGCTGTCGCTAGGCACGAAAATAGACGGAATTTGGGATGCTCGAAAATCATCCGTTCCTGGCTACCTTGATTGATGAGCCTCAGCCCCGCATTTTCAGGCCTTTGCGGGCTCGGTTGTAGCAGGGTTATCGGGCAACGCAGGATACGATAGCCGCGGCGTCGATAACTCAGAACAAATAGAATCATGTCGGCTCGGATCCATTATCGGGACACCCTTAATTCGGCACCGGATCTGTCGACCCATGCCCAAAATGCCTGGACAGAAGGCGCGACAACAAATAGACGCCGATCTGAGCGACGAAGGACTGCTAATTGGATTTGGAAGGTGATTGTCGCGTGCGAATCACCGTGCGTTGGCGAGGGCTAGCTTTGGAAGAGTCAACGCCAGTAGCTTCATCGGGTCTAGATAGGCTCCGTTGCACCTTACGCCCATGTGCAGGTGCGGCCCCGTGGCGCGTCCGGTTTGCCCAGAAAGTCCCAGCCGATCACCCTTTGTAAGCTTGTCGCCTATTTTCACATCTATTTTGGACAGGTGCATGTAGATGGTGAAGAACCGCTGACCGTGGTCCACGATCACGCAGTCACCCTCGTAGAACATTTCACTGGCCAGCACTACGGTCCCAGAATTCGACACCACAACCGGTGAGCCCTCGGCTACGGGGAAGTCTGTGCCTCGATGAGTGCTGGTTAACTCTTCGTTGAAAATGTGGGTCATACCAAACGAGTCAGTGGGCTTGGCCTGCACCGGCGTAACAAAATCGCCGGACCATTGTGGCGTAGGGATGAAATGCGAGAAGGCTCTTTCCTTCAGTACTTGATCCTGGGCAATTTTCTCTTGGCTTTCTGCATCGGGCTCAACGAAATTTTCCGGTACGTTGACCGGGCCGCTGCGGAAGTCACCGGCGGCGATGTCTACCTTCTTTAACGAGCGTACGACTCTGCCTCCAGGCATTACTGCTCTGACGGATAAATCGTAGGTTCCAGGCTGCGTCTCGAGGTCGGCACCTGCTAGCGCATACCAGATTTTCGGGTTGTCTGACTTGAAAAAGGACAAATTCTTGCCAATAAACACGCCCGTTACTCGCAGCGGCGTCCGTTCGAGCTCCACTGTAAAAAAGGCCACAGATCCTTGCTGCAGGTCGTTCGGCTGCCAAAACACATTCTTAATTCCGTGGGCAGGGGATTGCGGGAAAGTCAGTGAAGTTGAGCCGGACAGGAGCAACAAGGCAGCGGGCCAGAGAATCAGTCTCGCTGATCGCATTCCAGGTGCCCTAGGCTTGAAAGATCGAATGGCTAATATGAATTTGCATGGCAGTTGCATTGTGGAGAATTCTTCCCGAATGCGCCCAATCCTAAGGCGCAGTCCGTCGCACCCGTAAATCTAGCAGAATTGTTCCTTGGCAAGATAGGGCAACCGTACTCCTTTGGATTCGTCGCCCGTTTGAGCCCTGGCATAGAGATCGCTGCGGCTCACGCCTCCAGACGTCCGCGCAACTCCGCAGCACTGACAGACCGCCGGCAGGACGGCGCAGAACCCCTGCTGGCGATCGCGGAACCGGCCGGCGGCGAATGGCCTGAGGTCGCGCGGCACGTTTTGATCGCAAGAGCGTCGCTATGACGGTGCGCTATTCCCACCTCGCTCCCGACTTCCTGTTCGACGTGGCGGAGAAGCTCGTTCCGCGGCCAGCGGAGCCTGCCTCAGGCGAGCGACCGACATCACTATCGACACCAGCACTGTTTCTCGCGCGGAGTCTCAGTCGCCGCATGTTCAGTAAGTCTTTTTCAGGTAAGATGTTGTGGACGATTTTAGGGGCGTAGCTCAGTGGTAGAGCAGCGGCCTTTTAAGCCGAAGGTCGTGGGTTCGATCCCCACCGCCCCTACCAATATTTCCTTTCTTCACTGTGAGTTGCAGATTTGCGAGGGAGCCCTAGGGAGCATTAAGCTCACGCTACCTGCGCCGGTATCACCAAACGAACCACTTTGCTGTTGGCTTCTCGAAGTGCAGAGGGGATCGCGTGCGTGTAGATATTCATCGTGGTGCGAATATCTGCGTGACGCAAGAGTTCCTGCTGCACCTTAAGATCGACGCCGAGTGCGTGTAGCAGTGTGGAATGGCTGTGCCGAAATGT
>Ga0209007_1000170_pt1 | contig 37159 bp, 41 predicted proteins | sample JacPinW_OM1H0_O2_FD_187961 | JGI IMG/M metagenome (GOLD analysis project Ga0209007, IMG submission 187961) | Forest soil microbial communities from Algoma, Ontario, Canada - Jack Pine, Ontario site 1_JW_OM1H0_O2 (SPAdes) (version 2) | ecosystem: Environmental > Terrestrial > Soil > Boreal... | reverse complement strand
TGGCGGAGAGAGAGGGATTCGAACCCCCGATACCCGTAAAGGTATACACGCTTTCGAGGCGCGCGCCTTCAGCCACTCGGCCATCTCTCCGCGCCGTTAATCCGTGTTTATTTTATCAGGGAAGTGCGGACTTCTAGTTTCACGCGATCTCGGTGCTCAACTATGCCCGAACGAACACGGAACTTCAGCATCGATCCATCAGATTTTTTTGTGACGGATTTTTTCTGATCCGACCGCAATTGGCGAGAACACCTGTAGATTCCGCTTCTTCAAAGAATCACCCCGGAGGGGCGTCTGAGAATAGCCCAGCGCCGTTCAGCGCCGGGAAACGGAGAAAACCGAATGCGCCCGTAGGGACACTTGAACCGCTTCACGCACGCTGTCGTAGCACAATCTACTTCCCTGCGAAGATTCCCTCAATCTGCTTCAAGTGGTTGAGGTCATGTCCCGCGATCAGGCGGACAATGTGCTCAATCGTTTCCTGTCCGCGCTCGGCGTGCATTCCGTAATGCTTCCATTGCCCGGGCGTCAAGGATTTAAGCAATGCAAGATTGGCTTCGCGGGCCACGCGAAACTGCTCCACCGACTTGCGTGGATCGCGCTTCTCATAATGCAGGCTGACCACCCAGGCATCCTGGTCAAACGCCGCAATGGGCGTGCCCGGCGCGCCCAGAATCAGCCTTAGGCGAAAACCAATCGCCACTTCCGCATCACTCAGATGCGCCACAATCTCGCTAACGGACCACTTTTCAGCCGCCGGCCGCTTACGCAATTTGCTCGTAGACACGCCTTTGATCAACCGCTCCAGCTTTTTCGCCGTAGCCGCCTGTACTGCCAAAGGCCGCTTTCCTTCCACGTGGCTGGTAATTCGCTGAATGTATTGTTGAGCTGTTTCTTTCATTTCGTTCGCCTCAGGTTTTATTAGACGCTGTCATGTCCCACAGGTGAGCCATCGGGCCATCACTGCCCCGATTTCTGCCCCGCCTGAAACCTCGTCCACGGCCCGGCTTTCATATCGCGCAGTAGCGGTTTCTGCCACGCGTATTCCGGATGCTTCTCCAGAAAATCAGCCGCCACAAAATCCGCGCCGCAAGGATGCCCGGCGCGCGCCACAAAGCTCATCTTCGCAGCCATTTTGCTGTCGGTAGCTTTGCCCTGCACCGCGCCTCCCGGGTTGTAACCCTCCCAACCCCATTCCTTCACGCCGCGCGACGAATCGTCCACATGCCCGCACAGCGAGCGCTCGTCAGGCTGTGTTTTCTTCTCGAAGCTGTCGAAATGATCCGCCAGAAATTGCTCCGCCATTTCAACGTCAATCGTTCCCTTGGCATGCTGCACCATTTCATCCGCACGCGCATGCCGCGCATTCATTGAGGACGACATATCGCTCGGGTCGAAGCCGTCGGTCTCCTCCCGAATCAGCTTGGGATCGCGCGGGAAGTTCGAGCTGACGAAGTATCCATCCCTCGTTCTCCACATCGGCGTATTCTTCAGCCCGAGTTCCAGATAAGCAATCTCTCCCGTCTTCCGGTCGCCGATGAGCCAGTCGTTGGCATAGCCGCCGTTATTGCCTTCTTTGATAATACGCACATAGTCGTCAATACTACTCGCATACTGCAGCGCCTTGCGCGAGCGCATGAACTCCGGCTTGCCGTTCGGATCCCAACCCTCGAATTGCGTCATGGTGGTCTCGGTAATCATGATCCCCGCCGCGTTCACACCGAAATCATCGTCGCTGGTGATCACTCCCGGAAAACCGTCCATCAGAATGCGCTGCCCATGCTGCGGCAAAATATCGAAGATGACCACCCAGCGCTCGCCGGCCAGATAACTCGTCCAATTATTGTGCGCGATCACAATCTGGTGATCTTTGGTGTAGGCGCCGGTTGCGATAAACGCGCTGCAATTCCCCGGAGCCTTCACCTTCGGCGCGTTGGCCGCCTTCTCGCGCTTGTTCAGCCATGGCACGTAATAATCCGGAACTTCCTCAAACGCATTCAGCGCCACAATGTCGTACACATCCAGGTCGATGCCATGAGCCTTCACGCCGTCGGCAATGCCTTGCAGTTCCTGCTGATATTCAACATCGATGTGCGGCCAAAGCATTTCGCGCGCCGTTTTGCGAAAGAACTCCCAGTCGCGCTGGGTTTGGTGCGTGTCAAAAAGCCTGATGGCCTCCAGCGCGTCGGCAATCTCCGGAGCCAACAGATAGCCGTGCTGATAGCCAATCTCGGAGGGCGAACCCTCCAGATGAACATAAGTCCATCCGCCCTGCTGGAAGCGGTAAGCCTTTTCCAGCCGCGAATCAGAAGATGAAGGATTAGAAGATGAAGCAGCAGATGCCTTCGCCGGAGAAGCGACAACGTAAGAAACCGAGCCTGCGAAGGCAAGCAGCGCAACTACCAAATATCGGGAGAAAGAAAAGGCGAGCCGGTCTGACATTAGCGTCCCCTGTTTAGTCCGGAGTGGACGCCATTGTAGCCGAATCCGGACACAAAAAAACGGGGCGCATTTCGCGCCCCTCCACAGTGCCTTACTTCAGCGAACTAAATCAGCGGCCGTGCCCTCCGCCTCCGCCGCCTCCATGAAATCCACCACCACCGCCGTGCATATCACCACCACCGAAACCGCCGCGTCCTCCCGCCATCATTGCTCCAGAGTGAAAAGCTCCACGCGCCGCCCCCGCTCCGGTATAAACGCCATGCGAGTAGCTGCGACTAGTAGCGTAATGCGGTCCCGCTCCCCAGGAGTGAACATCCGCCGCGTTAAACGTGTGGTAGAAGTGTCCGCCATAAAACGGGGCTCCATAGACCAGGCCCGGAGAATAGAATCCCCAGCCAAACGGGCTATAAAAAATTCCTCCGACCGGCATAAATGTGAAAGCCGAGAACCACGGATCCCAGTACCATCCGCCCCAACCCGGTCCCCAGAAACCGGCGCCCCACGGACCAAAGCCCGGACCCCAACCGTCCGCCACCACAATCCGCCCCGCATCCACGTTAGCTTCCGCCACGTAGTCCGAGCGCAGACTGCTCCAGCGGTATAGGTCGTCCCCGTTCATGGCCTTCTTGTCGAACTTCTCCGCCTTATCCGAAGCCCCGGAGGCCAAAGTCAGTTCGTGATCGGCCTTCAGTTTGATCTGCTTGTCACCTACCTGCACCATCGCTTCGCCATCGAACACGCGCATTTGATTCTGTTGCAAATCAAAGTCATAGAGTCCCGGCTTCAGGATTTGTGCAGTCGCATTGCCTTCCACCACGCGCAGATCGTTCTGCGGATAAATTTGGTCAACCTCTACCATGACGTGACCCCGCGTCACTCGCAACCGCGTATCAGTCAGACCTGCTGCCATCATTTGGACAGAACTATTGTCGCCTTCGCGTAGGAAAACTCCCGGCGTCAGCAGAATTTCCGCCTTCCCCTTCTCGGTATTCAGTGACTGTCCCACTTCGACCGTAGTCTTTCCAATCGAATTCTGATCAAGACGCTGATCGCCAATGAACGCCTGACCCTCCACATAATTCACAGTTCCCGGCACAGCTGAATTTGAGCTCGCATTTCCCCATGCGGGCACAGATAGAACCGCTGCCAGGAACAAGCTCGCTAATCCTTGCACCTGTAACAGCCTCATAAAATCACCCTCCAATCCCTTCTTTGCCGCTACTGTATTAGATGAGAAGATGCGGATGATCGATGCCAGCGCAATATGATGAATCCTAAGCACTTAACACAACTTTACGATTCAAATATCGGTGCGCTGTTCAGTATGCCGCTGCAGATACCAGCAAGGCACGCAGCCGGCGCGGGGAAATAAGGAGTGGACGCAGGTTTGCGCCTCCGGCGGCTGAAAGATGAATTGAGTCTTGCCACTTTTTTGTTCGATCGCGTAGTAGCGGGAAACCGTGATCTGCCCGAAAGCCTGCCGGTCTTCCGCTACGCGATAGCGGAAGACAACGTAATCCACGGCGTATGCAAGCCCTGTCACGCTGAGCACTGATAAAAATGCACCTGTCACAAATCGCAGCAGCAGACGACGGATTTTCGCGCTCAGCACTGGGCTCACGAACTACAATTATATGCGTCTCTGCTGGAAGTTCAGCGTCGCCCGTCATTTCTAATACTCGCAACCGAATATTTTAGAGTGCGCTCGTTGACAACTCCCCGCTTCGACAGGCAAACTACCGCATTCGCCAATTGCGGGCTGCGGCGAACCCTAACGGGCAATTCATTAGGATAGGTGCGGGTTTTAACAACGTATTCATCGGCCATGGAGCAACTAGTCTCCTACACGCTCGATTCCACCTTGGAAACCGTGGACCATGCGGAAGAAAAAGCCACCCGCATTGCCACTGAATTGGGCTTTGGAGAAGACGAGGTGCTGCAGATTTCGATGGCCGTGCGCGAGGGAGCGGTGAATGCGGTGCTGCACGGCAATCAGTATGCCCCGAATAAGAAAGTGACCCTGGCCTTCGAGCGCACTGCCGAAGACCTGGTCATCACCATTCGCGATCAGGGCAAAGGCATTGACTTGAGCGGAATTCCGAATCCTCTGGCGCCGGAAAACCTGCTCAAGACCTCGGGCCGCGGTATTTTCTTAATGCGGTCCTTCATGGACGTGGTGGAAATCCGCCCGTCCCAGACAGGTACGGAAGTGAAATTGATCAAGCATGTCCACGGTTCATCCGTGGGCCACAAGGAGGGGTCTCAGTGAGCATGAAACTTAGCACTCGGCAGGTCGATGGCGTCACCATCGTCGACTGCAGCGGACGTATCACCCTGGGCGAAGGCAGCGTAACTTTGCGTGACACCGTGCGCGACCTGCTTTCTAAAGGCAATAAGAAGATCATCCTGAACTTGGGCGAAGTCAATTACATCGACAGCTCCGGTATCGGCGAACTGGTCAGCGCCTTCACCACCACCAAGAATCAGGGCGGCGAACTCAAACTCCTCCACCTGACCAAGAAGGTGCACGACCTGCTCCAGATCACCAAGCTCTACACCGTCTTCGACGTAAAAGACGACGAAGCCGCCGCCGTCAAAGGCTTCAAGTAAACTCGTCGCTCTGCTTCAACTAACGTTGACGCTTTGAAAGGGCGCGGCTTCAAGCCGCGCCGCCCAGCCTCCAAAATCATGAGTCGGCTTCAGCCGTGCGTGCCGTTCGATTCGCGCTCACTGTAGGAGTGAGTTCGGGAAGGGCACGGCTTTAAGGGCCTGCCCTGAGCGAAGCAGAAGGGTGCCGCCCAGAGCCTATAGACCTGCGGACTTCAGCCCTGAGAAGTGTCTCTAGCGCAGCTTCGTCACGCTGTTTCCCTGCGGGTGCCACTGTGTTTAGAGCCTTTGATCTTTGAGCCGATCCAGCCAAACCTGGCTAAGCCAACCACTTAAGGAAAAACCTTAAAGCTCACGTTGCTGGTAAGTGTCCCTCCCGGTGTCGTAACCGCAACCGCCCCGCTAGTTGCGCCGCTAGGCACAACCGCAGTCATGTAGGTGTCGGATACCACCGTAAAACTGGTAGCGGCGACTCCGTTAAAGCTCACGCCGGTTGCCCCAGTCAGTCCCTGGCCCAGAATTTCCGCCGTGCCGCCTACCAGTCCTACCGCACGCACAAACGCCACGAAGGGTCCCAAACCCATGTTGACGGAGTAGATGAAGCCCTCATTGTGAAAGCCGTCTACCCACGACGGTCCATAGAACACGCCGCTCGTGTGCTGCATAAGCGGAGCCGTAAAAGCTTGAACCCCCGTGAACTGGTAGAGCTCCGCATAGGCAAGCGTGGACGGGTTGAAGCTATAGAGGATGCCGCCTTCGAGGTTTCCCGCGTTTTCGCTCACGCCATAAAGGTTGCCGTCGGTTCCCTGTACCAGACCGCCCTGCGGGAAGCGGACGCCTGACGAAGCAAAGGTGTGCATCACCAGTTCGCCGAGTCCTGGACGCATCCGGAAGAGCACTCCGAAATCGTTCGTTCCACCGACAGGGGTCGTTCCGTAGTAGTTGCCGTCCGCAGCTTCAACCAGCGGCGCAACCGGATTCACGCCGCCTCCATCGCGCTCACAGTTGAAAGAGTGGACCTGTTTCACGACTCCAGTCAACGTCAGCTCAACGATTGAGCCACAATTACCGGCTCCGCCACTGTCCGCCGTCGCGTACAGCATGCTATCGGACCCCTGGACCAGTCCCGTGACACCTGTCCCTGTCGTGGAATCGAAGGTGGAAACAACGCTGTAGACACCGGCCCGAGTGTACTTGTAGATGGTTGCCGGCACGCCGGGGCTTCCTCCAGTCGTGGCGCCATAGAGGTTCCCGTCGCTGGCGTCGATCGGCGCAGAGTCGGGGTTCTCTCCATCTCTTCCGCCCAGGAACGAATGGAGAACCGTGTAGACGCCGCTGGAATTGATTCTGAACAACACTCCAAGGCCCGCACTGCCGCCATAGTTAGTCGTTCCGTAGTAGTAGCCATCCGTGTCCAACGTAACGCCGCCGGCCGGGGAGCTGCCATCGCTTCCTGCAAAGCTGTGGATTACCGCGATGTGGTTGTCGGCTCGATTAAAGCGAAACACAGTGCCAATTCCGCTGGCCCCGCCACTGTAAGTTGTGCCATAGAGATTGCCGTCGCGCCCCTGCGTCAAAGCGCCCAAGTATGGATTCGCCCCGTTACTGCCGTTGAAGTTCTGCAGCGTGGTTACGGTTTGCCCTAAAGCGGAGGTAGGGAGAAGAAGAGCAAGTGCAAAAACCGCAGTGAGCGACACGCCCAGTCGGGATGATGAACTTCCAGGTCGCATGGAGAATCCCCTACCAAGTAAATGGTGACGAGCGGTCCCACAGCTCGCTTACGGCGGAGCGTACCATGAAGCAGATCAGTCGTCGAGATGCAAGAACTTGCACGCAGCTTGGCAAAGCCCCGTTGGGGCGGCACATGATAGCCCGGCACGTCAGTGCCGGTCATCGATAAATTCACAGCCCACACCAGTGACATCCAACCTTGCGCCCAGCCAAAGCTCGCTCCATCATTGCTAAGCAAAGGCAATAAATTCCACGCTAGCACCAAAGAAAACTTCTGGCCAAAAGCGGCCCGATAACTTCTTTGTTCGACGGAATTTAGCCCTAAGCCCTTTAGACAACGTATTTTGCGGTGCGAATCTTTGCTAGCGTGGTGATTCCAAAAGATCGAGGGGGTGGGGGTAGGTACTAATAAGTGAAATGATTACCAAACAATAAACATATTTACGCCAGGGACGAAGCACTGGTTCCTATGCCGACCAAAAATATTTTCGCGCCGCTCGTCGTCCTGCTCTGCGTGATCGCAGCCACCGCCTCCGACTGCCTCTCAATCCAAACTGCCAACCAGCACGTCGGAGAAACCAAGTGCGTGATGGGAAAGGTCCTGCGTGTAAAAGTCGGAGCCAGAGGCGTCCACTTCGTTGACTTCTGCGAAGATCAAATGGCCTGCCCGTTCACCGTCGTGGTCTTCCCTCACGACCTCAAAGACGTAGGCGACGTCCGCCGCCTCGCCGGACAGATGATCGAAATCCACGGGCCCGTGAAGCTCTACAACGGACGCGCCGAAATCATCCTGACCCGCGTTAGCCAGCTAACCAACGGCTCAACCCTGATCCCGCCCTTGCCGAAAAACTATGACGTCGAAAAACAGGGCCACTACAGCGCGGGCCGGATCCGTCCCACCAAGAAGCCCGCAAAAACCTACGCTGAGCCAAACTCATCTGCAACCTACGGCAACGAGGCCGACGCGAGCGGCGAACCGCCCCAGTGAAGTCCTCACACCATCCCCTTCCGCAACTCCTCCAGCGGATACCTCGTCCCGCGCCAGATAATCCCATCATTCCATAGTGTGTGAAACATGGAGAGCAACAACGTATACGTAAACAGCGCCGTGCTGATGGGATGCAGCACAAAGTAATAAGCCGGAACTCCCGACCGCCACGACATGCCCAGATAAATCAGAAACATCGAGCCCAACGCCACCGCATACGGCAACCGGTCCCAGCCATGCGCCAGCCACACACCCAGGAACGGCATGAGATTCAGAAATGCCAATCCGAACGCCGCGATCAAAGTGCGCCACCACTGAAAAGACAACACCGCGAAGAAATTCTTGGTTAGGTTGTTGACCACTCCCATCGCGCCATTCGCCCAGCGAATCGAAATCAGGTCGGCGCCAAAAACATTGCGCTGTGCAAAGCCCGCGTTCTTCACCACCTTGCCCAGCTTCATGTCATCCAGCACTTCCATACGCAAGGCTTCGTAAGTTCCCACCGCTTCATACACGCTGCGCCGAACAAGATTGAATGCGCCCACGCCCATGTGATCCTTCGTCTTCGGGTCAGCCACCTTCCACGGCCGGTGCCCGAAAACAAACATGGTCTGAAAGAAGGCAATCATCATGTATTCGCCCGGCCGTTTCATGATCATCTGCGGAAACACCACCACATGATCGGCACGCTCGGCCTCGGCATAAGCCAGCGCGCGTCGCACCGAATCCGGCTTGAACTGCACATCGGCATCGGTAAACAGCAGCCAGTCACCCTTCGCCGCGTTCGTGGCCGTCCACATGGCATGCGTCTTACCCAGCCAACCCGCCGGCAATTCACGGTGATGAATCACTTTCAGCGTGGGGTGCCCCATAGCCTGCCCTGAGCTCGCCGAAGGGTCTCGCATCTTTTGCGAGACATGGGAATTCCGGGAGTCGAGGTTTTTCGCCACGCTTTCCATGATCTCCCCGGTGCGATCGGTAGAGCGATCATCGACTGCGATCACTTCAAAATTGTCGTAGTCCAGTTCAAGCAGACGGGTAAGAGATTGCTCGATATCTCTTTCTTCGTTGCGCGCTGGCACGATGATAGAAACCATCGGCCTACTCGAAGGCATGCGATCCCATTCAGTCTTGGAAACATCGGCAACGCTTGGCATGCCGATAGCCGCGTCGACAATGCGAGAGAACCAGGCCAGTGCGAGAATCGTTCCTGCAATCCAGTGAAAGTAATGCATCCCCGCCTAAGTCTTCCCTGCCGGAGCCGTTGCGCTGTCAAAGCTTACCGCCGGTGCGAATTTCATCCCGTAAAACAGTATGACAGATGAAATCACCATGCCAATCACGGGCAGGATGAACGCTGCCTGCAACGAGCGCCGGTCCGCGACCCAGCCCATCATTGTGGGAGAAGGCACATCTCCTAGAATGTGTATGACGAAGATGTTCACCGCCAGGGCCGTGGCCCGGATGTGAGCGTCAACGGAGTTGATCACCGCCGCATTCAGTGGCGCGGTATTGAACAAAAGAAAAAACGCCGCGACTGCGATCGCCGGAATCATTGCGTTCCCCTTAACAAACAACGCTACGATCATTACAGGAACACCTAGCGCCATGCTCGCGGCGGAAACCAAATAGTAAGAACTCTTTAGACGGCGCAGCAGAAAATCGCCCAGCCATCCGCCCACCAGAGAGGCCACAATCCCGTCTCCGACAATGATGAGGCCAAACGTCAGATTGGCGGCCTCGAGCGTGTAGTGGCGATCGCTGTAGAGGAACTGTGGCATCCACACCTGGATGCCGCCGAGAGAAAATGTCATGGCGGCCATGCCGAGAGTCGCAGTCAAGAATGCGGGATTTCGAATCAGGCCGAGCACTGTCGTGCGTTCCGGAGTGCCTTTCAGCGAATCGAACTGTCCCCGCTCCGGCTCTTTGAGAAACAGCACGGTAATCGCCAACAAAAATCCGGGAGCGGCCGCGATGTAGAACGGGAACCGCCAGCCATGCTGCGGAGCCAGGTAGCCTCCCAGCAAATATCCCGCCGCCGAACCCACCGGGATCGCGAGGTAGAACACGCCCAGAATCCGCCCGCGCTTCTCCTCCGCAAAAAGATCGGCAACGAAGGTTGGCGCGATGGTCACGAACGTAGCCTCGCCGATTCCAACCAGTGTGTGCCGGATCAGCAACTCGGTGTAGTTGTGGGTAAAGGCGGTCAGCAGCGTGAGCCCGCTCCAGAAAACTGCGCCCAGAACGATGATGAGCTTGCGCGAATAACGGTCGGCGAGCGGGCCGACGAAAGGCGCGGCCACCATGTAGAAGCCGAGAAACGCGCTGGTGAGGTAGCCGATCTGCGTTTTGCTGAGGTGAAATTCGTCCTGCACCAGCGGCTGTACCGCGAACAACACATTGCGGTCTGCATAGTTCAGCAGATTCAGCGCCGTGAGCACGATCAGCGCCGTGCGTGGTTGGAGTTTCGCGGAGGTCACGGTCGAGCGAATATAGCACGGCGGCAATCCACAGAATTTCTTGCCTGCATGAGCGATTGACCATAGCGACGTTTGTCGCTACAATAGACGACAAATGGTAAACGAATTGCGTGCAGTGATAAGAGAACTCGGCGGCCGAAGCGTTCTGGGACGAAACCTTGCCAGCCAGCGAGATCTTTGCGAAGCCATTCGCGAAGGCTTTCCGCCAGCCGTCGTCGAAGAGTTGATGCAGGCTTCCGGTCTTACCCTCAAGGAGTTGGCCGAGGCACTCGATCTCTCTCCACGCAGCCTGCAGCGCAGGCGCCAGAGTGGCCGACTGGCGCGCTTCGAATCTGACCGCCTTTACCGCCTCGCCCGAATCGTCGCCCTGGCCCAACAGAGTCTCGCCGACCGCAAGAGCGCGGCGCGCTGGCTCAAGCGCTCCAATCGCGCGCTCGGCGGAGCCGCTCCCATCGATGCCATTGATACGGAATTGGGAGCTCGCCAGGTGGAGAACGTCCTTGGACGGATTGCCTACGGCGGCATTAGCTGAGTCAGATTTTATGAGCCTTGTTTATCGCGTGCTGCGTAAGGCCTATGCGCGCGCGCCTCTTGATGGCGAGGGCGCTTATCTCTACGGCGGCCGCTGGTCGAGCCCGGGAACTCGCCTCGCCTACACTTCCGAACATCAATCCCTGGCAATGCTCGAATACTTCGTGCATCTCGACGCCGACGAAGCGCCACCGGACCTGGTTTTAGTCACGGTCGAGATCCCCGATGATCTTCCGAACGAGCGCGTTGTAGTGGACAAACTTCCATCCCACTGGCGCCGCTCTCCAGCCCCTGCGGAACTCTCCCGCATCGGAGACGAATTTGTGGAGAAAGTCGAACGCTGCATCTTGATTGTGCCCTCGGCACTCGCTCCGCATGAAAGCAACTGGCTGCTCAATCCCCGGCATGCCGGCTTCCACAAAATCGCTGTGTCCAGTGTGGAACCGTTGCATTACGACCCGCGCATGTTCGCCACGCAACGCCGAAGACGACGCAAGCCGTAGTACCGCCAGCAGCAACTACTTCTTTCCTTTCGCTCGCGGCCATCTCGCCACCACCGTCGTCGAAATTCCGCCCCGCGGCCGGAAATCTCCCTTCACTTCAGCCCACACCGGCTTCGCCCAGCGCACCACATCTTCCAGCACGCGGTTTACTATGTTCTCTTGAAAAATTCCCAGGTTGCGGTAGGAATGCAAATATTCCTTGTACGATTTCAATTCCAGGCACGCTTTATCGGGCTCGTATCGCAGCGTGATCACGCCAAAGTCCGGCAGCCCCGTCTTCGGACATACCGAAGTGAACTCGGGATCGTCAATCACGATCTCATAGCCGGGAAACTGGTTCGGCCAGGTCTCGATCTCAGGAAAGTTGGCGTGCAGCCCGGCGGCGGCGTGCTCAGGGGTATAGCGGCGCAGTTTTGGCATGGAAGTATTGTAGCGGTTCACCATGCGTTTCAAGTGCCCGCATTCGCTCCGTGAAGACCTTTTGGGATAAGATTGTGCGATTTCGAAGGCGAAAAAGATTTCTGTTCAGTCGCCCAGGAGACCCAGTGGCCCGCAACAAATGGTTGGTTCTGTTATCTTCTCTTTTTCTGTGCATCTTGTTCTTCCTACCCGCGTCGCAGGCGCAAATTGATGACGCCACCAGAAAACTCTCCCACGACATCTTTAAGCAACTGATCGAGATTAATTCCACCGATTCAGTAGGCAGCGTGACGACCGCTGCCGAGGCCATGGCGCAACGCTTTCGCGATGCCGGATTTGCCGACGCCGACATGCAGATCCTCGGTCCCAATGACCGCAAGAAGAATCTTGTGGTGCGCTTGCACGGGACGGGAAAACATAAGCCCCTCCTGCTCATCGGCCACCTTGATGTTGTAGAAGCCCATCGCGAAGATTGGACCACCGATCCTTTTGTTTTTGTGGAGAAGGACGGCTTCTACTACGGACGCGGCACGCAAGACATGAAGAGTGGCGACGCCATCATGGCCACCACGCTGATCCGCTTCAAGAAAGAGGGGTTCACGCCCGATCGCGACATCATTCTTGCGCTCACCGCCGATGAAGAGGGCGGCAAATCAAACGGCGTCGATTGGCTGCTCAAGAATCATCGCGAGCTCATCGACGCCGAAATGGTTTTCAATCACGACGGCGGCGGCATTCTGAGCGACCACGGCAAGCCTGTGATGATGACGGTAGATGCCACGGAAAAGCTATATGCGGATTTTCAACTCTCGGTGACTAATCCCGGAGGCCACAGCTCGCTCCCCAGGCCGGACAATGCTATCTACTCTCTCGCGAATGCTCTGGCGCGATTGCAGAACTATCAATTCCCCTTCGAACTGAACGAAGTAACGCGCGCTTACTACGAGCGCATGGAAAAAGTAGAAACGCCGGAGCGCGCTGCCGAGATAACAGCGATGCTGAAAAATCCACCCGATGCCGGCGCCGTGGCGCGGCTTTCGCAGGATCCAATCGACAATTCCACCATCCACACCACCTGCGTCGCCACGCGCTTCAATGCCGGCCACGCAAATAATGCCCTGCCCCAGCGCGCCGAAGCCAATGTGAATTGCCGGATTGAACCTGGGCATTCCGCGGAAGAAATCCGGCAGCAGCTGATTAAAATATTCGCCGATCCCAAGATCACCGTGCGCTACGTCGACAACTTCGGCAACATTGCTGACAGCGCTCCCGACCGCAAGAGTTTTCCGCCTCCGCCGCTGCGCCGCGACGTATTTGCGCCGCTGGAGAAAATCACCTCTGAGATGTGGCCCGGCACGCCGGTCATTCCTGATATGGCTACGGGCGCCTCCGATGGCGTCTACACCATGAGCGTGGGGCTGCCCACCTACCAAATTTCAGGCATCGCCATTGATCGCGACGACATTCGCGCCCATGGCCAGGATGAAAGACTGGGTATCGAGTCCTATTACACGGGAGTGGATTTCTATTACCGGTACCTAAAGGCGGTGACATCGGAGTAGGGGTGCCGCATCAGCCTCGAACTCAGGCATCCACCGCTCTCCTGCCGCATCTAACCAAGCAATGGCTCGGGGCAGACAGGCGTTCGTTCGTGGCGTTCTGGGTGGTAAATTAGTCCTTGCAATTGTCCCCGCCGCAGCTTGAAAGATAACCGGTTGGCAGGAACCAATAACAATTCGACTACGAATGGGAATGCGAACGGACGTCCGGCCTCGCGCAAGGGCCGCGCTTGGCTTGCGGTGGGAGTGCTTGCCGCGCTCGCCGTCATTCCCATCTTTACGCGGCCCGGCCCCTTGAAAGTTCGCACCACTACCGTCGAACGCGGTCCCATCCGCAGCCTGATTTCCACCAACGGAAAAGTCGAGCCCATCCAGGCTTTCGAAGCCCACTCGCCCGACCCCACTACGGTGAAGCACTTATTCGTGAAGGAAGGCGACCACGTTCGCAAAGGTCAACTGTTGTTGCAGTTGGACGATGCCGACCTGCGCAGCCAAGCCGCCCGTGCTCAGGCGCAGATGAAGGCCGCGCAGGCCGATCAATCCGACCTAAGCACCGGGGGAACGCAGGAAGAACGCATCACACTCGATTCGCAGCTGGTGAAGGCCCGGAGCGCGCGCGACTCCGCCCAACGCAATCTGGACTCATTACGCCGCTTGCAGCAACAAGGCGCAGCCTCCGCTGGCGAGGTCAAGCAGGCGGAAGACGCATTGCAGCGCGCCCAGGCCGATACCACTTTGCTAGAGCAAAAACAGAAGGACCGTTACTCGCAACCCGAAGTAGCCAAAGTTCAGGCGCAAGGATCCGAAGCGCAAGCTGCTTATGATGCATCCGAAGATGCGTTGCAGAAATCCACTGTGCGCGCGCCCTTTGATGGAATTGTCTATGCGCTTCCCGTCAAGCAAGGCGCGTATGTGCAAACCGGGGATCTGCTGTTACAGGAGGGCGATCTCTCCCGCATGCTGGTGCGCACGTTCGTCGACGAACCTGACATCGGTCGTCTAACCACGGGACAGAAGATCGAAGTCACCTGGGACGCTTTGCCGGGGCGCATTTGGAACGGTACCGTCAGCACCATCCCTTCCACTGTAAAACTTCGCGGAGCGCGTAACGTGGGCGAAGTCACCTGCACCGTGAATAACCACGATCTTCACCTCCTGCCGAATGTCAACGTCGGCGTTACGGTGATCACGGCCGAAGACAACTCCGCCCTCACTCTGCCGCGCGAAGCCGTACGTATGGACGACGCCAAGCCTTACGTTTACCAGGTTGTCGGTGGCGAACTCAAACGCCGCGAAGTCGAAGTCTCTCTTCAGAATCTTACACAGGTCGAAATCACCTCCGGGCTCTCCGAACATTCCGTCGTAGTCCTGTCCTCAGCCGATGCCAAGCCTCTGGTCGACGGCGCCCGCGCAAAAGTGGTGCCCTAACCGATGCATCGATTCGTATCAGGGCATGCCTTCAGGCATGCCAAAAAAAGCGCATTAAAAGAGCAAAATAACTCTTGTCATTCCGAACCGGACAGCCAAAACTACTTTTGTCATTCCGCACCGGGCGCCAAGCCCGGTGAGGAACCTGCTTTTCAGAACGTACGAGCATTCTTTCTTATTGTTTTGGTTTCGATGTTGTCGTTTTCACCAGCCCTCGCAACCGAAACACCCCGATCCCTGCTCGCCGCCGGCCGTATAGACCAAGCGCTGCAAATCCTCGATCATCAACCCGCTCCCACAGCCGAAACCTACAACCTCACTTGCCGCGCTTATTTCGAAGTCGAAGCCTGGGATGCGGCCATTCCCGCATGCGAAAAAGCCGTCGCGCTTGCCCCAGACAATAGTGTCTATCACCTGTGGCTCGGCCGGGCCTACGGTGAAAAGGCAGACCGCTCCATCTTTTTCAAAGCCGTCGGACTGGCCAAAAAACTCCGTACTGAGTTTGAGCGCTCTGTAGAGCTTGATCCCGGTAACTGGCAAGCCCGCACCGATCTGGCTGAGTTCTATCTGGAAGCTCCCGCCATCGTCGGCGGCGGCAGAGACAAAGCCCGCGCGCAGGCCACTCAACTTATGCCGCTGAATCCGGCCATCGCGCACTGGGTGAGCGCGCGCATCGCCGAAAAAGAGAATGACCCTGACACTGCCGAGCGCGAATACCACGCCGCCATCGATGCCAGCCACGGCGGCGCGTTCGCCTGGTTAAATCTTGCCGGCTTTTATCGCCACACCGGCCGCCTAGATGAAATGGAACAGGCTCTGCATACCATGGAGTCGCGTCCTCTCGATCGCCCCGGCGCGCTGGTGGATGGCGCCGGCCTGTTGCTTCGCACCAGCCGCGACTATCCTATGGCCATACGCCTTTTGCGACGGTACATCGACTCACCGGCAACTGTGGAAGAAGCGCCTGTATTTAAAGCTCACTACATGCTCGGCGAAGTATTCGAAAAACAAGGCAACCGCCAAGCCCCCGCCGAGGAATATCGCGCCGCGCTGTCGATGGCCCACAGCTACACTCGCGCTCAGGATGCGCTGAAGCGCGTAGCGCACTAATCGAAGACCATGTGTGACAGCCGCCGCCTAAGCCTGTCCTGAGCGAAGCCGAAGGGGCTGTCCGTCGAGCGAAGCTCGACTGCCTTCAATTTGATCGATGGTCCTTTGCATTCCAGCTCGGAATTTTGAGAGCATGGACGGCATGATGAAGTGGCCACAGGCGAAGGGGATTCAGGCAACTATCGCATTTGCCGGTGCCCTGCTATCGGCGGTTTTTGTGTTCGTAAAGTTTGCAATGGAATCCTTCAATAACTTTTACTTCCCGCCGCACAAAGCCTACCCGTACCCCTATCCGAACTATTGGGCTGCCCGAATAGCAATGTGGAGAGATTGCGGCCTGACCTTCCTCGTAGTCTTTGCGACCATTTATATGGCACAGCGCAGGTTCATTGCGACCAGGCGTCCCAGAAAGTCAAACTGAGACACCACCAACTCACGCAATCACTTCATCTTGACTTTGTGTTAGTGATAATCTTCTTACGCCCATGAAAACCCTAACCCGTCGCCGATTCGGCAAGACCCTGGCCGGCACCGCCGCTGCTGCTCTAGCCAGCACTTCTCTTCCCCGCATTGCACTCGCGCAAATGGCCAAGGCCAACCTGCTGCAATTCCCATCCAACTTTCTTTGGGGATGCGCGACCGCTGCCTATCAAATCGAGGGCGCGGTGAGCGAAGATGGACGCAAGCCCTCCGTCTGGGATACTTTTTCGCACACGCGCGGCAAGACTTACCACGGAGAGACCGGCGACGTAGCCGACGATTCCTATCATCGCTACAAAGAAGACGTGCAGTTGCTCAAGAACCTGGGCGCAAAGGTTTACCGTTTTTCGATTTCCTGGTCGCGCGTCTTCCCCGATGGCACAGGCCAGCCGAATCCGAAAGGTCTCGATTATTACAATCGCGTCGTCGATGAGCTGCTCAAGAACAATATCGATCCCTACATCACTCTCTTCCATTGGGACCTGCCGCAGGCTTTGCCCGGGGGTTGGCAGTCACGCGACACGCCAAAAGCTTTCAGCGACTATGCAGCCTATATTTCCAAACAGCTTTCGGACCGCGTCGGCCACTTTTTTACGACGAACGAGCAAGTCTGCTTCACCGACCTCGGTTACAAGGAAGGCAGATTTGCGCCCGGCCTGAAACTGCCGCCTGCGCAGGTAAATCAGGTTCGCCACCATGGCGTGCTGGCGCACGGCCTGGCGGTGCAAGCCATTCGCGCCAATGGCAAGCCGGGAACGCAGGTGGGTCTCGCGGAAAATGCTACGGTTTACGTGCCGGTAATCGAGAGCAAGGAACACATCGAGGCCGCGCATCGCGCCACGCGCGAGGGGAACGCTCCGTTTCTCACGGTCATCATGGAAGGCAAATACACCGACGGCTATCTCGAACGCGAAGGCGCGAACGCTCCCAAGGTAGAACCGGGCGACATGAAGACTATTGGCAGCCCACTCGATTTCGTCGGCCTCAACGTGTACACACCGGACTATGTTCGGGCCGACTCATCCCCCGCCGGCTACGTGGTGGAAAAGCGCCCGGATTCCTTCCCGCACATGGCCTCAGACTGGCTCTACATTGGGCCGGAAGTGATCTACTGGGCGGTTCGCAACGTCGGCGACATCTGGAAACCCAAAGCGATGTACATCACGGAGAATGGCTGCTCATCCGACGATGTGCTCACCGCCGGCGGACGCGTCGAGGACACTGACCGCGTAATGTATCTGCGCAATCACCTCACGCACTTGCATCGCGCCGCTTCGGAAGGTTACCCGATCAAAGGCTACTTTCTGTGGAGTCTTCTCGACAATTTCGAGTGGGCCGACGGCTATAGCAAGCGATTCGGCCTTCACTACGTGGATTACAAAACCCAGGTGCGCACCCCGAAGCTCAGCGCGGAGTGGTATCAGCAGGTGATTTCGCGCAACGCCGTCGAGTAAGAGCGGGGTCGTGCCTGCTGATTCCATCACTTCGCCGCGAAGGCTTAGGTAACGAATAGATCTCAACTTAAACTTCGCGGACGCGCCCAAGGACTTCGGCATGCTGGCTGGCATTCGGACTCGCGACCTACGCAAGATTTATAACTCACCGCCTCCGCTCGCTTCCGGCAGCGGCTTTGGTTTTGGTTTCGCTCGCGGCAAGGGTAAGAAGCAGCCCAAACCGGAGATCGTTGCGCTCGACGGAATCTCGCTCGAGATTTTACCCGGAGAAATCTTCGGCCTGCTCGGACCAAACGGCGCAGGCAAGTCGACCACAATCGGAATTCTTACCACCCGCGTGCGGCCGACCGGTGGCCAGGCGTGGATTGGTGACTTCGATGTTTGGCAACAACAAGTCGCAGTGAAGCGGTTGATAGGAGTGGTGGCACAGCGTCCAAATCTCGATTTTGCTCTTACGGCTCGCGAAATTCTGCTTTTTCACGGGGCTTATTTTGGTGTCGATTCCAATACACGCGCTGAGCGCGCGGATGCGTTGCTCGATCGCTTCAAACTGCGTGACCGTGGCGATCAGATGGTGCGCGGATTTTCCGGCGGCATGCTGCAGCGTCTCTCCATCGCTCGCGCTATGATGCACGACCCGCAGGTTCTTTTCCTGGACGAACCCAGTGCTGGCCTCGACCCGCAAACCCGGCTGCTGCTCTGGGAGATCATTCGCGAATACAACCAGAGCGGCAAGACTATTCTTCTGACCACGCACAATATGGAAGAGGCCGACGCGCTGTGCCAGCGTTTGGCCATCATCGATCACGGACACAACATCGCCTTGGGTACTCCCGCTGAATTAAAGGCTTCCGTTCCCGGTGGCTATCTTCTACGCTTACGCTTCGGCCGGCACTCCGCGGAGTTGCTGCAGCGGCTGCAGACGTTGCCCGGAGTCACGGAAGTGCGCGAGAGAGATGATTCGCAGCAGGGCGCACTGCAAAATACTGCAGCGGAAAACAAGGATTCCCGAACCGGCAATTCCGCCGACGTATACGCTGACCGTGGAGGCTCGCTGATCCCTGAGATTGCCAACCTTGCCGCCAGCACCAACGTCGAGTTGTGCGATGTTCACATTTCCGAACCCAGCCTGGAGAATCTTTTTCTGCACCACACGGGAAGGAGTTTGCGCGATTGAACTGGAAAACTTTTCTGGCGTTATTGTCCCGCGATGCTCACGTCGCCCGCCGCAACTTTGTTTCATTGCTGCTGCAGACTTTTCTTCAGCCAATGATGTTCGTATTCATCTTTGGCAGGGTAATGGTGAGCAGCGGCTACATGCCGGCCGCCTATAAGAGTTTGCTGCTGCCCGGGATCATGGCCATCAGCATGGTATTCACAGGAGTGTGGGCTGTCGCCATGCCGTTGATTGCCGAATTTCAGTTCACGCGCGAGATCGAAGACCGCCTGCTCGCGCCCATGGAAATATCCTGGCTTGCCATCGAGAAGGTATTTTTCGGTACGCTGCAAGCGCTGGTTGCCGGCCTCGTGGTCATTCCAACCGCGTGGCTGCTCCTGCGGCCGGGAGTGGATTTGAATCTGCGTTCTCCGCTCAGCTTTGCCTGCGTTACGCTGCTGGTGGCGCTATTCTCAGCCTGCGGCGGCCTGGCGCTTGGCTGCAGTATCAGCCAGACTCACATTGGATTAATGTTCAGCATGGTCTTGACCCCGATGATTTTTTTCGGGTGTACGTATTATCCCTGGAGCGCGTTAGCCCACTTCCCCATTCTCCAGAAGATCGTTCTGATCAATCCCCTCGTCTACGCCAGCGAAGGACTGCGAGGAACGCTCGTGCCCCAATTCCCGCACCTGCCGGTGCTGGCTGTCTTGATCGCGTTGACTATTTTCGACGTGGGATTTCTGGCCGCAGGTCTCCGGCAGTTCCACCGGAAGGCCGTTAGTTAGATTGCTCGATTGCTTACTCTGCCGGCTCTCTGGCGTACTTCCGCGGCAAACCCCGCATCCTTCAACGACGCCAAATTGATCTCCACATTAGCCAGCGCGCCGGTAATCGCCGCACGGGCTAACGCCAGCGCTGTAACCAGGTCCGACTTCATATTCGGATTGGTCACGCTCTCCAGGCTCTGCGCAATCCGCGCCACTTCGTGCGCCTTCTCCGCAACCTTGAGTGGAACTCCTGTGGCCAACTTAAGAGCCGCATCAACGAGCGCCTCGGACCCACCAGGATCGGCCTTCGCCTGCTTATATGCTTTCATGACCGCGTCGTAAGACTCCGCATCCGCATCGACCGCGCCCTTTAACTCCTCGCGCAACGGACCCAGTTGCGCGATCGCTGCGCTCAACTGCGCTTCATATTGCAGATATGCCTTCTTGCCCCGCGACATCGACGCCACCATCGTCGCAAGTCCTGCAGCCATCGCACCTGCCGCTGCCGCCGCGCTGCCGCCTCCCGGTGTTGCCGTAGGCGCGGCGAGTTGCTCGACGAACGGTTCCACGCCTGCACGCAGTCCGCCCACCGCCGTCTTCCCGCCCATCACGCCGGCTAGCCGGTTTTCCAAAATTAACGACGAATCAAAGTTCTCTACTTGTAAAAACCACTCCGCCGCCTGCTCCAGCGCTTTCTTCGGAATCAATCCCACAATCTCACTAGAGACCGGAGCGACTCCATACCGCGCTGCCTCGCGCTTCACCATTTCAAAAACGCGATGCACCGGCGTCTGCTCAAAGTCCGTCAGATTCATCGAGACCTGCGCCAATCCACGTACCAGAAATCCTGCACCCTTCACAAACCGCATCCCTCCGCTCGAAAACCGTACCGCCTTGGCAATTTTCTTGGCGATGTCGACATCCGGCGTATTCAGAAACACGTTGTACGCGATCAGAAACTTCCGCGCGCCCACCACGGTCGCACCCGCCGTCGCATGCACCCGCGCCTCGCCAAAATCCGGCCGCCGTGCGGCATTTGTCGTAATTTCCGCACGTATTCCTTCAAACTGCCCGCGCCGGATATTCTCCAGATTCTGCCGCTCCAGAGTCGCCGCCGCGGCTTCGTACAAATACACCGGAATCTCGAATCGCTTCCATATCTCTGCACCGACGTGCCGTGCCATCGCCACGCAATCTTCAATGGTCACGCCATCAATCGGAATAAACGGCACCACATCGGCCGCGCCCATCCGCGGATGTGCCCCCTGATGCACATTTAGATCAATCAACTCTGCGGCTTTCCCCACTCCACGAATTGCCGCCTCCTGAATCGCCTCCCGCTCGCCCACCAGCGTAATCACGCACCGGTTATGGTCCGCGTCCATTTCGCGGTCGAGCAGGTAGACTCCATCCATTTTCATGGCTTCAACAATGGCGTCGACCTTGGCTTTGTCGCGGCCTTCGGAAAAATTCGGCACACACTCCACGAGCGTTGACATAGGTCAGAAGAATAGCTGGGGCCGAAGGATGGAAGCAAGGCGCCGTTCCCATACAACTTGTCATCCAGAGCGGAGACGTGCGGGCCGCGAAGCGGCGCGCACGACGGAGTCGAAGGATCCCTTACATCTCTTCAGTGTCCTCGGCTCGAAGGGATTTTTCGCCATCGCACTAACCCGACATCAATCCGTCAGGGAAATCAACGCGATGATCTCTTCCCTAACTTCCTCCCCTTCCAGAACCTTCCCACGCCCACCCGCACCTGCACCGTATTCAGCCCCGGATTAAAATTCGCCAGCCCCGCATTCGAAATATGCAGATACCGCAACTCGACGCTCCAGTTATATTTTTCGCCGAGCACATGCGTCCCGATCGCCGCCGCCGAGGTAAAGTTCACCGTATTCGTGTAAGTCGGCACGCTGTGATTGCTGAACAGCGTCCCTCCACTCAATTCAAAATATGGAGATAGCCTTCCTCGCCGCTCAAAATCCCACTTCAGCGCAAAGGGATTGAATCCCACTCCATATGCCGTATTCGCCGGCTGAAAAATCAGATACGCCGGCTCCGCATCCACCGCGTACTCAAATCGCCCTCGCAAGAAACTCGGCAGATGCGGTCCCGTGAGCACCCACCCGTAGCGCAGCCCAATATCAAAAATTCCCGTATTCGAGGTTCCGCCCGGCACCGAGTATCCGCCTCCAGCCCACACCTGCACTTCGTGTCCACCGTCTTCCGGACCAGCCTGCGCCGAAGCCACCTCGGCAGCTGCAATAACAATGATGACAAGGAAAGACAACATCCGGAACCACGAAACCAGGAAACCGCCCCGCGCATGCGCTCGTCTCATGGTTTACGAGGTTGCCCCACTCGCGCTCTTTTTGCAACTCAAGACGACTGTCATCCTGAGTGGAGCCGTTTTTCAGGCGTAGCGAAGGATCTCCCGCTTAACCGGCCCAACGCGTAAGCCAAACTGCACCACTACCGCTTATGTGGAGACAGCCGCCCTCGGCTGTCCGTCGAGCGCAGCTCGACTGGTTCTCTTGAGCCACGTTCCGAGAAGTCTGACAAGAAAAAAGGGCACGGCCATCGGCCACGCCCTTCTGAACTCGACACTAAACTTTTTTAGCCGCCGCTACGCTACGCGACTCCGCCGGCCGCCTTTTTCCCACCACACAGCTGGATCTTCCGGCCGATTCAGCATCTGCGACAGCTCTTTCTTGATCTCCGCCAGGCGGTTGGCACGCATCTCCACCGCCGATTGGTCGATCTGAGTATCCGACCCCTTGCCCGTAAAGCGGGCGTTCATGTTCCGCAAATCCGTGATTTCCTGACGCAGGCTGGTGAGGTGTTCCAATATATATGGCATAGTTTCAATTTTAACTCAGATTCTGGAATCCGCCGAATTATTCATCGCCAGCAACGGCAATAATTCTCCATCTCTTGCCGTGTCGCCTGCGAAACGGCATTGACCTCAGGAACAATGATCAGACCTGGGAACTAACAAAAATAGTACTGGACAACCGCGGCAGGAATGGTATAGGTTTTCGGGCCAACAAGCGGTATTCATACGTTTTAATGAATGTTTGCATCGAAATCACCCGACCCCGAGGCAGAGTATGACGCTGACCGGTAATCCCCCCGAGATTCCCCATCGCCTGCGGCTTTCCCCACTCGGCATCGCCGCCCTCCTGCTGCTGTTTGCCTGCGCTTCAGCCGCCGCCGCTTCGTCGGCCTATGTGCGCGTCAACCAGGTTGGATATGAAGCTGCCAATCCTCCGTTTCAGGCTTACCTGATGTCCACGGCCTCGGAATCCGGAGCAACCTTCAGCGTCATCAATTCCGAGGGAACAACGGTTTATTCGGGCGCGATCGGGGCCCTGCTCGGCACCTGGAGCAACAGTAAGAAACTCACCTACGACGTTTACTCTCTCAGCTTCACGGTTTCCGGAGGCGACGTTTACACAATTTCAGTAACCGGCCCAGTTGCGGCCACGTCCCCAAAATTTGCCGTGAATACCCCGGACGTGCTTTACCCTGGCCTGCTTCTGAATACCTTGTGGTTTTACGAGACCGACCGCGATGGTCCAAACTTTATTCCCAACGCCCTGCGTACTGCAGCCGGACATCTCAACGACGAGAGCGCCACCGTTTACGACACGCCTCCGCTGAACGCGAACGACATCATCACCACCACCGGAACCGCGCTCACCTCCACCGGTGCGACGATCGACGGTGCCGGAGGCTGGTGGGATGCCGGCGACTATATGAAGTATGTGGAGACCATTAGCTATACCACTGCGCTCATGGAGATTGGCATTCGCGATTTCCCCAATCAGATGGGTCCGGGCGCTCCCGCGAAGCCTGCCGCGCCGCCAGCTTCGGTCTCGTATGCCGGAAGTGCCTCCGGTGCGCCCTCATCGTCCAACTTTTCGGCCGAAGCTCAGTTCGGTTTCAACTGGCTCGTCGAAATGTGGAATGACAGCACTAAGACTCTCTACTACCAGGTCGATAACAGTCAGGACTGGAAAAACTTTAAAGCCCTCGAAACCGAGTACGACATCTGGACTCTGCCTCAAGCCGCCGACGACTACGAAAGCTGCACGGCGGACTACATCTATATCTGCGATCGCCCAGTATTCATTGCAGCCACAGCCGGATCCAAAATCAGCCCCAACCTCGCCGGCCGCATGGCGGCGGCCTTCGCCGAATATTACCAGCTCTACCGCACCACCAATCCCACCACGGCGAATCAGGCCTTGCTCTATGCCGAGGACATATTTGCGCTGGCCAATACTTCTCTTGCCGATCCCGCCAAGTCCGTGAACGACGGCACCTGCAGCTCAGGATGCCTGCTCACTTCCCTTCCATTTGATGGCTACCCCGAGACGGTGTGGGATGACGATATGGAACTGGGCGCCACCGAGCTCTACATTGCGCTCCAGTCTGCCGACGGAAGCCTGCCCTCCGGATTGCCCGTCACCAATCCCACCACCTACCTCACCGACGCCGCTCAGTATGCGGAGAACTACATCACCAAAATCTATAACACCGGCAACGAAGACACGCTCAACCTATATGACGTGAGCGGCCTCGCGCACTTCGAGCTTTATCGTGCTCTGGGGCTGGCAGGCAATCCCAGCGGTTTGGCGGTGAATCAATCGACCCTGCTGATCGCTCTCGAGAACCAGATGAGCGTGGCCATCACACAGTCTCAAACCGACGCATGGGGATTTGGCGTTCCCTGGGAGAATGGCGACACGACGTCGCACGGCGCCGGCCTCTCGGTGATGGCCAGCGAACTTTATTATCTAACCAAGACCGCCAGCTATAATACGTACTCGCAGAGATGGCTCGCGAACATTTTGGGTACGAACTCCTGGGGATCGTCATTCATCGTCGGCGATGGCAGCACCTTCCCTAACTGCATACAACACCAGGTAGCCAACCTGGTGGGAGCACTCAATGGCACTTCTGGCGGCACGCCCATCCTGTGGGGCGCGGCTTCCGAGGGGCCCGCGAACGCTGCCACCTCCGGAACCATCACCGGAATGAATCTGTGCCCGTCCAATGGAGTCGATACCTTCGCGATCTTCAATGGAAATGACGGTACGTATAGCAGCACGGATGTAGCCGTCTATCGGGACAATGTCCAGTCCTACAGTACCACCGAACCAGGCATCGATCTGACTTCCACCTCGTTCCTGATGTGGTCGTGGCGAATGGCCGGCAGTCCCAACCCGTTACCGTGATCAAGCCCAGGAGGATCGGAAAAACCAGCGTAAATGTGTGGACAGCCGCCCTCGGCTGTCCACCGGGCAAAGCCCGGTATAGCACGTGTGGGGCGGACGCCCTCGTCCGCCGCTTTTGACTTTGGATCGGGAAGGGCACGACTTCAGTCGTGCCGCCCACCGCCACTCGCGAGTCATCTATTCATCATGCGATACCTTGGCCTAGCGCTCACAATATCAATGCCGCCTCCGGCTGCGATATCCGGCGAACGTGAATTTTATTTTCCCGCTTACGAGTCTGCGCAATATCGTAGGACGATTGCATCTGCATCAACGTATCCATCTTCACGCCGAAGGCCTTCTCGATGCGGAGCGCCATGTCCCCGGAAAGGCTGGCTTTACCGTTGAGCAGGCTGGATAGCGCAGGCCGGGAAACGTGAAGCGCCGCCGCAGCTGCCGTCACCGTCAGACCTGCAGGCCCGATAATTTCAGTCCGAATAAAATCGCCGGGATGGGGCGGGTTCTTCATCGGCATGGCATTTGCTCCATCTTACTGGCTGACGACGTTACGACGCGGGTTCGACGGTGAGCTTTAAGCCTACGGCCTTGGTGACGGCGACTAGGGTGGAGAGCCGGGGATTGCCCTTCGCGGACAGGGCGCGATAGAGGCTTTCGCGCTCGATGCCGGCGGCTTTGGCTACCTTGGCAATGCCGCCACGGGCTTCGGCGATGCGGCGCAGAGCGATCAGCAGCACGGCGGGTTCTTCGGTGTCTTCTAACGCGACCTTAAGGTATTCAGCAGCAAACTTGGGATTCTTGCGTAACTCGCGAATCATGTATTCGTCATGCGATACGCTCGTCACGTCTTTCGTTTTGGCTTTCATTGGATGCGTGTGCTCTCCAGGTAGTCGTTGAAGTACTGTCGCGCACGCTGGATGTCGGAGGCTTGCTTCCGCTTATCTCCGCCGCAGCAGGACGCAATTGTGGCCGATCAGCGCGTAGTAGACTCGATAGCCCGGTCCCCAGTCGATGCGCAATTCAAACAGTCCTCGACCCAGGGATTTGCGATCTGCGAAATTCCCCCTCGAAACGCGATCGATCCGGTCTGCGATTCGGGCGCGCGCATACTCATCCGCCAACTTCGCCAGCCACTCGGCGAACACATCGATTCCAGCCCGGTTAACGTAATGGCGAACTTCCATCGCAAGGAGATGGTAACTTATAAATCACAACGAAACAAGTCCAAACGCAAGCCCTTGACAACTCCCCACTCACCTTCTTATAATTAGCACTCAGTAGGCGCGACTGCTAACAGCCCGCCCTAACCCAAAACAATTCATAGGTTTACGTAAAGTCAACCTTCTATCCAACCTTGAAAGGAGTCATCACTATGGCAAAATTCAGCCCACTACATGACCGCATCCTCGTACGTCGCGTGGAGGAAGCTTCCACCACCCGAGGCGGCATCATCATCCCCGACAGCGCAAAAGACAAACCGCAAGAGGGCATCGTCGTTTCCACCGGCAAAGGCCGCACCAACGATGAAGGCAAGACCTTCCCTCTCGCCGTTCACGAAGACGATCGCATCCTCTTCGGTAAGTACTCCGGCACCGAGATCAAGATCGATGGCGAAGATTTCATCATCATGAAAGAAGACGAAGTCCTCGGCATCCTCAGCGGAACCGCCAGCTCGACCGGCGTTGGCAAGAAAGAAACCGTCGGCGCGCGCAAGTAATCGCATAAAAAGCATTGTCATCCTGAGCGCGTTCTTTGCGCGAAGGATCTCAATCTATCCGCAGTCTTCGCTCTCACGTTTTGACTGAGAACCGAGAACTGAGAACTAGATTCTCAAGAAATCATTAAGGAGAAAAGCAATGGCAAAACAAATCGTACACGGAGAAGAGTCCCGCCAGGCCATCCTGCGCGGCGTCAATCTTCTTGCCGACGCAGTAAAGGTTACCCTCGGCCCCAAGGGCCGCAACGTTGTTATTGAAAAGAAGTTCGGTTCGCCGACCATCACCAAAGACGGCGTGACCGTTGCAAAAGAAATCGAACTGAAGGACGGCCTCGAGAACATGGGCGCCCAGATGGTTCGCGAAGTAGCTTCCAAGACCTCGGATGTTGCCGGCGACGGCACCACCACCGCAACCGTTCTGGCCCAGGCGATTTATCGCGAAGGCGTGAAGACGGTTGCTGCCGGCGCCAATCCAATGGCGATGAAGCGCGGCATCGAGAAGGCCGTCGCACTGGTCTGCGGCACCTTCGACAAGAAGACCGGCGAGCGCGGCAAAGGCGAACTCGATAAGTTCTCCAAGCCCGTCTCCGGGGAAATGATCGCTCAGGTTGGTACGATCTCGGCGAACAACGATGAGACCATCGGACACATCATTGCCGAAGCGATGAAGAAGGTCGGCAAGGATGGCGTCATCACGGTGGAAGAGTCGAAGACGCTGGAGACGCAGTTGGAAGTGGTCGAGGGCATGCAGTTCGACCGCGGTTATCTGTCTCCTTACTTCGTTACCGATCCCGAGCGGATGGAAGTTGCGATTGAGAATGCCTACATCCTGATCAACGAGAAGAAGATCAGCTCGATGAAGGATCTGCTTCCGCTGCTCGAGCAGATTGCCAAGAGCGGCAAGCCGCTGTTGATTATTGCTGAAGATGTGGAAGGCGAAGCACTCGCTACTCTCGTCGTCAACAAGCTGCGTGGAACGCTGCAGGTCGCGGCCGTTAAGGCTCCCGGCTTCGGCGATCGCCGCAAGGCGATGCTGCAGGATATCGCGATCCTCACCGGCGGCAAGGCCATCACGGAAGATCTCGGCATCAAGCTGGAGAACGTGCAGATCAGCGATCTCGGCCAGGTGAAGAAGATCACCATCGACAAGGACAACACCACCCTGGTCGAAGGCAAGGGCAAGCACTCGGAGATCGAGGGCCGCGTGAAGGAAATTCGCAGCCAGATCGATAAGACCACCAGCGACTACGACCGCGAGAAGTTGCAGGAGCGGTTGGCGAAGCTGGTCGGTGGCGTAGCCGTGATCAAAGTCGGCGCCGCAACCGAGACGGAAATGAAAGAGAAGAAAGCCCGCGTGGAAGACGCCATGCATGCAACGCGCGCAGCCGTGGAAGAAGGAATTGTCCCGGGCGGCGGAGTGGCGTTGGCGCGTTGCGTCGCGGCACTCGACAAGCTAAAGCTCGAGGGTGATGAGCAGATCGGTGTCAACATCGTGAAGCGCGCCCTGCAGGAGCCGATGCGGCAGATCGTCGAGAACGCCGGCGAAGAAGGTGCGGTTGTGCTTGGCAAGGTGCTCGACGCCAAGGACAGCAACTACGGCTTCAACGCCCTGACCAACGAGTATGAGGACCTGGTCAAGGCGGGCGTGCTCGATCCCACGAAGGTGGTGCGCACTGCACTCACCAACGCGGGCTCGATTGCATCGTTAATGCTGACGACCGAAGCGCTAGTGGCGGAGATTCCGGAAAAGAAGGAAGCTCCGGCTGGCGGTGGTGGACACGGCGGCGGCATGGAAGGCATGTACTAAGAACCAGTTGCCAGTGGTCAGTAAGGTCAAAGGCCCTGCTCGGGAGCAGTGGGGCCTTTTTTTGTCTGCAGCGGACCAATTTAGAGCCGCGGCTTCAACTCAGCGATAGGCTTCGCGGCGGTGTTTTACGATAGGATTTCGATGGAATCGTTGAAATCACGGAAGCGGACGCGGTAGTTGCCAACGCGGAGACGGAACTCCGGCGGATCAATATCCTGAAGTCGCTTGATATCGCCCTCGCCGGTGAAGATCGCGCGGGCCAAAGCGTGGAGGATGCGGAGAGCATTTTCTTGTTCAATGGCGCGGAGTTCGGCCTTGGCCCGATCCTTCCAAACGATCTTCTTCGGCATATGTTACTGCTTAGGATCTGATGGCTTTAGCGGCGTGCGGCCCATGCGCTTGAAGTCTTCGGAGGTGAGTCCAAACTCGGCGAGAACTTCTTCATGCGGGATGCCTTCGCCTCGAGCAAGCGACGTCTTGGCCGCCTCGGCCTCCCGTGCCTCTTCCGCGCTGACGGGTTCATCGTCATAAGGGGCGCTGGCCAGCGTGCGGGCGAGCGGATCGAGCATAATCTCCAACAGACTCACCACGGCGGCGACCTGCCCCGGAGCCATGCGGTCGATCAGTTCGTGCGCGTGTTGCTTCTCGTTGGTGGAACCATTTGCCATAAGTGAAGTTTAGCGAAATCTGCTGCGCGGCGCTAGGGATGGCTCACCGGCACCTAAGTTTGCCTTAAGCCGCTATTCGCCTTTATCGCAGCGCTAGAGCGCTACGCCACCCGAAATCATAGCGTGAGCGATTGCACGGCGGCGACCAGCGCGGCGGCTAGTCCGGTGGAGCTGGGTGCGGCGCCTTGGGCTAGGTCTTTGCTGCCGCCGCCGCGTCCGCCTAGCGAGGCGAGGGTTTGTTTGAGGAGCGCAGCCATGTCGTGGGGCTGGCCAGGCGATTGCGCGAAGACCAGCGCGGGTTGCGGCGAGTCGGTGGCTAGCAGGGCGATTACGGCGGGAGATTGGCGGGTGAGTTTCTGGGCCAGCAGTTTGAGAAAGTTGAGGTCGCGGCCGATGAGAGTGTCGACGATTAGCTTACGCCCGTTCGTTTCGGGAGTTCCGGCAAGAAGGGTTGTGGCCTGGGCGGCGGCCAGGTCCTCCTGCGATTGCTCTGCTTGCTTGCGTAGCGCGCGGATTTCGTCGAGAGACTTGCGGGCTTGCTGCGGAACATCGTAGATGTGGGCGGAAAAGAGCGCGGCGGTTTCGGTTAGGGTGGTGAAATCGCGGCGGGCGGTCGTGACGGCGCGCTGCCCGGCGACGAATTCGACGCGGTATCCCTGGCGAACTTTTTCGGATTTGCGCAGGAGGATGCCGGCGATCTGGCCGGTGCGGGCGACGTGCGTGCCGCCGCAGGCGGAGAGGTCGAAGTCGCGGATATCGATGAGGCGGAGTTGATCGCGCTCGGCGGGTGGGAGTTTGCGCAGGCCGAGGCTCGCGGCCTCATCGCGCGTGACGAAACTTATTTCGACGGGACGATTCTCAAGGACGATTTCGTTGGCGAGGCGTTCGGCGGATTCGATTTGAGTTGGCGTGAGTGAGGGTGTGTCAAGATCAATTGAGCAGTAGTCGTCGGCCATGTGGAAAGAGACGGTGGGCATGTTGAACAGGTGGACGAAGGCGGCGGAGAGGACGTGCTGGGCGGAGTGCTGCTGCATGTGGTCGCGGCGGCGGGCGGAGTCGATTTCGCCGCGGATGCGGGTCCCTGGCTGGACGTTCTTGAGCGGAGCTTCGAGGTAGTGGATGACTTGGCCGTCTTCGGCATCGGCTACTTCGGTGACGTGGAGGCGTGCGGAATCGGTGGCGAGTTCCGAAGAAACGATCCAGCCGGTGTCGTGGATCTGCCCACCGCTGGTGGGATAGAAAGCGGAGCGGTCGAGAATCAGGGCTGGACGCGGGGTTTCTACTACCGAGCGAACTTCGGCGTCGAAGTTGTACAGAAAGGAATCCTGGTAGTAGAGGCGGTCGGTCATGGGAGTTGGCATTAGCATAAGGTGGATTGTTGGGCGTTATCAAGTTTTGGGAGGAAAAGCAAAATCTTTACCACAGGGGGTTCACGGGGTAGAACGATGGGGTGGATCCGATTTTCCGTCAGTACAGAGTGACCCTCGTGATCTTACGGTTTCGGATTTCGATGGTAGTCTTTAATGTTTGTAACCGAAACACGTCGATCTTATGGACCTTCTCGAAAAACTCTTTGAGCAGTATTTTGGTAAGCCTGCTTTACGAGTACAGGCCTTGCAGGGAGAATTAGGGGGGTCGGGCCGTAGGATTTTCCGGCTTAGCAATGACAAGGTAGGCGCGATTGGGATTCTGTATGACGTGCGCGGGGAGAACACTGCGTTCGTGGAGTTCTCCCGACATTTTCGGCGGCATGGATTGCCGGTGCCGGAAATTTATGCGGAGGATTTGAACCACGGCGCGTACCTCGAAGAAGACTTTGGCGATACAACGCTGTTTGAGTTTCTGTCGAAGAACCGGGTGGGGGAGAAGATCGCTCCGCGGGCGGTTGACGCGTATCGGAAGGCTATTGCGGTGCTGCCGCGCTTTCAGATCGAAGCTGGGCGCGATTTGAATTACAGCGTTTGTTATCCGCGGGGAAGCTTTGACCGGCAGTCGATTAACTGGGATTTGAATTACTTCAAGTATTACTTTCTCCGCCTGGCCGGCATTCCATTCAGCGAACAGGCGCTGGAAGATGATTTCGATTCCCTCACAACATTCTTATTGAGCGCAAACTGCGATTATTTTCTCTACCGCGACTTTCAGTCCCGTAACATCATGCTGAAAAACGGGGAGCCGTTTTTTTTGGACTATCAGGGTGGGCGCAAAGGGGCGCTGCAGTACGACGTCGCGTCCCTTCTCTACGATGCGAAGGCCGATCTTCCGCCGGAGTTGCGGCAACAGTTGCTTGATCTCTATCTGGAAAAACTTGGTGGCTTCATCGATGTAGAGCGCGAAGCATTTTTGCATTACTACTATGCCTATGTTTACGTGCGCATTTTGCAGGCGTTGGGAGCTTATGGGTTCCGCGGTTTTTATGAACGGAAGACACATTTTTTGCAGAGCGTGCCGTATGCGCTGAAGAACCTGCGCTGGCTGCTGCACAACGTGAAGCTGCCGATCGCACTGCCGACGCTAATGGATGCATTCAACAGCATGCTGGCTTCGGAAAAGCTGCAAGGGCTGGCTTCTGAGGCGGAAAATCTGACGGTGCGGGTTATGAGTTTTTCTTTTCATCGCGGCATGCCGAAAGATGAGAGCGGGCATGGCGGCGGGTTTGTGTTCGATGGCCGCAGCCTGCCGAATCCCGGGCGCGAAGAGCGATTCAAATCCTTGACGGGAAAAGATGCGCCGGTGATCGATTACCTGAACCAACAGGAGAGCGTGCATCAGTTTATGGCCAGCGTGATGTCGCTGGTGGATGCGAGCGTGAACGAGTATCAGCGGCGCGGCTTTAAGAGCTTGATGGTGTCATTTGGCTGCACCGGCGGGCAGCATCGATCGGTTTTTCTGGCGGAGCAACTGGCGAAGCGGTTGCGTGGAAGGAACGGAGTGGACGTGGTGGTGCGGCATCGGGAGTTGGAGAATCCCGCGCAATGAGAGCGATGATCCTGGCGGCGGGGCTGGGCACTCGATTGCGGCCGCTTACGAATGATCGCCCCAAGGCGCTGGTGGAAGTAGCAGGGCGGACGCTGCTCGAGATTACGCTTTTCCGGTTGCGGGAGTTTGGGGTACGCGAGGTGATTATTAATGTGCATCACTTCGCCGACATGGTTGTCGATTATCTGAAGAAAAATGACAACTTTGGAATGCGCATTGAAGTTTCGCATGAACCAGAGTTGCTGGATACTGGCGGCGGGTTGAAGAAGGCTGCATGGTTTTTTCTGGAGAATTCGGCAGGAGGCGATGAGCCGTTCATTCTGCACAATGTTGATGTGATAAGCACGATTGATCTGGGGCGCATGGCGCAGTTTCATCGGGAGAATCAGGTCTTGGCTACGCTGGCGGTGCAGGAGCGAGAGACATCGCGGTATCTTCTCTTTGGTCCGCAGATCGGCGACCAGCAGATGCAACTTTGCGGGCGGCGAGCCGGAAGTGAGCAGCAACCTGAACTCGTTCGAGCTGCCCGGGAAGTACAGGCTCTGGCATTTTCGGGCATCCATATTATTTCGCCTCGTTTTTTGTCGATGATGACTGAGGAGGGCAGTTTCTCGATCATCGCCTCCTATTTGCGTCTGGCGTCGAGAGGGGAAGACATTTGTGCGTTTCGCGCCGACGAATATTACTGGCGCGATCTCGGGCGTCCGGAGAGTGTGGCGCAGGCGGAACGGGATTTTGAAAGCAAAGTTTTTTCCTGAAGAGCTGGAAGCTTAAACTTTTTTCAATAGGGGGTAAGAAGCCCCACTTCTCGCAACGGACGCGAGAAATGGGGCACCCGGCCCAAAATTAACTGCTGGACTTAGTGAGCTGCACCGCTATTCTCACAAGTCTTGGAAATGTGCTTAAAGGAAGTGACGTCGATGGTTTGTTGGGCAGCGCCGGTTTGTGCCATCGAACCGTTGGCGTCCTGACCGCTCGTCGATGCGGAGGCCGAGCTTACAGTGCCGGTCACGCCGATTTCGTGGCCAACGTGTCCGCTCATCTTCGCCGTGTCTCCGGTCAAATGATAATTCTGGCCGTTGCTGTCCGTCAGAGTGTAGGCCCCATCGGAACCGCTCAAACAGCCCTTGATCATTTGCTGGCTACCGGCGCTTTCCGCCGTAGCCTGGCTCGAGCCGCTCTGACTTGGCGTGGATGCATTTGAATCCTGCGCCAGAGCCCAGGATGAACCGAGTAGCAGCATGGAAATCAGTAGTAAATGTCGCATGAGGAACCTCCAAAAATCCTTTCGATATGACGATTCGAAATGGCGTGAGATCCCCAACCTCGAACAGGTTATGACTCATAAAGAGTCCGCCGATTAGTGGCTCTCTAAGGAAGATCTTCGTCTTGCCTGTGAGAAGTCGCAATACGGGGTTTGCCCGAGCCGGTGTGAATTTTCGTTTTCGCGACTACACGCCAAACCGTAGAGTTCGCGGTTGCTTACGGGGCGTCGGGAAGTGCGTACTCGAAGTCGTAAGAATGTTTTCCGTCGGCGATGTTGATGCTCATCTTTCCGGTGAGGCCGGCGAGTTGACCGGTCCCTGAATCAGGAACCACAGTGACGCTTAGTAGTGGAACGCCGCGGTTCATAGTTCCAGTGTGCTGCAGCGCAAAGCTGCCGCTGCGGACGCCGCTCGCGGTGCGCAAGGTTCCGGTGACGCGCTCGATCCCGACATAACCGGCCGAGCCTTTGATCTCGGTCATGGCAGTCAGCATCTGGCCCTTGCTGATAGCTTCGAGATCTCCGTGATATTGCTTGTCGATCGACATACGGCCCACGGTGGGATCGCCTACTTTGTCGTCCGATTGCGGAGCGAGTTTTACGTCAAATGGTCCGGCGGCATGAGCCGACATGGATGTTCCCTTCTGAACTGGAGCGGTCTGTGTCTGTGTCTGGGCGTGCGCGGAAGAAAGCGAGCCCAAGCCGAGGAGCGTAGTGGCAACCGCGATCGCGATGATCCTGGCCTGCGCGGAGCAAGGACGCAGCTTCATGTCTGCATTGTCGTCTGAAATAAGGTGATGCGTCAATTTGAGCGGCGCGTGTCGGCGGTTTCTCCTTTTTCCAGATAATCAGTCAACCATCTCAGAACGCGCGGCCAACCTCCAGAGTAACTAGTTCCGGCGGCAGGATTGGCGGCGAAGCCTTCATGCCTCAGTTTTACCAAGGTACCCGTACCCGCGCGTTGGGGGCCGTTCGGATGCAGGGTATGCACACTCTGCGACTCAAGCTCCCAACGAACAATCGTCTTGAGAGGACCGGTGTAACTTGCCATCCAGGTATGGACAAGCAGGCAAGGCGGATCAACCTCGAGATATTCGCCCTCGACGCGAAAGGAAGTGCCATCAGCACTCACACCTACGCTCGACCACTTACCGCCGACGCGCAGATCGGCCTTCCATTCCGTGATGCGGTACATGCCTTCCTGACCCCACCAGCGCGGCATTTGGCTGGGATCGGTAAGGGCCGCAAAGACGCGGGCGGGCGGTGCAGTAATAAAAATCTCACCAACGACGGCATTCTGATCGGGAGTGATTGCGACGGTTGCCATTCGTTCTCCTTGCCGGTGCGGGCAGTTATTTTTCGGTGAATTTCTTGAGCATCTCGAGCACGCCGGGCCATCCGCCGCTGTAATCCTTGCGCGCAGTATTTTCACGCACGAGGCCGCTATGCGTAACTTTGACGTGAGTGCCGGCCGCGTCCGGAGTTAACTCCCAGCGGACGACGGTTGAAAGCGACTTATCGTCGTGCCAGTTTGCAATCCAGCTATAAACCAGAAGGTGTGGTGGGTTGAATTCGAGAATCTCGCCGTGGCATTCAAACTCGTTAGCCCCGTTGACGACGACAGTGCCCTTCTCAGTGGCGTAGCCATAACGGCCGCCGGGCCGTGCATCCATTTGCCATGCCTTGACCGGGCAGCTGGGGTTGGTGAACCAGCGGGCCAACTCCCTTTCGTCGGTGAGGGCCTTGAACACTCGGGCTGGTGGTGCGCCGATGTGAATCTCGGTTATGAGTGCATCATTGTCCTGGGTGACTACGGATTCCGGTTTTGTCATAGTCTGCACTGCCTCCAGTTCTGCGTTCGGATCGGATGCCCCCACCCTTAGACTTCGCTTAGGGCAGGATTTCTCGCAAGTGAAGCCAGAATGCGCCTCCATTGTCCAATTATTTTTGGGCCATTTCGTTGCGATGCAGATCAAAGAACTTTTTCATCTCTTTCCCGGGACCCGCGGCGAAGGTCCAATCTTCGGTGTGATGGTTGGCGTCGACAATGGTAAATACGACGCGTTGCATGTGGCCCGCATCCGGGGTCGCAAGATTGGTGGCGTCGAAATAGTCGAAGGTAAAAATCTTGCCGTCAGGCGAAACCGTCGCAGCCATGCGAGGCTGGTTGCCAGAACTGCAGTAGTGGGTGAGAACAATTCGGTTGGGGCCGTCCATGGTTAACATTGAAATCATATTCATGGGGCCGTGGCCGAGAATCTCGCTCATTATGGCCGAGCCTCCGGCGGTGTCGCGAAAGGAAACCTGAACGGGCTTGCCATCGGCGCTCTTCCCTTCCCAGGAACCGGTGAGAGCCTTGAGTTGGTCGAATGATTTCTGCGTAGCGGTTTGCGCCAGTGCGGCGGTTGCGGCGAGAAGCAACAGTGCCAGTGCGATGCGAAGTGATTTCATGTTAGCGATCTCCTTTTGACTTTGTAGCGGTGGGTTTAGTAGCGCGAGGTTGCGCGGTTTCTCTGGCGTACTCGGCTTCGACGAATGTTTTGAGGCTGGTGAGGTTCATCTTCCAGAAGCTGCGGTATTGCTCGAGCCAGGAATCTACGGCGCGAAGCGGTTCGGGATTGAGCTGGTAAACACGGTTGCGGCCTTCGCGGTGCTCGCGCACCAGATGCGCGCGGCGGAGCAGGCGCAAATGCTTGGAGATAGCCGGGCGGGAAACCGGGAAAGCTCCGGCAATTTCTCCTGCAGGCTGGCTGCCGCGCCGCAGCAAATCCAGGACGGCGCGTCGGGTGGGATCGGCGAGCGCCTGGAAGGTTGCCTCGGAGGAATATGTAACCGAACGGTTCCGCATAATGCGTAACCTTACAGTTACACGACTAAGCTGTCAAGATACATTTTTAAGGGATCGAAGCGTCTTACATTGCGATGAATTTCTGCCGGCGAAGTAGACAGCGATCAGTTCTTTCCTCCGTTCAAAACTAAATCAAGAAATGCTTGATGGACCCGCATATCGTCTGACAGTTCAGGATGGAAGGTTGCGGCCATCGCTCTTCCCTGCCGCACGGCGACTGTGTCATCACCTTCCTTCGCAATCACCTCCACGTCCTTGCCAATGCTCTCGATTTTTGGCGCGCGGATGAAAACCATTTCGAGCGCTGAGCCGGGCTTATCATTAAGAGAGCTTCGCAGGAGCTGGCCCTCGCGGATGGAGCTGTCAACCTGACGTCCGTAGGCGTTGCGTCGGATACTAATATCAATTGCGCCCAAGCCGGCCTGCTTGGGGTTTTCGACTTTGGTCGCTAACAAGATTGCGCCGGCGCAGGTGCCAAAGGTTGGTTTCAGGCGCACAAATTGCTTCAGCTTTTCGAATCCTTCTTCTCCCAGCAATTTCAGGAATGTTCCGGATTCGCCCCCGGGAATAACCAGGCCGTCGATCGCGTCAAGCTGCTCAGGCTTTTTAACGAGCACGACTTCGGCGCCCAGCTCTTCTAGCCGGCGGCGGTGCGCGTCGAAATCGCCTTGCAGGGCCAGGACTCCGATTTTCATGCTATTCGTTCTTCGTTCGTCCTTGGTCATTTAACCTCAATACGGCATTTTTCTTCCCTTTTGATTTTAATGGATGCGGCCACGACGGGCCGGAGTACAAGATTTCGGCTCTTGCGAACCGCATAAATCTCGCGATTAATGCTTGACACAGCGTTTCGTGTATATTACCTTTTGGTTATGCAACTTATCGGTTATGGACTGGACACATCCCTTCATCTCGATGCCACGTTCGCGGCGCTCGCCGATCCAACGCGCCGAGCCATCCTGGCTCGGCTCGCC
>Ga0209007_1000169_pt1 | contig 37265 bp, 26 predicted proteins | sample JacPinW_OM1H0_O2_FD_187961 | JGI IMG/M metagenome (GOLD analysis project Ga0209007, IMG submission 187961) | Forest soil microbial communities from Algoma, Ontario, Canada - Jack Pine, Ontario site 1_JW_OM1H0_O2 (SPAdes) (version 2) | ecosystem: Environmental > Terrestrial > Soil > Boreal... | reverse complement strand
ACGCACTCGTGACCGGCTTTCATCAGCCGTTGCACCATGTTCGAGCCCATTCGTCCCAGGCCTATCATTCCGAGTTGCATTCGTTTCCTCCTCAAATGGTGGGACGTAGCGGGTCAACCGCCGCCCCTTATAGTATTCAGGCACCGCGTGACTTCGCGGCGCGGTATTTCCCGACAAAGATAACTACCACACGAACATGCGGGCACCAGAGCCGGGAGAGCGGACTCGCCCAATCTGGACGGACGGTACGTGGACCGGAGTCACCTCACCTTGATCCGAGGTAGGGAGTTCCGGCCGCAGGGCGCTGATCTCTTCTAACTCGACAGCACCGTGCCGGTTCATAATCTCGGTAGCCATGTCCACTTTTTTTCCCAAACCTGTCACAAAAACCATGACGCCTCCGCGACGTACTCCGCGAACATAAGCCTCTGCTTCCCCTTCGAGGACTCCGAAAGCTGTGAGATCACGAGTCAACTCCACTTTAAAGTCAGTGTGTGGCGTGCTCATGAGTCCGCTCCCTGCCATCTCCAGCGGCTCTTTCAAAATGCGGACGTCCGTTCGAAGGAAGCCTGTGGCCTGGAGATCGCGAACAACCTCGTCGGCCAACTCTGAATTCTCAAACAAGCCCACCGCAGTTTTTGCCATGTTGGCCTCCACCAATCTAAGTTGTCACCGAAGTTCGAAACACTAAACAGAAGTCAATTGCTTCGCGCCATTGTGGTTGCCGTTGGCATTGACTTCGCTTTCTTTTTCTTTGTCCCTGCGTTCTTGGCCCAATCCCATGGTCAGCGCTGTCATTCCGGCCAGACCGCCTAACTGCATCGATTCAATGGCGGAACTGGGAACAATGACGATCGTAGAATTTTGCTTCAACCCCTCATACAGCATGTTCATGCCCCTCAAATGAAAAGCGACCGGGTCGTTGGCATAAGTCCTGGCGGCTTCGACGAATTTCTCCGCTACCTGCCGCTCCGAATCTCCCAGAATGACGCGGGCTTGACGTTCGCGCTCAGCTTGGGCTTGCATCGACATTGCGTTCTCCAAAGCGGGAGGAATCAACACATCTTTCACCTCCACCGAGATGACATTGATTCCCCACGGTTCGGTGCGCTCATCGATAATCTTCTGTAAAACCCCGCTGATCTTGTCCCTGCCTTCGAGCATTTCCGCAAGCACAGTCTTGCCGATCACATCCCGCAGGGCAGTTTGCGAGGCCCAATTTATCGCGCTCTGATAGTCAGCCACGTCCAGAGCCGCTTTCTTGGGATCCACAATCTTCCAAAACAACACCGCATCCACATCCACCGGCACCGTATCTTTGGTCAGGGTTTTTTCCGCCTTGAAGGAACTGGTGAGCACGCGGGTGTCGAGCCAGTAAGGAATAGTTTCGATGAGTGGAAGAATTAGGAACACTCCCGGTCCTTCAAGGGAACGGAACTTTCCTAGCCGCAGGACAACGGCCTTGCTCCATTGATCCGCCACCTGAATTGCCGAAGAAATGACGCAGGCAAGAACAAACGAGACGGCAAGAATAGCAATGGCTGCGATGTCGGCTGATGCCATATGCGAGGCATACGCCAACGCTGCGCCAATGCCTAGAACGACAACAAATATTAGAGCCGGAAATGATCTATTTCTTTTCATTTCAATACCTTCTTCTCAACGACGCGACCGTGCAATCGTGTAGCCCGCGTGGTCCATTCGCTCTGGACTGCGGAAGCGAGGTTCGGGCGCTTGCCGTACATGACCAATCGCCCAAACCATCGCAATTACGCTTTCGTTAGGAACCGCTATTCAGCCTTAGCTACGTGGGCGTATCCGCCAAGTTCTTCTACTAACGCTTGGGCCGATGCAGGTACGGCAACTTTGCCATCAAGAATTTCATGGCGGTTTACGTCATCGCCATACATGGCTTTGTCACCACTTTTATCGGCTTGCATTACTGCACCATCCAGGCTCACCCCGGCAAAAATCCCTTTGGAGCGCGAGTAAGAAAGAATCTCCGCGCTCAATTTAAGGTCAGTGCCAGCAGCGGCATTCCGGCCCACGGGTCCGGCCGCCACAGAAGCGTCTCCTCCAACCTTGAATTTGTCGCTCATCAGGCTTTGCAGGGCGTGATCGTTCATGAAGAGCATCACGATGTCAGTGGAAGAGCCCCCGATCTGATAACCCACACTTCCGCTATCAATAGCCACAAACATGGGAGCGCTCCAGCCATGCTCAGTACGACAGGTTGCTATTCCCCTGCCATAGCTGCCACCGAATACGAAGGCGAACTTCTTGTCCCCTGGAATGATGGCAATACACTTTGCCGATTCCAGAAGGCCCGAAGGAATGCCCTGATCAGGAGTATTCATGATCTCCTTGAAGACTTGGGCAGCTTTCTGAGTACGGTTCACATCATCATCGCGGTCCGAGGCAACTGCGGTTAGACTTGCAATCGCTATTAGAATTGTTACGGCCAAAATACGTTTCAACATTGTTATCTCCATTCAAGTTTGAACTCGTTAAAAGCAAGGGCTCGCTCAGATACCATGCTGAGCCATGTTCGTTTTGCTAAAGTGCAAGTCATCCACCGCACATCAGTGCGAACTGGACTTGACTCGTCGCATTTCCTTTCTGCGGATTATGGCGGCGACCTTAGAAAAAATTCTAGGCGTTACTAACGGGCCATTACTGGTCAATAGTGAGCACTGCAATTGTTTGTGCTATTTAGGCTAGTATTCTCACAATTGGAACGGACGGTGATGCAGGTTGTTCAGCCACGTTGCCCAGAAGAGATTCTCGTCTCTCACCAATCGAAGCGACCAAGAGGATGATTCTTGCCATGAAGAAAAATATCTGGAGGGCGGCAATCGAGGTAGGCTTTATCATCTTCCTGTTTTATTCCAATCTCTTGATGGGGGAATTTGAGCGTTCAGGTATGGGGCTGAAAAGGGGCGTAGTGTGGGCAATCGAAGATGTCTTCACTATTGTTAATTTCGAAATTGCCGCGACAGCCGGGCTCATTGGCTATGTCGTTTTTGAATTTCTTCGGAAGAGATTCTAGGCAAAGCTTTCTCTGATCTTTGGCCGCAAGAGAAACAGCAATAGTGCAGCGGCAATCGAACCCTCTCCACCCCTACTTCTTCTGGCCACCAGTAAACGAATCGAATGTGTGGACCTAGGTGAGTACAGTGCTCGGGCCTCTGTGGCGACAAGGCAGCGTCCGCGAGCCCACTGCTCCACTCGTGCAACGACTATCTGGTACTCAGAATTCGACGCCTAGGTGCACCAACAACCTTTGGTGATTCTCGGGCGTCTCCCACGCGAGTTCGCGAGTTCTGCCCAAGCAGAATCCGCGACGATTTCGATAGGACCTTGAACGGTAACAGTGTCCCGCAAGCCATCAGAGCGCAGCGCCAAAGTCTGCGCTCAGCGCGACTTGTCGAGGCGTAATTCACAGAATTCAAAGTAGATGCAGCAACTCTAGGATTGTCTGCCAGCCCAAGATAGCGTGGTTTGGTGGCGATGTAAAGCTTGATAAATACCTCTTAAACGATTGAAAATATGGTGGCCAGAGACGGAGTTGAACCGCCGACGCCAGCCTTTTCAGACTGGCGTTAATAAGTATTTGCAATAACTTAACAGGTCTTAGGTGGCTGCGTAAGTCCTTCAAAGTTCGCGAGCGTGCTCATCTTGGGCCGGGATCTTGGGCTCGAGTTCGCCGAGTCAAGGTCGAAATCTACGAATAACGCATTATGAGAAGGCGCTCCGGCTTCGGCACCCAAGGAGCTGGCAATTCCTTCCATCCGGAATTCCCTGCCGTGACAGGGAACTAAGGGTCCGTAACTCATTGCCGCACATTTTTAAAAGGCCGCTGTGAGCTGCTTTGACGTCTGGTTCTGCAGCTAAGTGGAACATGCAAGAAGCCTGATCTCCAGAGGCAATGAACTAGAAAAACGACACACACAGACATTGTGCCCGCCTGGATATTCCGCATGAGAAGCGGTCGGGAGTTGACGCCAGCGCGTGGATGAAACACAGCTTTTTCAGAGCTACATTAAGCTTTAGTTTCAATGACATGAGTGACTCCTAGTGGCCGCCTAAGTCCTTGAGAAGACGTGAGAGACGCACGAATCGTGGGTTGAAAACGTGGGTTCAACAACAAGCGTAGACGGACTTCAAAACCCTTGCCGTGAAACGGGCCGCGCGGTTTTTAGTCCGCTCAAACAGATATGGGATAGATGGGACTCGTCCCATTTTATCACACCATCAGAAATCCGCCGTTGACTTCGATTACCTGCCCATGGATAAATCGCGCTCCCTCAGAGCATAGGAAAATGATTACACCACTGATGTCGTCTGCCGCGCCAAGTCGTTGAAGGGGTGTTGCGGCCACTACCGATGCAAGTGCCTCCGGCTTGGAGAATTTCTTGTGATAATTTGTATCGATCGTGCCGGGAGAAACCGCGTTAATATTGATGCCCTTTGCCGCAAATTCGCGGGCCAACCCTTTCGTCATGGTTGACAATGCCGCTTTGGACGAGGCATAAGCGATTGCCCCGATTCCCCCGCCGAAGCGAGCGGCCACCGAACTAATATTGATTACCCAACCGCGCGAGCGCTGCAACATGGCGGGAAGGACCGCCTGGGTGACCAGAAAAGCGCTGGTCAGGTTCAACGTGAAAACTTCCGACCACAACGGCTCCGTGATCTCAAGGAATGGTTTCCGCTCAATTAACGAACCCGCATTATTCACCAAAATATCGATTGGCTTAGGCAAAACCCGAAGCGCATTCGTGAATTCCATGATGCCTGAAACCGTGCTCAAGTTCGCGGAGATTAGTTCCCCATCGCCGCCGGCACCGCGAATCTTTTCCAGAACCTCTTCTGCTCCTGTCTGATTTTTACCGTAGTGGATCAGGGTATACGCGCCGTGGGCAGCCAGTCGAAGCGCTGCTTCCGCTCCGATTCCGCTGCTGGCGCCGGTGATCAGCGCAGTTCGTCCGTCAAATTCCTTTTCGGCCATAGAAAACGTTTGAGAAACAAATTTGATTTCCAATCGATCCAACAACAACCTGGCGCTACTGATTTACGCCGCTCGCGAGAAACCCGCCGTCGACGACGACCACAGATCCGGTCATAAAGCTCGCTGCTTCCGATGCCAGGAGGATGGCTGCGCCAACAACTTCCTCAGCGCCCCCATACCTTTTCATGGGCGTACGCATCATCAATTCCTGGCCTCGATTGGTGCCCTGCAAGAGTTCGGAGTTGAGAGCCGTGGGAAACACTCCGGGCGCGATTGCATTGACACAAACTCCCTTGCCAGCCCACTCGACCGCTAAAGATCTGGTCAACGATTGAACGGCCGCTTTGCTGGCAGCGTAGGCTGCAACTTCATGCAGTGCCACAAATGCGTTTAGAGAAGTAATGTTGATGATCCGTCCGTATCCTCGCTGCAGCATGTTCCGGCCGAAGATCTGGCAGGCTCTAAGCACACCCATCAAATTTGTATCGAGGATTCTCCCCCACTCGCTTTCCGACGAGTCCACCGTGGGCTCCCGGCTGATGAGGCCGGCAGAATTCACGAGAATGTCTGCACTTCCGAATGCATTGACGACAGAATCGAAAAGATCTTGAATTGAAAGTCTATCCGTCACATCTACCACCGCCTCCAGACTACGGCGGCCAGTGGCTTCGATCTCAGCAGTGATGGCGGATACTTGCTCACGGCGGCGGCCGCTCGCGACAACGTCGGCACCGGCATGGGCCAGCCCCATTGCGATCGCCGCACCGAGTCCGGATGTGCCGCCTATAACAACTGCGGTTTTCCCTTTGAGATCGAAGTTACGATAAGTCATTTGCGGCAAGGCATCCTTCATGATGGGCAATGCGACCGGTTGATAGAAGCATTCAACCCGCTGGGGCAATTGATTCAACCAATTGCAAAAGGAGATGCTACCATCGGCTCGTTTAGGGGTCAATCAAATCCATAGGTATCGCACGGATCTGGATCTGGATCTGAACTATTTATTCACTACAAAGCCAATGCACGCTCTATTGATTTATTGGTTCATCCATTATAAATTGAGGCGATCCAGAATTGGCCATTCCGCCGTTAGCTTAGAATGTACTCCGTCGTAACTGAACTATATCGATGAATACCATTACCGCATCGGAATCGACCATCGCCGGCAAAGGCCATCCGGAATTCGATCTCCGCCCCGAAGATCTCCGGGACATTCTTTCCGACTCTCTATCTACGATTTCACCCGGATCTTCCGTGTTGGCGATTATCGCCGACAAAACGCGGGACGATAACACCCACATTCTTTTTCCCTTGGCCGCTCAGATCCTGGCAGACCGCAAAGTTGCAAAATTGGATGCTCTAGTGGCGCAGGGCACGCACCCCGCAATGAGCGACAAGGATAAGCGAAGCAAGGCCGGCATTCCTGATTCGAAGCCGCTGCCCGGCTTCGGACACATTTTCGATCACAACTGGGCGTCGCCCTCAGAGTTGGTCAGCATTGGCGTGTTAGAAGCAGCGCGTGTGAAGCAGATTACCGGCGGCTTGATCGAGGGCTCAATTGAATTGAAGGTGAATAAGCTCCTGGCGCCGGGATGCTACGATACAATTTTGATCTTCGGATCCACCGCCCCGCATGAAGTGGCGGGATTCTCCGGAGGCGCAAAATATTTTTTCCCCGGCGTCGCCGGCCCGGAATTGACCCACGCCACGCATTGGCTCGGCGCATTGGCGGGGATCGAAAGAATGATCGGGCGGGTCGAAACGCCCACCCGCCATTTGTTTGAAGCGGCCGCAGACTTCGTGCCCGCGCGTGTAATCTCGCTCAGTACGGTGGTGAGCCGCAATAGCGGCCGATTGCGCACGCACGCGTTGTTCTGCGGAGATTTTCGCCAGGCGGTGCGAAAAGCCGCGGAAGTCAGCCGCCAAGTCCATATCAAATACACGGGAAGAAAATATAAGCGAGTCGTTGCTCTACTCGACCCTCACTATGAGGATCTTTGGGTCGGCGGCAAGGCGAGCTATCGATTGGGCCCAGTAATCGAGGAAGGCGGCGAACTGATCATATTCGCGCCGCAGCTTACCAGCATTTCCGAAACCCACGGTGCGCTCATCCAGCGATACGGCTATGCGCCCTTGGAGCGTATTCGGGAATTGGTGGCGCAGTCGCCGGAACTCAGGCAGAATCTTTGCGTGGCCGCACATCTCGCGCATGTCAGCTTTGCCGGGCGGCGCACGGCCAATGGAACCATTGTTCCGCGATATTCCATCGTGCTGGCTTCCGCGGTAGACGCCGACACTTGCCGGCAAGTGAATCTCGAATATATGGACCCGCATACCTTCCGGCGCGAAGACTATGCAGGTGATCCGGACACGCTAATCGTTGAGCAAGCCGGACGCGATCTTTACTTAGTCGAACCTTTCGTCGACTAAACTTCTTCCTACCGCCTTCCGTTCTACGCAACATGTCCACGCAACATGAATTGCCGGACCGGGATTCCGCGATCCCGGCGCGATGGGGGTATATATTTTCGCCGGGATCGCAGAAATCCTTACCACAACAGCTTCAAGTTCAGTTCGACATTTCTAGGATTGTTCGAGCCCGCAAGCTTGCTGTAGGTTCCGAAATTCGGATCTGTCGGCCCTGTATCCCACTCTCCGTTGTACGGTTGCGCTACCGTGCCAAACTGCGGGTGATTGAGCACGTTGAATGCGTTGATGCGTAACTGCAGTTTGAATCGTTCCGTGATCACGAAAAACTTCGATAGGTTCACGTCAAACAAATCGGTCGGACGCGCTCGAATGCCCGTGTATTCCAGGTTGGGCGTGATTCCATACTGCGGTTGCAGAGTGAAATTGGATGTGTTGCACGTTCCGGAATAGACATAACCCGTAACCGGCTGCAATGACCACGCGCCGCTCGAACCTTGCACATATTGATTGGTGCAAGGCACGAAACCGCGAACGTAAATTCCCTGTTCGGTTTGCAATGGAACTTTGGCGTAGCTGTTCATGTCCACGCCTTGAATCGTGATTGGCATGCCAGTAGTAAAGGTGTATTGACTGCCGAGTTCCCATCCGCCGATAACCCCATCGATGGCTCGATTAGCGTTTCCGAAGAAAGCATGTCCCCGGCCCACGGGCAAATTGTAGACGCCGGAAATATTAATCTTGTGAGTCATATCGAGTGGGTCAATAATTCTTTCGTGCAAGCCGTATCTCTCATCCGCCCAGGCGCCCGCATCCATCGTCTTCTGCCAGGTCCACCCAGCGAGCAGCGTAAGGGAGTTGTTCCAGCGATGGGTAAACGTGGTTTGCATCGAGTTGTACCAGGACCGGCCGCTGTTAACCAATTCATAAATATCGTTAAAGGCCGGCATCGGACGCAGGAGTTGTCCCTCCGAAATGGTCGGGGCCGCGTTCGAAAATGCACTTGCCGCACTGAATGCGCTGACGTTGTAAAAGGGATTTGTGACCAGATCGTTGTTGCAAATCGTAGGATCGCCGCCGAAGCCTTGATCGCACTGCTTTTGCCAGGCCGGGCTGATCATATTAATGTCGTTTCCGAAGGTGCCGTTGATATTTCCCTGATTGAGGTTGTACGTCCTGCTTCCGACGTAGCTGATTTCCATAATGTCGTGACTCGAAAGCTGATGCTGCAGTCCAAGAGAATATCCCCAATAGCTCTGTGACTTGAAGTTCGGACTGTAGAATGTGCCGCCTTGTCCCAGCGCCGTCTCCAACCCCAGCGTAGACCGAGTGATCGGCGTGACGCCGTTTGGATACGGATTTCCTACATTGGCGATGGGGTTGGGAGTTTGCATGTTATTCAAGCTGGCAATGTACGCAGTATCGGAGGAGAAACCCACCAGACCATCCTGAATTAGGCTCGAGTAGGTGAGCAACGGACCGGTCAGCATCTCTTCAAATCCGCCGCGTAATACTGTCTTGGGATTGAAAGCATACGCAAAGCCAACCCGGGGCTGGAATCCAGCCTTGCCAGTTTTGATCGCCTGCCGCGGATTGCCATTCACGCCGGCAAAGGTGAAGCCCCCCAAAAGCGCTTCACCATTGGGAAGCAACGCATCATTGATCTGCGAATTCACCGGGTTGGTGGTTGTGGTGTTGAATGCGTAGTTCTGTTCGTTGTGACGCTCCACGGTGTCGGGAGAATAGTCGTACCGCAATCCAAGGTTCAACGTCAGTTTATGCGTAATCTTCCAGTCATCCTGAATGAACGGAGCGTAGTAAATAGATGAATAAGTGCGATTCACTACAATGTTCGCGTTCCCCGAGTCGGAGTACCCGAGCACAAGCGAAGCTAGATCAAAGCCCTGGAAGGCCAGCCCGCTGTTTTGAAAATCCTGCTGCGTCCATCCATTGCTCACGGTAAAGTTCGGCCCTTGATATCCTTGCCCGCCCGGCACGCCGTTAAAACCTTCCATGCGATAGCGCAAATCCAGGCCGATGTGCAGCGTGTGCTGCCCCTTGACCCAAGTCAGGTTGGGAAAGAAGTTAAACGATGTGCCGCTCAATACGTTCGCAGGTAAAGTACCCCCCAGACTGGAAAACCCATTGGAATTGAAATTAACCTGTGGAAACAGCGTTCCAAAATTTCCCAGCGCAGCAACCAGAGCCGGCGTCCAGCCACCGCCAAGGACCGAGGGATTGAAATTTTCTCGAGTGTAGTGTTGTTCGGTAGTCGCGTATCCACCGCTCGCTTTTACATCAAGCAAAAGAGTTGGGCTGAAGGTATGAACCCATTCCGGCTGAATGGACCAACCACGGCTGTCGCCGCCTTCGCCAGTTCCCGCAGGTCCGGGAAAGAACGTGCCTCCGAATAAATTGGCGAATCCGTTGCGTTGCAGGGATAACGTGCCGCGAAAGCTGAGGCGATCGATCGCGGTCAGGTTGTGATCGAACTTCGCCATGATATTGCGCACGGTCGCTTTGGAAGTCCACGGCGCAAAGTAATTGTCGTTATAAGGATTGGTCCCGGCCGGAGCCGCAACATTAGGCGCGGGGAAGAAAGACAGAATGTTCATCGCAATCGGATTCAGGCATGCCCCTCCGGTTGGCCCGCGACCGGTGGAACCCACGCATTGCGGAATGATGTTGTTGGGGAATGGCGTGCGGTTCGTGGGTGTGCCGCTCAGCGGATCGTAAAGAACAATCGGCACCGGGTTGCCGTTCGGGCCAAGGGCATACAGCTTGCTAAAGTCCCCGATGGAAGCGGGATCAGAAAAATTGCACGGCTGTCCGGTGGAATTCCAGGTTGAGCAATCCGGCACCGAATCGGTGCTCGTGCCGGGCGTCTTCTGGTCCCGGTTGTCGTATTGAATGAAGAAAAATGTTTTGTTTCTTCCGTCGTAGACGTGAGGAATAACCACAGGTCCGTCGAGCGCGAAGCCATAAAAGTCTTCGGTGCTCTGCGGTGCCGGATTGGCTGAGGCATCAGCGGTGTTCGCGTAGTAGTCGGTGATCCAGGGATTCGCGTTCAGCCACGAACGCCGCAGAAACTCATACACGCTTCCGTGCAACGCGTTGGTTCCTGTCTTGATGACGGTGTCAAAACCACCGCCCGACCCATTTCCGTATCGAGCATCGTAGGCGTTGGCGATGACCTTAAAGTCCTGCACGGACTCCATCGATGCGCTGGTCAGGGTTTGGGCGAGCTGCGGTCCGCTGCCCGCGACAGAGTCGTTCGGCATGCCATCCATCAGCGTAAAGGCGCCGCCGTACTGGCCTCCGTTCACCGACATGGTGAACCAACCGCCACCGAAGTTTGCCGAACCACCTTCCGTGCCCGATACCGAACCGTCGTTCACATCAAAAAAATTGACGCTGGTGCTCAACGTAGCCGTCATGTTGACGTCGCGGCCATTGTTCGGGACTTCGGTGACCACCTTGCTGGAAAAGGTTTGATTGCGGCTGGCATTATCCGTGTCGACCAGTTCCTCCTCCGCCTGTACCGTTACAGCTTCCGACACCGAGCCGACCTTCATGACGAAATCCACGGCCACGGTGCTATCTGCTTCCAACGTAATATGCGTGCGCAGAGATTTTTCAAATCCCTGCACCTCGGCGATCACGGAATATTGCCCGGCCTTCAGGTAAGGCACGGCATAATCGCCGGCTCCCGTCGTCTTGGTTTTAATATCCTGATTAGTAAGTTCGTTATGAACAGTGATGTGGGCGCCCGATAGAGCCGCCCCACTCGCATCTGCCACATGTCCTGTAAATTCCTGTCCGAACGCGACCGCGCCAAAAAATACTACGAGCAAAATGCTCAAGAATGCACGATTCAGTGATCCCATGTCCCCACCCCTTTGAATTTGGTTCGGCGAAAAGCTCCCACCCAGACCAATAGCCGCGATATTGATTCAACCAATGATGAAGCAGAAACCATGCGCTTCTTTTTTCAATTCCGGGCTTTACAGCTCGGCTCCTGACTTTCTTTCGAATCCGGCGCCGAACCGAAACTCACGCAAATTTTTGATCTTATAAATCGGTCGAACCAATTACGGACCACACGCTAGCATTGCCCGCTTTCCGTTGTCAAGCTAGTTTTGCTAGCGCGGATCAAGTATTAGAAGTGCCTGGCAGAAGCCCGGTTTTACGACCGGTCAGCGTTTCCAGCTTGACAATTATGGCAAGCGGTGTACGATTTGGTTCGTCCATTCTACATTTATGAGACGACGAGAATTCCTGAAGCTATCGGCCGGAGCTGGAGTAGCCGGTATGTGCGCGAAAAGCCCTCTTTCCCAAGTCATGGCCCGCCCAGTTCCGGCCTCCGATGCGTGCCCCATCTTCCATGTGTCGCTCTCCGGAAACGATGCCAACCCTGGCACAGAGAAATCGCCTTTTGCGACCCTGCACGGCGCACAGCAAGCGATTCGGGGCAAGCACAAGGCAGATCCCATTACAGTTGTAGTACACGAAGGCACGCACTACTTGAAGACTCCGTTGAGCCTCACTGCGAACGATTCCGGCACAACCTACGCGGCCGCTCCCGGAGAAAATGTAACCATCAGCGGAGGCCGACGGCTAATTTGTGACTGGAAGCCATATCAGAATGGCATTCTGATGGCCGAAGTTGAGCCCGGACTGGACTTCACTCAGCTTTTCGTCAATGGCAAACGGCAGATCCGCGCGCGCTATCCAAACTTCGATGCTTCCGTCCCCGGCAAGTCCGGCTATTTACTGGCCTCGGGATCGATCCCGCATGAGACATCAAATCCGCACCCTGATCCTGATGATGATATGACTTATTCCGCGCAAGCGCCGCGCGGAGTGCATTTCGACCCAGCCACGTTTAGCAAGAAAAAATGGTCGCACCCGGAAGACGCGGAGATTCATATCTTTCAGGCCAGTTACTGGGGAAATCTGCAATGGAAGATTAAAGCCGTCGATTTCGACAGCCATTCCATCTGGTTTGCCGACGGCGGACAACAGATCGGAGCAAAGTGGAGCAACCATCCTGCTACCGTCAACGAGAAGTCACGATTCTTTATCGACAATGTGTTCGAAGAACTTGACACCCCCGGAGAATGGTTCCTCGATACTAAGAAAAACCTGCTTTATTACTATCCCGAATCCGGGATAGATTTGCGCAGCGCGCTCATCGAAGTACCGTTGCTAGAACACGCCATTGAATTTTGCGGCACGCAAAGCGAACCCGTCGAGCACGTGTCTCTGCATGGGCTTCGCATAACCCACACGAGCACGACCTACCTCAAACCCTACGACGTGCCCTCGCTCAGCGATTGGTCGATTCATCGCGGCGGTGCTGTATTCGCCGAAGGAACGCGCAACTGTTCGGTGGAGGATTGCTGGTTCGACGCGGTCGGCGGAAACGCAGTTTTCGTGAACAATTACAACCGCAAGTTTGTAGTAACCGGTTGCAAATTCACCGAAACCGGCGACAGCGCCATGTGCTTTGTTGGCGACTTCGAGAAAACAAACGGAACCCAACGCGCATTCCCCTACGAATGCGAAGCCAGCAACAATCTGATTCATGACTGCGGCTTTTACGGGAAGCAGATTGCCGGCGTCTATATTTCCCGCGCCAAACGTATCACCGCCAGCCACAACCTGATCTACAACATGCCGCGCGCCGCCATCTGCATTGGCGATGGAACTTGGGGCGGCCACGTCATCGAGTACAACCAGACGCACGATACGGTGCGCGAAACCAGCGATCACGGCCCATTCAACGCATGGGGACGCGATCGCGGCTGGGCCCTCGCTCAATCGCACGGTACCTACACCCCGGATCGCAGCCTCGACGTTTGGGAGGCTCTGGTCGACGTGATGGAACCAGTAATCGTTCGCCAAAACTTCTTCGATGAAAAATCAGGATGGGGGCTCGATCTTGACGATGGCGCGACTAACTACGAGATTTACAACAACATCTCCGTAGGCGGCGTGAGCATGAAGCTTCGCGAAGGAGCGTATCGAAAAATCTACAACAACATTTGGTACCTGGCGAAGGCTGCGCCATGCTTTCACGTAGGAAACAACTATAACCACGACCAATATTTCAGCAACATCACGGTGATGGACCCGGGCAGCGCGCAATGGCCCGACGGCTGGCCCTGGTGGCCGCAAATGTTTTATTCGGTGATTGCGCCGCCGGCCGTTGGACCGTGGTTCGAAAAAATCGATAGCAACTGTTTCTATTGTTCGAACGGCGACTTCCATGCAGTGGTTGACCAATTGCGCTCAGAAAACGGCAAGCGGAACGCAAAGCGCTACACCTTGCAGGAATGGCAAAACCTGGGATTCGATCAACACTCTATTTTCGGCGATCCGCTGTTCGTGGATGCAGCCAATCATAACTTCGAGGTACGCCCAGACTCGCCCGCGCTGAAAATCGGCTTTAAGAACTTCGAAATGGGCAAGTGGGGATTGACCGAGAAATTTCCCGAGCGCTGGAAAACATAAATCGCTCGTGAGCTTTAGCAGGCGAACCGGTTGAGAACGATACGCGAATGATAAAAATTCAAGGGAACATTTTAGAGGGAATATGAAACAACTAAAGCTAGCTATATTGCTCGTTGCCGCACTATCTTTCGGAGCGCTCTATGGCAAATCCTCGAACACGCAGGTCCAGCGCGTCGGCATGGTCATTGGAGTGAAAACTGATCAGCTCAGCGCGTATGAGGCGCTGCATGCCACTTCCAACCCAGGAGTGCGCGATCTGCTTACCAAATACAACATGCATAATTTTACGATTTACATTCATCAACTTGACGATGGCAAGTACTACCTGTTCGGCTATTACGAGTACACGGGCACCGACTACCAGGCGGACATGGCAAAACTTGCGGCCGAGCCACGCAATCAAAAGTGGCTATCGGTGACCGCTCCCATGCAAGCTCCGCTGGCCGGCGAAAAAGCGTGGGCCATGATGAAAGAGGTTTACCACAACGACTAGATGAGCCGCGCTTACTTTGCTCACTTCTCGGGGCCAGTGAGCAAAACCTTGGTGTCGGTAATGTGCTCCAGCATTTGACGCCGCGCTTCGTCCGAATTCCGGCCTTGAATCGCCTCATAGATCCGCTTGTGATAAGTAAGCGGACGGTCGAGCGGTACGCGGCGCGAGAGCTGCGACATGCTGGTCAGCAGATTGCGGTGGATAACCCGGAACAACAGGTGGCAAATGCGATTGCCGCTGGCGCGAAAGATACATTCGTGGAAGGCGATGTCGGCCTCAAGCCTTTCCTGGTTCGTGCGGCACTGTTCCATCGCGACGATGGCTTTCCGAAGCCCAATCAAATCCTCAGCCGTGGCTCGCAAAGCCGCGCGCGCAGCCAACTCCGGCTCGACAATCATCCGCGTCTCAAACAATTCGTGATGAGAGAGATCGTCTAAAAGGACAAGAAAATCGAGAGGCTCTTTGAGCGTCAACTCCGCGCTCGCGCTTAGATAGGTGCCGGCGCCCACTCTCTGCGTGAGCACGCCCATGATTTCCAGCACCTTCAATGCTTGGCGCAACGAGCCGCGGTTTACACCGAACTCTTTCGCCAATTCACGTTCCGGAGGAAATTTTCCTCCCGGCGTGACCGAGCCGCTAGAAATAAGGTGTTTGATCTTCTCGAGGATCTTGGCGGTAAGCCGGGTATCCTCGGGCGGTTTGCGACGAGTCTTAGTGCCTGCCATAGATGCGCTTAACTAAGGCAATGAGCTTACCATGCAACCATGATCTGCGCTATGCCTGCGTACCTTCAATTCTAAAGCTCCAGGCCACTTTGCACGGCCGTTTCGCTTCGTCTTGAAGAGCCTCTGGAATTTGGATGACCAATCCGTCGGCATCGTTGCGCCATTCCAGCGGCTTATTTACGCCCAGTAAGTTAATATTCGATCCAGTCTTGGCCCGAACCGATTTCAATTTAAGTTGCGAACCGGGCCATTGCATGCAGATCGCGTAGGTAGTTCGTTCGTCCTTAGTTCGGGTAAAGCGAATGGGAACGTTTTCGCCAGTGGGTTTTTGCCAACTCTCGACAGCCTTCGGATCTGTAAAGGATGCATCCGCGCCCTCTTTCCACAAATCTCCGGGACGAGGCCGAGTATCGTAAATCGCTTCCCTGTTCACCTTGAGCCATTGGCCGGCTTCCTCTAACTGACTCACTGCGGTGGGGCTGAACTTGCCGTTACGATCCGGACCGACCCCGACCATAAAGCTTCCGCCTTTCGCAACAATGTCGGCAAGATTTTGGATGATCCATTGGCTCCCTTTGTAAGTGTCCTCGGCTCCGCCATAGGAAAAACCGTGGCCCAGCGGGTAAATTGCGAACCATGGCATATCAGTATCGGTCTTGGTTCCCGGCACCTTCCCTTCCGGCGTGTAGTAGTCGCCGTAGTTGCCAATACCGCGGCAGCGAAACATGACGTCCGGCTGAATCTTGCGCAGAGCGATCATGGTTTCCCGCAACTGCGGCCACACTTCTTTTCCCAGCCACATGTCCAGGCACACCATATCGATCTTCCCGTAGTTGGTGAGCAACTCAGTCAGCTGCTGGCGATGACTCGCCATCATTCGCGCATATACTTCGGGAGTAGCGTCTGGAATACCGAATCGCCCTGGCTGCAATGGATGCTTGCAAAATGGGCGGAAGTCCGCGTCGTAAAAATTCGGATGCGAAAAATATAGATCGATCTTCAGCCCGTGTTTGCGGCCTGCTTCCACCACTTCTCGAACAATATCGCGCTTGAACGGAGTTTCCATGATGCTGTATGCCAGATCGCAACTTTCAAGCCTGGGTCCGCCCGGCGACTCCCAGTTCACGCGGCTTTTCACTCTTCTTCTGGTGTCGTACATCGAAAAGCCTTCATGATGATTCGTGGTAAATGCAAACATCCGCATGCCGTTTTCTTTGAAGAACTTCATCCACTCGTCGGCATTGAATTCTGCCGGATTCCACGTCTTGTATTGTTCCTGATAATCCTGCATTTCTGCGGGAGTCAGGTCTAACATCGGCCAACTCGTATTCCACCACTCGTGGAGCGAATAAAGTCCCCAATGAATTCGCACTCCATACTTGATGTCGCGAAACGCTTCGAAGGCCGATTCGGAAGCGTGGCGATATTCCCGCCCGGGCTCGTCCACGTAATCCTTCACCCGTTTCCATTGGCCATCTGTTTCGGGTATGCGGATGTTTCCTTTCGGAGCAATGTAATCATCGCCGGACATAGGCATCGAGAAGTCATGCGCGAAGGCTCTGTGGATTCCGCTTGTGGCAACAAGAGAGCCGATTCCCAACTTTTTCAAGAAACTTCTTCGGGTGTCCTTGTTCATAAAATTCCTCGACGTGGGATTTTGGAATTGCAGGAAGGTTTCAGATCTGAACAGCGCGTCGTTGCGGCCCAATGCGCAAAATGTAATTCCTTCAGGAATCGTGCGCGGCCGCCGGTGCTAATCACTTTAATACTCCCATTGCTTGTCGCGCACGGGGCTCAGTAGTTTCTGCACTTCTGCGACAAGCTGCATATCCACTGGTTCTTCATGCCATGCAACGTTGCGTCGCACGGATTCGGGATTTGCGGTGCTGAAGAGAGTTGTTGGCAGACTGGGATTTTGGCTGGCAAACTGTAGCGCTACTTTGGAGATTAAGCTGCCCTGCTTACTGCAGAAATCAGCGGCAGATTTAAAAATGGCTCGATCTTCTTTGCTTGCAGGATGCCAATCGGCAGGTCCGCGATCGGTGAGCAAAGCGCTGGCAAAGGGCGAACCATTGATGATTCCGATTTGCTTCTCCTCGGCAAGCGGAATCAGTTCCAGCATCCGTGTGTCGTTCAAGCAGTAATGATTGTGAACCAGGCCGGCGTCAACATCGAGCGAAGTGAAAATCCTCTTCCAGAGATCAACCGGATAAATCCCAAAACTAACCGCTCCGATCCGCCCTTCTCGTTTCAACCCCAAAACCGAATCGTAGCCTTCCGTCAGAGCCCACTCGGTATGCTTGCGGTCCTGGTACTCGATATCGTGGATGTGAATCAGATCGAAATAATCGGTTCCCAGTCGCTCTGCGCTTTCTTCAATGGATTTGCGAATGCGAGCGCGGGAGTAGTCGAGCGTATCTTCCCCGTAAGAACCGGGCTTGGTGTACTTCCCTACTTTTGTGGAGAGAAAATACCGATCGCGCGGAATACCTCGTAAGGCTTTCCCCAGAACTGTTTCCGAGACTGTGGCACCGTAAGCGGGAGCCACATCGAAATAGTTGATTCCACATTCCAGCGCCACATGGACGGACTGAATCGCCTGCGCTTCATCGACTGGATGAAAAACGCCGCCAAGAGATGAAGCTCCAAAGCTGAGGCGGGATACTTTCATCCCGGTTTTCCCAAGAGAGTTGTAATCCATGAAAACTATCCTGCTGGCTTGGAGTCGCGATTTGTTTTAGACAGATGGCGCTCGATATTTCTCCAGACCGTGCGCTATCTGTCGCTATCTTTTACTTCCACTACCGCTTTCATCAAACCGCTTTTTGTCGGAAGGTCCTTAAATCGTAAGGGCACTTCGTCAAGGCTGAGCCGGTCCGTAATCCAGGGATCCGTATTGATCTTTTTCTCTTCCAACATTTGGATGATCGGCGGAAACTGCCCACAACTGTTTCGGCTGGCGTAAATCGTAACTTCCCGCCGGTGGAGCAGCGTATCGTCAATCTTCACCGGGTCGCGAGTCAATCCGACAAAAACCAGCCTGCCGCCGGGAGCCACTAGATTCAAACTATCTCCCATCACGGCCGCGCTACCAGTCGCATCAAAGACTACGTCAGCAACTCTGTCACCGGGAGTGGCCAAGGATTCAATGCCCAGCTTCTTCACAAATTCCCGCCGCCAATCGTTGATTTCGATCATTGTTACCTTCGCTCCAAGCGCGGCGGCAAACTGCGTAACCGCCAAGCCGATTGGGCCCGCACCCACCACCAGCGCCTCTTCACCCGCTTGCAAGCCACTTCTTCTTACGGCATGAGCTCCGATACCGAGCGTCTCAACGAGCGCCAACTGGTCGAGCGAGAGCTTCTCCGATTTGTGCAGCAGTTCGATGGGAACAGCCAGAAAACCCTGCATTCCCCCATCCACATGCACGCCGATCAAACGAAGCCGCTCGCAGCAGTTTGTCCTTCCCACTTTGCAAGTCCGGCACTGGCCGCAACTGATGTAAGGTTCAATCGCGCATCGATCGCCCGCCAGCAAACCCCGATCGTTCTTCGGAACTTCCACAATTTTGCCCGCAAGTTCGTGACCGAGAACGCGCGGATAGGTATAGACGGGATGCCTTCCAGCCATCGCATGAAAGTCGCTTCCGCAAACCCCGACCCGATCCATTCGAATCAAGGCTTCTCCACTTGCGGGCACCGGGCGCGGCGCTTTGACCTCAATAAATTCGCCCGGAGCATTCAGCAGAATTTTTCTCATAAACGCCATTCCTCGAGCCGCGGGTTGAACAAAACCTTATCGACAAATTGGTTCAACCATAGCGCAGAACCGAATTATATGAGCACATTTTCTTTTCGTCAAGCAGCTTCCCGACTGTTTGCTCATCAATTGACATATTTTCGTGTAGGACCTTTGAATGTGGGCGAATCTGGGGTTTCGCCGCGTGCGTATTGCCTTGACATTGAGAATTGAGAAGTGCTACAGTTCGCCCTCGGATTGGACCATCCAAATGTATTTTACGTTTCGATTTTGCCATTGAAAATCGCTCATGCGACCTACTCTCACGCTTCCGCCCCTCGATATTGCGATCATCTTGCTCTATATGTGCGGCATATTGACGATTGGCCTGCTTTCCGTGCGGCGCGTCAAAATTACCGGCAACGTCTTCTTTCTTGCTGGTAGATCTCTCTCCTGGCCTCTAGTCGGCGCAGCCTTATTCGCCTCCAACATCTCGACCATCCACTTGGTTGGCCTTACAGCCTCTGGATATAACGAAGGCTTGGTGTGGGGAAACTTCGAATGGATGGCGTCGTTTACGCTCATCCTTTTGTCTCTGATTTTTGCGCCTTTCTACTTCAAAACCCGTATAGCAACGCTGCCTGAGTTCCTCGAACGACGTTACAGTCCCGCATCCCGCTCGTTCCTGGCCTTCATGGCGATTGTGGCGGCGGTGTTCATTCACATCGGCATTAGCCTCTACGCGGGCGCGGCGGTATTTCAGAGGTTTTTCGGTATTAACGTGGTCACTTCCATCGTGATCATTTCAACGGTGATTGGAATTTACACGGTGCTCGGCGGATTGCGGGCCGTAGTCGTCACTGAAACCGTCAACACGGTAATCCTTATTTTGGGTGCATTGTTGATTCTGGCCTTCTCGCTGGCCGCGTTGCCCGCCCACGGAATTCATTCCTTGGCTCAATTGCGGAGCGCTGCCAGGCCGGGACAATTATCCATGCTGCATACCCACGATTCGGCGGGACTAACCTGGTATGCGGTATTGCTCGGATATCCGGTTATGGGAATTTGGTATTGGTGCACCGATCAAACCATCGTGCAACGTGTTCTGGGAGCGCGCACCTCCGAGGATGCGCAGCTAGGCCCGCTGCTTGCCGGCTTTCTAAAAATTCTTCCAGTATTCTTACTCGTGTTGCCCGGCGTCATCGCGTACGTGCTTTTTCATGACCTCATCGGAAGCGCGAGCAATCAGACTTTGCCCGTACTCATTGAACAACTGATTCCTACTGGAGTACGGGGTGTAATCACCGCGGCTGTCTTGGCTGCTCTCATGAGCGCAGTGGCAGCGGCGCTCAACAGCATCGGAACGCTCGTAGCAGTGGACATTGTCGCTCGAATGCGCCCCAGCACGCCCGATCGCGTACAGGTAACAGTCGGCCGAATTAGTTCTGTTGTCGTGATGCTTCTCGCGATGGCGTGGTCTACGCAAGGCGGAAGGTACTCGAGCATCTTCGAAGCCATCAACGCCATCGCGGCAGATTTAGCACCACCGATCACGGTTGTATTTCTCTGGGGAGTGCTCTGGCGCCGCGGCACCAAGCAGGCCTCCCTATGCACGCTGATTTTCGGCTTTGCCATGGGAGTGGTTGCTTTCATTCTTGACCTCCCCGTCTTCGGCACAGAGAAAATCATTACTCATCGTTGGGGCATTCCCTTCATGATGCAAGCCTGGTGGATGTTTTGCATTTGCACCGTCGTCTACGTGATCGTGAGTTTGCTGACGCCCCCGCCACCGCCGGAAGCGGTGGAAGGACTAACCTGGAGCCATCCTTTGGCAGTTCTCACGCAAGAAAAATTTAAGGGCTTGAAAGATCCCCGGTTGATCGCCGGAGTTCTGGCCATCACGGTGATAATTCTCTACTACTTTTTCCGCTGAGGCTCGATCAAGCTGCGCCAACACTTGAGCCGCAATGAAGTATGAAGATTGATACGCATCAGCATTTTTGGAAATACAACGACCGGGATTATGTGTGGATGTCTGCGGCCATGGACAAACTCCGCCGCGATCATCTGCCCGCCGACTTGCTTCCATTAATTAAGACCGCAGGCATCGATGGCACAATCGCCGTGCAGGCGCGGCAAACTCTCGAGGAGAGTACGTGGCTCTTGCAGTTGGCCGAAGAAAATGCATTCATTCGCGGCGTAGTAGGTTGGGTCGACCTTGGTTCGGAACGCGTTACAGAACAGCTCGAGCAATTCTGTCAGCAAGGAAAATTCTGCGGCGTCCGGCATGTGGTTCATGACGAACCGGACGACGAGTTCATGCTACGGAAAGATTTTCTTCGTGGGCTGAGCCAGTTGGAAAACTTCGGCTTGACTTACGATCTGCTGCTTTTCCCCCGGCATCTTCGGGTCGCGTCCGAAGTAGTCAGCCGCTTTCCAAACCAGCCCTTTGTTCTCGACCACATCGCCAAACCCTCGGTGCAAACCGGAGCGATCGAGCCATGGGCGCGCGATCTCAGACAGTTGGCAGCTTTCCCCAATGTGTTCTGCAAGATTTCTGGTCTGGTTACGGAAGCCAAATGGGATTCATGGAATGCGCAGGAGTTCGAGCCGTATATCGACGTGGTGCTGAATGCATTTGGAGCGGACCGGCTCATGATCGGTTCCGATTGGCCAGTGTGCACCTTGGCTGCTGACTACAAAACGGTGATCGACTTGGACAGCGGCTACATCAGCTGGCTTTCCGACGATGAACAAAATGCGATTCTGGAAAAGAATCCTGTAAGGTTTTATTCCGTTGAGTGATGAGCGAAGAGGGGGACGGTTTCCTGGGTTCAAAGTTGTTGCGTGATTGGTTGGTCCACTCTTCATCCGTCCCGGCTTCGAGAAAGGTTCCAGCAATGAAACGATGGCGTTTTTTATCTATCTGTCTCGTGATCTGTATGCCGGTATTCACGCGCGCGCAGAACTCCGGCGCCATGGCGGAGTGGCTTTTCGATGAAAGCAACGGCCAGACTGCGCACGACAATGTCAGCGGCATCAACGATCCCATCACTGGCTTGTTCAAACATGTCACTGGAGTTTCCGGCCAAGGGTTGCGCTTCGATGGAGAAACCACGGTTATCATTCGCGATCACAAAGTGGCACCAAAAACCGGCCCCGGGCTTACCGTGGAAGCATGGGTTGCCGTCAACACCTATCCTTGGAACTGGGTTCCAATCGTGGAGCATCGCCGCGAGGAACAAGCCGGCTACTCTTTTGGAATCGACTCTTTCGGCCACTTCGGATTAAAGGTCGCAGTGGGCGGCATGTGGTGGCCGTTGATTTCGAAGTCTCAACTTCCGTTAAAAAAGTGGTCGCATATTGCGGCCAGCTACGATCCCGCCAAAGGAATATCGATCTATCTCAATGGAGCGTTAGCGGGGGAGATGGCTCTGCAAGGCGCTCTCGTTGCGGCTGATCGCGAAGACCTGGTGATCGGACGCGTTCAGGAGGCAACACTGCCTGCGCAATGGATTCATCCCAAGATTCCGGTCCCATATTCGTTCGATGGCATTCTCGACGACTTGCGCATCTATGACCACAGCCGGCCCGCAGAGGAAATCGCAAAGGCATATGCAGCGGTTCATCCGCCTAGCGGAGACGCGCTTCCTTGGCCTGTTCTTCCTTCGGGGTCGCCCGGAACCGGTCGATTCGGCGCTTTCTACACGACGTTAAAATACGACGACTTATGGGACGAGCCGCGTCGTGTGGGCCCTGATTCCGATGTCGTTGTCCGCTTCGATCAATCGCCCGTCCGCATGGTGTTCTGGCAAGGTACCAACTATGGTGGAGACTGGGTCACAGAAAATAATAAATGGTATACCGACGAGTTCGTCGAAACCGGCGGCAAGATCGACTGCCCCGGCGGCCAGGACTGCGAGCCCATGTCGGACAAGGAGAATCGTTATTCTCACGTCCGCATTATCGAAAATACCGACGCGCGCGCGGTGGTTCACTGGCGATACGGACTCTGCGAAGTGGTCAATTATTCATGTGCAAATCCAGACCCAATCACTGGATGGACCGATTGGGCTGACGAATACTTCACGATCTATCCCGACGGCATAGCGGTTCGCAAACAGGTTCTCTGGACTTCGAATTTCAAGAACTGGCACGAGTTCCAGGAAAGCATCGTGATCATCGGCGCCGGGCAACGGCCTGAGGACAACATTCAGCCAGACGCGCTGACCATCGCCAACATGAAGGGCGAAACCGCGACTTATTCGTGGCGGAACGGCCCGCCCGCAAAAAACTTCGAAAAGCCAGAGAACCCCAATATTCAAGTGGTGAATATGAAGTCGAACTGGAAACCATTCCAGATCGTTTCGCCGGTCAATTCCTCCATGAAGGCATACACGGGCGAACCAACGTATTCCATGTTCGAGTGGTGGAATCACTGGCCGGTCGCGCAGGTAAGGTCCAGCGGCATTTCCGCGGTTGCTCCCGATCGGCCGTCGTCCTCTTCTTTGTCGCACATTTACTGGGATCCCTACGCACAGACCGATCACAGCATGACCAAACTTTTGCTACACGGAATGACGACCAAATCTGCCGCGGAGTTGGTGCCTCTAGCCAAGTCCTGGCTTTCTCCGCCGGCCGTAGACTTTAGTGGTCCAGGATTTGCAAACCAGGGCTACGATCCTGCGCAGCGTGCCTTTGTCATTGATCGCGAATCCGATTCGTCGTCTGCGAAACTTCAGCTTGTGTTTAAGGCAAGCTCCGATTCGCCCCTGATGAATCCCGCGTTTGTCATTAAGAATTGGGGCGATGCGGAACCCAAACTTACTATTGACGGCAAGGCCGTTCCCCGCGGAGCAAAATTTCGTTACGGCTTCGTATCTCACTTGGAAGGCAACGATCTCGTCGTATGGCTGGATATGGAATCAGCCAAGCCGACAAAAGTGGAATTCTCAGCTGCCAAGCAGCGTACAAATTAATTGGTTCAACCACCTTTCACTCGCATTGACGAACCGCATGGCGGCGGTTTATAAAAAATGCCTTGACACTTAAGAGCACACGCAACTACCATCGCTGCAACGATTTGGTTGAACCATTTTATATACTGATTAGGTTAATGCTAACGGAGGAATCCTACAATGCGCCTCACTAGGCGAAACCTATTGACGGCTGGCGCCCTGTCGGCAGGTTCGTTGCTCGCAAATACTCCACTTTCTTTGGTCCCGGGCGCAGCCGCGAAGAAGATCGATCCCATGAAGAACTCGGGGGGCTTTCAACCTAACTGGAACTCTCTCAGGCGACTGCCTTCCCCGCAATGGTTGCGAGATGCCAAGTTTGGGATTTACACCCACTGGGGCGTGTATTCCGTCCACGGAGTTGGCAAGAACGTTACCTGGTATGCCAACAAAGTTTACTGGCAACCCGATTCCCCGGAGAGAAAGCATTGGGAGGAAACCTACGGTCCCATCGATAAATTCGGCTACAAAGACCTGATCCCCAAATTCACCGCAGAAAAGTTCGACGCCGATGAGTGGGTGGAGCTGTTCAAGAGCGCAGGCGCGCGCTTTGCCGGCCCGGTCGCCGAACATCATGACGGATTTTCGATGTGGAACACGAAGTACTCCGACTGGAACGCCGCCAAGATGGGCCCCAAGAGGGATATCGTGGGTGAGTTTGCCAAGGCAGTAAAACGCCACGATATGAAGTTTGTTACCGCCTTTCATCATGCCGAAAATTGGTTTTACTTTCCCACTACCGACAAGCGCCTCGACAGTTCCGATCCAAAGAATTCCGGTTTATACGGTTTTATTCACGAGCCCTATGCTCTGCCCACCAAAGAGTTCCTCGACCGCTGGCAAGGCAAGATTATTGAAGTGATCGACAACTACGATCCCGATATGATTTGGTTCGACTTTGGTTTGGAGCTGGTCCACGAAACCTATAAAGAAGACATGCTGGCGTACTACTACAACAAGGCGGCACAGCGGAAGAAAGACGTGGTTGTTACTTATAAGAAACACAACCTCGTCCCAATGGTGGGCATTCTTGACTTGGAATTGGGTCAGGAACGCGAACTGACCTACAACGACTGGATCACCGACTCGACCGTCGATAACCAGGGAGCGTGGGCTTACTGTCCGGATTCTGGTTTCAAATCTACAGATAATTTGGTCACCAATCTCGTGGATCGCGTAAGCAAGAATGGCTACTTGCTGCTGAATGTTGGCCCTAAACCGGACGGCACTATTCCAGACGAGGCAAAAGAACGCCTGCGAGGGATCGGGAAGTGGTTGCAGATCAATGGTGAAGCGATCTACGGCACCACTCCCTGGTTGATTGCGGGCGAGGGACCGACGCAGTTGGAAAAAACCGGATCGTTCAACGAAAGCAACGATGCAAAACTTTTCACTGCTCAGGATGTCCGCTTCACCTGCAAACCCGATGCACTGTACGCCATCGTTCTGGATTGGCCGGGCGAAAAGGCGGTGATCAAAAGCCTGGCCCCGAAAGGCCGGACCTGGGCTGGGCTGTATCCGAACGAAATTGTTTCCATCACCATGCTCGGAGACGGAAAAGATTTGAAGTGGGAGATGACCAAAGACGGCTTGGTGGTGGATACGCCGAAAAGCAAACCTTGTGACTATGCCTTTGCCTTCAAAATCACGCGGCGGCGGCCGGTGTGATTGAGTAGCGGCGGGCCTTCGAGTATTTAAGTGGCAGGGCAACCGGGAAATATCGAATGCATCCTGATCGCAGATGACCTTACTGGCGCATGCGATGCTGGAGTGCATTTTGCCCGCTGCGGCCTGAAATGCCGGGTGGAGTTGAATCTCTCAGCCGTCAACTTTTCTGAAGCCAGCGGCGTGCTGGTTTTCAACACCGATAGCCGCAACGACAGTCCAGGTCAATCGCGGAAGAAAATCGAAGAGCTTGCAGCCCGATGTTCCGGCTTGGAAGCTAACATCATTTTCAAGAAGATTGATTCCACTCTGCGTGGCAATTTAGGGGAAGAAATTGCCGCAACGCTGCAAGCGTTCCATTGTGAAGCTGCAATAATCGCTGCCGCCTTTCCTGCTATGCGCCGGATCGTGCATAACGGAAGTCTTCGTTGGTCGGACTATTCAGGTTGCGGAGAGATTGACATCCTCGCGGCACTTTCCGAGCAAGGGGTTTCCGCATCCAAACTCGCGGTCATGGGTTTGGCGATCGAGGACTTCGAGCGTGATTTCGACGCTCATCTGCGCGAGGGCAGGCGGTTATTTGTGGTGGATTGCATCTCTCAACATGATTTACATTTTTGGGTTGCCGCGGGCGGGATGGCTTCGCACCGCATTCTCTGGGTAGGCTCGGCTGGTTTGGGAATCGCGCTGGCGGAGCACATGGCGAAGTCTGGAGTTCGAAGATTTGTTTCGAACCAGAGCGATGCTCCCATGTTGTTTGTGATCGGCTCTACGCATCCCGCAAGCTTGCGACAGAAGGAAGCTTTACTCAAGGTAAGCGGCGCGATTGAGGTGATGCCTTGGGCAGAGGATCTTGCCACGGCGCAACAAGCCCTGCAACAGAAGCGGCATCTCGTAGTCTCGGTCGAATACGGAATGAGCAGAGTCGTGCTGCGCGAATTTCTTAACGGCCTTCACGGTTCGGATATTGCCGCTTTGTTTTTTACCGGCGGCGAAACGGGTACATTGGTTTGTAACGCCATCGGCGCGGATGCGATCGACCTATGCGATGAGGTTTTGCCCGGCATTCCCTGGGGAATCCTCCGTGGCGGAATGTTCGACGGGCTGCCGGTTGCCAGCAAGTCGGGGAGCTTTGGCGGCGAAGACGCATTGGTCCGCTGTGTCGAATTTCTTACCCTTGCCGCGCAAGATTGCGAAATGAGCACACCCACTTCCAAACCGACGGTGGCAATCAGCATCGGAGATCCCGCTGGTATTGGACCGGAAATCGTTCTCAAGGCACTGATTTCGACTGAAGTCCATGAACTGGCGAACTGGGTGATTGTGGGCGATCCGGCTGCCCTGGAGAAAACATCCGCGACCTGCGGAATTTCTTTGGAGAAACTCGGCGCAAACTTTCGCTCCTGCGGGGCGATAAAACCAACGGACCAATATCAATTCGGCGAGTTGAATTCTCTTTGCGGCCGAGCTGCGGTCGAATACGTGCGAGTTGCGACCGAAATGTGCCTGAAGAATGAGAGCCAGGCGCTCGTGACCGCTCCTTTAAACAAAAAAGCGGTCACGTTATCGGGTATGAAGTTTACCGGGCATACCGAATACATTGCAGAGCTTTGTCGCGCCCAAGACTCTCGCATGATGCTCGCAAACGGAAAATTGAGCGTGGTTCACGTCACCACGCACATCCCTTTGCGGAATGCCATCGATGCAACCAGCGCCAGGATTTTGCGTACCATCGAATTGGGCGACGAAGCGATGAAACTGCTGGGTTACGAACGCCCACGCATCGCAATGTGCGGACTCAATCCTCATGCCGGCGAGCAGGGATTATTTGGCGAAGAGGATTCCAGCAACATCACTCCCGCAATCGAAGCGGCTCGTAGCCGGGGAATTCTGGTGGATGGTCCGCACGCGCCCGACACCATTTTTCTTCGCGCGGCACGCGGAGAGTACGACATGGTCGTGGCGATGTACCACGATCAGGGTCACATTCCCATGAAGCTGATCGACTTCGAACATACCGTCAACGTATCGTTGGGAATTCCGGTCATCCGCACCTCGGTCGATCATGGCACGGCTTTCGATATTGCAGGAAAGAACAAGGCAAACCCGGCAAACATGATTGCGGCCATGAAGATGGCTGCGGCGATGTCGCTGCGAAAGCCGAGGTCCGCAAAGGCCGCCGAATAATAGAGGAAGAGCATGGGCATACGTTGGCCGGACGCAATTGCGGTGGTTATCTATATGACTACCGTCATTTCGATTGGCTTGCGTTTTGCGCGCCGGCAGACCACAACAGAAGCCTACTTTGTAGCCAAGCGCTCGGTTCCATCGTGGGCCCTCGCCCTGTCGGTGCTCGCGACCATCATCAGCGCGGTCACCTTCATTGCATATCCGGGGGCCGCGTACGCGGGAAACTGGTCCCTGCTGGTTCCGGGAATCATGGTGATCGTGGTGCTCGGCTTTGTAGGCGCGGTGATCGTTCCGTTTTATCGGCAAGTGGTCGGCGTCAGCGCATATGAATATTTTGAAAAGCGCTTCGGATATCCCGCGCGTGCGTATTCCTCGGGCGCGTTTGTAGTGGGGTCGTTTTCCAAAATGGTGTTTGTCGTTTATTTGTTGGCTCTGACCATCGCCAGTATCACGGAATGGCGTCTCGAATTTGTCGTGGCCAGCGTCGCGGGCATCACAATTTTTTATGCGCTCCTCGGCGGAATGGACGCTGTGATCTGGTCCGATGTGCTGCAAGGGCTCATTCTTTGGTTAGGCGTAGCCGGCTGTGTGACCTATCTGTTCGTTCGATCTCCAGGTGGACCTTCAACTTTTTTCGCCCTGGCGCGCGCGAATCATAAATTCAGTTTTGGCAGCCCGGCAATAATGTTTTCCAAGCCGACGATGATCGTGCTCGCCATCTACGGCTTTTTCTGGTATTTGCAAAAGTACACAGCCGATCAAACCATGGTGCAGCGCTATCTGGCCGCCAGAAGCGGCAAAGACGCTCTTCGCGGTCTGATTGTAGGAGCCGCGCTGTGTGTACCTGCATGGATTCTTTTCATGCTGATCGGCACGCAGCTGTGGGCTTTTTACCGGCTCGGCGGAGTTATGCTGCCGAATTCCATCACCAAGGCTGATCAGATATTTCCTTATTTCATCAAGACTCAACTCCCTGCCGGAATTGCAGGGCTGTTCATCGCCACGCTCTTCGGCGCAGCGATGGCAACCTTATCTTCCGACTTGAACTGCATCTCCGCCGTACTGGTAGAAGATTTTTACCGCAAGTTGCGGCCGCAGGCGTCAGACCGGCAAAGGTTGCGGATAGCAAAACTCCTTGTTGCAATTTTCGGGATTCTGACTGCGATCTCGGCCATCCGACTGGTGCACGCGGAAGGAACCGCTCTCTCCCTCTGGTACACAGTTTCGGCGATCGTCGCGGGCGGGCTAGCCGGTCTTTTTCTGCTTGGCTTCCTGAGTGTTCGCGCCAATGGGAAGGGCGCATACGTCGGCATCGCTGCCAGCCTTGTTGTCACTGCCTGGGCCACGCTGACTTTAAACGGCGGAAGCATCGTGAATCTCGGGAAATATAACTTCCCTTTGCACGAATTCATGATCGGCGCGATAGGCCATCTTGTCGTGATTGTCGTCGGCTATCTGGCAAGTTTGCTGTTTCATAGCGCAGGAAGAAATATTGAAGAGCTAACTCTTTGGGGCTGGCTGCGACTTAAACGAACACACGATCTTGTGCCAGTTCCGTAGACGAGGAAATTACAAAATGATCAGGGAGAAATCGTGACGCGACTACAACAACTCTTACAGCAAACAAAGCCCGGACCTTTATTGGGCGCAGCCGCATATTTTTACGACCCCATGTTTATTGAAATGTGCGCATATCTCGGCTTCTCCGTGATGTGGATCGAGATGGAACATTCGCAGACCACCTTTGCGCAAGCCGCGGACCTGTGCCGGATTTCGCAAGGCTGCGAATTGCTGACCATGATCCGCATCCCCAATGCCAGCCGCGAAAATGTTTTGAAAGGCGCGGAGTGCGCGCCCGATATCATTAATGTCCCCATGGCGAACTCCGCTCACGAACTTCACGAGCTCAAAAAGTACGCCCGCTTCGCGCCGCAAGGCGAGCGAGGATTTTTCAGTGTTTCGAGAGCCGTGAAGTACGGAACGGTTTCTGACGTTCCCGCGGAGCAGCAAAAACTCAACGAGGAACTCTGTCTCATGGCGCAGGTCGAAACAGCGCATGCGCTCACAAATCTGGAAGAGATTTGCAGCGTGCCCGGTGTTGATATTTTTCTTGGACCCTCCGATTTGGCCGCAAGTCTTGGAGTACCGGGGCAGACCGGACACTCGAAAGTTCAAGAGGCCGGAGAGCTCGTGGTCCGTACCGCAAAGCAACACGGAAAACTTGTTGCCGTCGGATCGATGCCTGCCGACTATAAGATCTGGGTTAAAGCGGGCGTGGATATCTTGTTCTGCACCAACGATACTTCGTGTCTCCGCATTGGAGCGCAAACGATTTTGAAGCAGGCGCTGGAAGCCGTGGCATCAGTACAGACGAAATGAATCAGGCGAGGAGCGTAAGCAGAAATGAAGATGGTGAAGCTTAAAGGTACGGATTTGGAAGTTTCCAGACTGTGTTTCGGCACCATGACTTTTGGCAAGCCAGTCGATCAGGAAACTGCCAACGCGATGGTCGACCGTTGCATGGACGCAGGAATCAATTTCTTCGATACCGCAAATATTTATCAGGGGGGAATCTCCGAAAGCATGTTGGGCCAAGCCATGCGCGGCAAGCGCGACAAATTAATTGTGGCGACCAAAGTCCGCGGAAAAATGGGAGACGGGCCGGATGAGAGCGGGCTTTCGAAACGCGCCATATTTCGCGCTATCGACGAAAGCCTGAAACGCTTGCAGACCGATTACGTGGATTTGTATTACCTGCATCAGCCGGATTACGCCGTTCCCATCGAAGAAAGCCTGCGCGCGATGGAGGAACTCATCAAACAAGGGAAGGTCAGATTCCCCGCGACATCAAATTACTCCGGATGGCAGGTCTGCGAAATGCAGTGGATCGCCGGGAAAAATAAATTTACACCGGCACAAGTTTTACAGCCCATGTACAACCTGCTGGCGCGCGGCGTTGAGCAAGAATACCTGCCCATGGCAAAGAAATACGACGTAGCGGTGATCGCCTACAATCCCCTCGCCGGAGGCCTGCTCACCGGCAAACATAGTGAGGCGGCCATTCCTCCCGGCACACGCTTCGACAACAACTCCATGTATCAGGATCGCTACTGGCATGCGAAGAATTTCGCCGCCGTCGCGGAACTCAAGAAGGCGGCGGGGTCTGCCGGGCGTTCCCTGCTTGATGTCTCGCTATGCTGGTTGTTGCATCACACGCAGACCGATTGCCTGCTGCTCGGCGCATCGCGCGTGGAACAACTCGAACAGAATCTTGCCGCATGCGAAAAGGGTCCGGTGCCGGCTGAAGTGCTGAAGGTGTGCGATGAGGTATGGACGAATCTGCGCAGCCCCGTGCCAATTTACAACCGATGATTCGACGCCGCATAGCTGAGCGATCCGCAAAAATGATTCGATTCACTCAAACGAGAGCAAGGTTCTGGGCGTATATCGCCTGTGCTGTGGCTTTCTGTCTGTTTATGCAGTTACAAAACGTCGCGACAGCTCAGTCAGAGCAAGAGTTTGACGGCGTCTTCCATTCTTCGAAATCCGAGGGAGTGGAGGAAGCGTATCTCCAGACAATATCTCCCTCTTCGCACGCCGCCAATCTTTTATTACTCGAGAATGGAGACCTGCTGTGCTTCTGGTTTTCCGGCACCCACGAAGGCGATTCCAACGTAGCCATCGTGATGTCCCGTCTGGCAAAGGGCTCGCGGCAATGGACCAGCACAACCGTGGTCGATCATCAGGAAGGCAGATCATTTCAAAATCCAGTTGCGTTTCAAACGCCGGGCGGGCGCGTTAGGCTACTGCATACGTCGCAACCGGCCGGCCAGGGGCAGTCCCATGCCGAGGTTTTGTATCTCACGTCGGATGATGCTGGTAGAACCTGGACCACTCCCCAACCAATGTTTGCCCAGCCAGGCTCTTTTACGCGCCATCCACCGGTGTTGATAAATGATAAAACCTGGATCCTTCCCATGTACTACACGCCCAGCCGCAGCATTACCGACGGCGCGGAGTCGCACTACTCGGCCATGCAGCTTACCTCCGACGGCGGAAAGAAATGGAAGGAGTGCGAAGTTTCGCAATCGCACGGGCTGGTGCAGCCCAGTGTAGTCAAACTTGCGGACGGAACTTTCTTCGCTCTGTTTAGAAGCCGCTATGCAGACTTCATCTACCAGAGCACCTCGCGCGATGGATGCGATTGGACTGCTCCCACTCCCACGCATTTGCCGAACAACAATTCGTCCATTCAGCTTGTTAAACTACATGATGGATCGCTGGTTCTTGCCTTCAACAACAGCAGCGCGGGCATAACGCACGACAAGCCTGCTACCAGCGCGCGTAAACCGCTTTCGATCGCCCTGTCGCGCGATGGGGGCGCAAGCTGGCCCTGGGTTCGTGATATCGAAACCGGCAAGGCTGCGGGAACGCCAACTGAAGCCCACACCGGACATGCAAAGCACGAAGAATATTCGTATCCCTCCGTCTTGCAGGATGCGCGAGGAAAAATCTACGTCGCGTATTCCTACGATCGCGAAACCATTAAAGTCGTTCTCTTCGATGAAAAATGGATCAAGCAAGGACACAGCGAAGGCGAGTTCAAAGGCGATGGCGTGAAGAATTAAGGTTACGAATTATTGAAGTGATGAGATTAACGTTAAGGAGGAGACGGATTGAGCGCTGCTAACTTAAACTCATTCATCAAAGGTATCGAGCATGTCGCGATTGCTACACCCAACCCGCAGCAACTCGCCGAGTGGTACGTTCAGCGCCTCAACTTCACACTGCTGCTCGATACCGGTGCGACCGTCTACATCAAATCGCCCAACTCGGTCGTGCTCGAATTCGTAAAGGCCGATCAAGCGCCCGAGCAGCCAAAGATTCGCGACGCCGGCCTGCGACATATCGCATTTGCGGTGGACAGCCTGGAATCAGCGCATGATGAACTAACAGCAAATGGCGTGGAGTTTGAGGGATCTCCGATTTCCCTGCCCGGTATGCGCCTTTTCTTTTTCCGGGATCTTGAAGGCAACTATCTGCACCTCGTGCAACGCAAGACGCCTTTGCTACCCTGAACTGAGTGCCGGGGAATGGGACATCAAGTACCTTGTTGTTATCTTCCGGCGTGACGCGAGTCCAATGAATCGCAGTAATGATGGCGACAGCCACGCCTGATTTCAATAGTTGTCCGCGAAAATGGTGCAATTCCTGAACGGAACGAAATACAAAGACAGAACTGCGCCCGGTTCTCCTCTTGGACAAGCGGCCAAGCCACGCCCTCAGAATACGAAGCGCAGAGCAAACTGCGTGAAGCGCAGCTGGGTTAGCGTCGTGAGGTATCTGCCGAACTCTGCACAGCTAGGGCGGCGGGCGCCCGCAGAACTCGTTCAAACCCTAACAGCAGTTTGCGATGGCGGAGAGCTCATTCGAATACAGGGGCTTTCACTGAGTGTTCCGACCGGTGAAAGGCAGATCCAGAGAATCCCCTGCGCTAAGAGTCCTATCACCCTGCCACCTTGCTTTGCCGACTTGAACTTCGCGTATTGCAAGTTGGCCGGTCGTTACTCTGATCCGCCAGCCGTCCGCCGCCGTAGATTCAACTACACCCGTCGCCTGCGGCGTAAAGAATGGCATTCGCGACGGAGCAGTATCCGCGGGGTGGAAGTTCAGACGCTTGGCCGTCGCATCCCACTGCTCTCCAGAGATCGCAAGTGGTAGAGACCAGGAAATCAGCTGGCGCGTGTAATGCGAATTGCCCCAGGGACCACCATCCCAATAGTTGTTGAGATCCGTGTAGTTCCACTGGTCGTTAATCCGGAGCCGCTGGTTGGAAATGACCTTGTTCGCCTCCATCAAACTTTCGTTGACGTTGCCTCCCAAGTATATTTTCAGGCTGCTCCAATCGAGCGAACCGCCGGGCCAAATAAGATTGTCATTGGGCATCGGTTGAGTCGGCTCCCACGGAGTAGTTGTAGTTTCGAAACGAGGAGCGTGCGGATCAGAGCCGGTCATGACGCGCAGGCCAAACTGACTTTCGTTCAACTCTGCTTCGCTTTTCAAGTGAGAAGCCAGTTTTTCTTTGTCTGTGACCGGTCCGAGATCGAGCATCGAGGCCCATAGCTGGCCGTAGAGCGTGTCGGCCAGCAGAGCATTCGGAAAAGCCTTGTCGTCCGACCACCACGCGCGGAAGTATTTTCCAGTCCAAAGCTTTTGATCGAGACTGCGCTGCCCTGCATCAAATGCCGACCGGAACTTCCGGGCATTCTCCGGATCGCTTTCGATCCCGGCCACCTTCTCCGCGGCCAGCATCGATGCGAGGTGAAGGATGGCATTGTAGGAGACTAACGTTTTCTTATCGAACTGAAACAGATCGTAGGTAGTCTGAAGGTATTGCGGCAGGCCATAGGCTTTGCTGCGTTCGATCTGCCACAACGCAGCGGAGAGCACATGAGGCCACATCGAATCGAGAAACGCTCGATCGCCAGTCCATAAGTAATATTGCCAAACTCCCAGCACAAACACAGTGTCGCTGTCGCCCATATCCCGCCCTCCTGGCTGGTCGAGTGGGCCTACTGCGGCCTTGACGTTCTTAGGAACACCGCCGGTTATTAACACTTCCGGAATGAATCCGTCGGGGTGTTGAACGTCAGCGAATCTGGAGAGAATCTGCTTCCGCAGCTCGGGATAAAAAAACATATAGGGAAGGGCGTCGTACAAGTCGATATGGCCGGGATCGACGTCGGCGCACGAAAACGATTCCCACTGTCGCCACCGCCCATCTTGAAATCGCATACCCGTCTTGTACAAGGTTGCGACGCTGTTGATAAGAGTGTCTTGAAGCCAGTCCGGCAAGGAATTATCCCGCATTGCCTGCTGCCACTGCAGCATGGTGCGCCAATCGTCTTCCAGGCGGCCGGCCACTTTTTCCGCCACGTCGTCGGCGCTTCGATAGAGCGTGGTGTAGTAGTTCCCCGGGTTCTCGGTCAGAAAAGGGCGAGTCGGCAAATACCAAGCCAAAATGAAAGTGATCGCCTTCGTCTTGCCGGGCGCTAAAGTTACGCTCGCAGTCGAAGCGCCGTATCTCGGCGCTTCATCCTTAAGGCCGGCGCGGGTAATCGATTCTCCCGCGGCAAAGGATTTCCAGAGAGTCCTACAGTCGGACGCGGTTCCTGCCGCCACTTCAATGTCGGAACCGGCGGTTCGCACAGCGATCGTGCCGCTTAGCGGCAGCTTTCCATCCCGAATGAATGTGAGACCGCCGTTCAGTGCGGCGCTCCCATCGGTGTGGTTCGGGAGGAGAAATAGCAGCGAAGCCTTAATCGTCTGCCGCGAAGGATTCGATAAAAGAAAGGTAAAGATCGCAGCCGGCGTCGAGGAAGCGTCCGCATCTCGCGGCTTGAATTCACTGTATGCGTAAAGATCCGCAGTAATCGTCAGATTCGGATCACGGAATCGCAGGCGCGAGACCGGAAAATCACCTGAGTATTGAATTTGTTGAATTGCTGGTAAGCCGGAAGATGGTCTGGTTCGCAGAGCGGACACATAGTCTTTGCCGTTCTGCTGATGAATACGAATTCCAAACAGAGCTTCATCCATCTGAACTTTCTCGCCGTATGCAGGCGAGTTGTTGAAGATATTCCAATCGGAGAAGCTGCCATCGGCGAGCAACTCAACGGTGCCTGATCCTAGCCCGCCAAGAGGCACTGCGGACCGCATTCCATCAGGCGGACTGCGCCTCTCGCCGCCATCGACGCGATAGAGGTAGATCGCATTGGACCGGATATTCCATAGATCGGGATTTTCCAGATAATCGTCGGGCTGCGTGAAATAGCGGAAGTCCATGTCTCGCGTAACCGTGCCGGAATTCTCGAATTGCAGCCGCGGAAGCAGATTTTCTGGCTCTTGGGCAAACGCTGAATTGCCGAGGCTCAAGATGCCAAACAAAAGCGCGGTAACAAACGCATGGGAAAGCTGGCGGAAGACCATTGTCAGATTCTTACGCACAGGCACACCTCGAGATTCTTTGGGGGTATTCGAGCGCTGGGCGGGTTCGGCCGACTTCACTTTTACGAGACGGAACCGACATTGGTTGATCCATTTCTCGCCAGATGGTAGTAGCGCCTGACGCCGAATGTCAAGCTTTTTTGGTTCTAGGAGACATAGAGAAGAAGAATTGGCTCCGGCATTTTGTATCAACGCCAGGCATGGTCGAGCCAATCATAGTCCAGCCGGCGGCCAAAGGAGAATACTCTGGTGGTCTATACTTTATGAGACAAAACACAAGTTGTAACGCGCTATTTCGCCGCGGCGAATTCCACTCTGGTTGGCTTGGTCGATTCCATTGCCAGCCACACGACAAGATCACTGCCTTCCAGATGAGGCGCGAAGCCGTAGCGGAAGTTTGCCCCGCGGGCGACTATCGAGACGAAAATTCGGGACTGGTGAAGGAAGTCATGGGGCATGAGAGCCTCACAACGACAATGGGTTATCTGCATCCGGAACGGCACAGATCAAAATCGTCATCGATCGGCTGAATCAGAAAAAGTACGTGATGTAGCAACAGCCACAGTTACAAGTAAATAAAGCGAAGAGAATGGATGGCCAGATCAGTGTAACTCCTTGAAAGGAGTGGTGAGCGCCGTAGGAATCGAACCTACATCGATGGTCCGATTCGGACCTGAATTGTCCACCATTCGGAAGTCATGTAAGAGTCGGACTGGTCATCATTTCCCATAAGCCCGTTTCTGGATAGTTTCCGGTTTGCCGACAACTCGGGAGTTATCTCGCCGCTTCCCTACATCGGCGTCGGTATATGTTTGCGATATATTGCAACGACTGAGTTCTTTGTGGACATTTCTTACAACTTGCCTTGTTCTCTCTCTCTTGTGGAACCTGCACCTGCGATTGCTAAGTGTTGATCTTGTTCCTGGCGCTGGTTCTTCGTTTTGATCGGCGCGAAGTCGAGAACCACACGTGACGGCACATCGCCGTGTTCGAGCCGGTCGAAGATCTGGTTGATCGAAGACAGGGGCTGCAGCTCGATATCAGCTTTGACCTTGCCGCCGACAGCGAAGGATAGGGCTTCGGCCATATCCTGGCGCGTGCCGACGAATGAACCACGGATGGTTATACAGTTCGCTACGACATCGAAAAGCGGAACTGGGAATTCGTCTGGCGGCAGTCCGACCAAGACGCAAGTGCCACGCTTGCGGGTCATGCCAACGCCCTGCTTGAATGCGATGAGAGAAGGCGCCGTAATCAGAACGCCGTGAGCTCCGCCGCCGGTCGCCTTCTTAACCGCGGTTGCCGGGTCTCCAGTCTTGGCATTGATCACGAAATCGGCGCCAAGGCGCGTGGCATGGGCCAGCTTGCCGTCGTCGATATCGATTGCGCAGACCAGTAGTCCCATGGCCTTCGCATATTGGATCGCCAGGTGACCGAGCCCGCCGGCGCCAGAGATAGCTACCCATTCGCCGGGCCGT